>Ga0209980_10001842_pt1 | contig 11643 bp, 5 predicted proteins | sample CR02metaG_FD_183611 | JGI IMG/M metagenome (GOLD analysis project Ga0209980, IMG submission 183611) | Deep subsurface microbial communities from Mariana Trench to uncover new lineages of life (NeLLi) - CR02 metaG (SPAdes) (version 2) | ecosystem: Environmental > Aquatic > Marine > Ocean trench >... | reverse complement strand
TGCGACCGACCCATTTCTTTGGGGCGCCACGGGACCGTGCCGCCCGTTCGGTTATGGGGTAAGCTGGCACCAGCGCATCCGCGAGATAGCGCATATTTTCGGGTGGTCGACCTTCATTTTCGGGTCCGGCGCATCCCAACAACAAGGCCGCCAGCACCGCTATAGGAATAGCGCGAAGTAACCGGCCCCACGAAGAGGGTACTACGGCACGCATTGGCTTTTCCGTGAACACCCTTTCCGTCATCGGTCTAACCGGCTGTCACCGACAATGATCTTTGAGGGTTGTTCTACGCTTATGCTCTGTTCCATGACCTTCCTTCCAGAATTAGGCACGCCCAATCCCTGTCTTGGCCATCCAAAAAATACTGAGCCAGGAAGAAGGTGTATCCAGAACGTATTAATAAGCTATTAGCAGACAACTCCTCGACGGCGAGATTAAGACTCGTTGGTCCCGTTAACCTGATGTCTCCTTTTGATGTGGTGGACGGCTCACACCACCGGCATCGCGGTGTGCCAAAGTGTGGTTGTCGCAACCACGAGGAAGGGAGCCGTCCACCCATGACCCCAAGTCGGACATAAGGCACAACCCCCTCCCGGCGCCGTAAAGGTTGATTGCATAGCCGAGGGTGCTATCCTTTTGGCCAGAAACCACAAGAAAACGAAATTTCATTCTCTAACAGGGAGAGTTCACGATGAAATTCTTGAAAACACTAGGCGTTTTCGGATTTGTTGGGGCGTTCGGACTGGCGATATCCGCCGGCAGCGGTGCTTACGCTGAATCGGTGTCCGACTTTTACAAAAAGACCCGGATGAGGTTGATCGTGTCGTCGACACCGGGTGGCGGTTACGACACCTACACGCGGACCGTGGCCCGCCACCTGCCCAACCACATCCCCGGTCAACCCAGGGTCATCGTCCAGAACATGCCCGGCGCCGGTGGCGTCATCGCGGCGAATTACATCTACGCCGTGGCGCGCCAGGATGGCAGCGTCATCGGTGCCATGCAGCGTACCGTGCCGACCGACCAGATCATGGGCTTCAAGGGTCCCATATACGATCCCTTGAAGTTTCAATGGCTCGGCAGCGTGACCAACGAAGCCGGTGTCCTGATGGTGACCAAGAAGAGCAAGGTCAAGACTTTCGAAGACATCTTTAAGTACACGGCCATCATGGGCACCACCGGGCCGACGGACTCGGAAATTTACCCGGCGCTCTTGAACAATACCATGGGCGCCAAGTTCCAGTTGATCGGCGGCTATCCCGGCTCCGCCCAGATCCATCTGGCGTTAAAGCGCAACGAAGTGAATGGCTACAGCCAGTCCTGGTCGTCCTTCAAGATCCTCGCCGGACCGGAGTTCGTCAAGAACAACACCATTGTCCTGGCGCAGCTTTCGCTGAAGCCGCTTCCCGAGATGACCAAGATGGGCGTGCCCATGATCTTGGACTTCGTCACCAGGAAAAATGTTTTGCCTCAGTATACGGTGGCGGAGGCCAAGACCTGGTGGCGGCTGATGCTGACGTCGAAGGCCATGGGGCGGCCTTTTACGGTTGGCCCCAAGGTGCCCGCCGATAGGGTCAAGGCGCTGCGCAAGGCCTTCATGGATACCATGCGCGACCCCGCATTCGTCAGCGACGCCAATAAGCAGGGCCGCGAGGTCAGCCCGATCAGCGGTGAAGAGGTCCAGCAGATGATCGCAGCCCTCGCCGCCGCGCCCAAAGCCACCATCGCCAAGGTCAGGGGCCTGATCAAGTACAAGGGCGTGATCAAGAAGATTGTCTTCAAGATGGCCAAGCACACCGGCAAGGTCACCGCCACCAAGCGCGGCGGCCGGCGGATCTTCATCGACTACAAGGGCAAGAAGGTGAAGGCCAAGGTTTCCGGTTCGCGTACCAAGGTCACCGTCAACGGCAAGAAGGCCAAGCGCAAGGCCATCAAGGTCGGCATGACCTGCACGTTTACCTATCCCGGCCCCGGTTCGGAGGCCAAGAAGGTCGACTGCAAGGGTTAGACGGAGTCTCAACCAAGCCCCCGGGGTCCAGGACTGAGAGACCCCGGGGGTATTTTTGCGCCCGGGCGGCTCTTCTCGGCCGCGCCGATCCCTACCTGTTGGCCTCGACCTTGAGGTTGAGCGCGCGGACCAACGAATCCGGTTTGTTGGCCCACGACATTAGTTGAAACCGGTGAAAGGGAAACGGCGGCGCGGGCGCCACGGAGATTTTCAAAACCTTGGGGTCGTTGAGGAACTTCTCCAGTTCATCGGCCAGGGTCATGAGAAAGGCACCGCCGGTGCGTCTTGCGTTCCGGCGCGCCTTATTCAGCATCGCCACGATCACCGCCTTGGCGTCGATCCCCTGCTTCCGCGCCGCGGCGGCCAGGGCAAACTGGATCAGCCGGGTATTGGACAGCACCAACGACCCGCGGATCAGCGTCGCGTTCCGCATCTCCGCCATGATCCCCGCCATCTCTTCCGGTTTGATGCTCAATTCAAACGCCGCGGGCGGCAGGTTTCCGACGCCGAGCTTGAAATCGATGCCGGCCAGTCCGGGCATCCGCAACGACATTTCCTCGATGGCCATGGACCGGGTTGCATGGGCGCCGGTAGCCACCATGGAGAACCGGGCCTTGAACGCGGTCAGACCCGCATCGCGGAGGAACCCAACCATGGCCGGGCTGTTTCCGCGCGGCTTCATGACCATGCCGTCCATCACAAAGGTCATCTTCCTTGCGTAGGATCGACCTTGGTCGTTTGTCCCATAGACCGTATCGGACTCCCCTCGAGCGACAACGAAATCGACCTCGTTGGCGCGAATTTCAAAATGCTCGAATTTGAAGCTTTTGATCACCGGCGCGGTAAAGGAGGGCAGCAGGCCGGGCCGCCTCACGGCGGCCACGATCTCGCCGATATTGAGGTCGGTGAATTCCAGGCGGCCGAGGACGACCTCCCCGGCGTCGCCGGCCGACCTTATGTAGACGTTCAGGTCCTCCAGGTAGAAGCGGCCGATAATCCCGGCGCCCATGTTTTCCATGGCGACGGTCCGCAGGCTCAATTCGCCTCGGTTGGGCGTGGTCACGGTCAGGGCGCGGAGCCTGACTTCGGCGAGGTCGAGACGCCGGATCACCGCGTCCATGGTCAATTCCCCCCGCGCCGCGAGGTTGAGCAGCGAACGGGTTTCCGATGTCAGGCCGGAAATGCTTATCCCCTCGACCTTGGTCTGCATCTCACCCTTGGCGAAACTGAGCGCGCGGGCGTCCACGGCGCTGATCTCACCGGAGAACGGATCGACGCTGAACTCGAGGGCATCGGCCTTGAGCGTGTCACCGTTGGCATGGCTGAGAGAAACCTCGGCAACGCTAACGCTGGCCGTCAACGGGTTCGCCGAAATGGTGCCGTGGGTCAAGGTGAGCCGGGGGGCATCGCGGGCAAGGACGAGCTGGAGGTCCTCGATGGCGCGGGTGGCCGAGGCCGACATGGTGCCGGGCAGATAGACCAACCCCCAGCCGAGGAGAAGGATCGCCATGACCACGAGGACGGCGATCAAAACAACGACTAATTTGTTCATGAGCGATCCATCCCCGTGGCGGCCCGGTCCCATGGGCCTCATCTTCGGACGCGGGCCGCGCCGGCCCATTGGGAATAATAACCGGTGAGAATAACAATCGGTGAGAATAACAACCGGCGGGTTAAGACTAACCTTGCGAACCCCCACGCCCCTTGACGAATCCGCGCGGGCCAGCGAGTCTTTCCCTCGCCCCGCCGGAACCCATCGTGATCAATGGCCGAACGCAACCCGACACGGACGCGATCATCGCAAGCAGCCGACCCCGCGCCTGGAACGCCGGCGGCGTCATGAAGCCCGACGGGAACCCGGCCCGCGCGGGTAACGCCGTCTTATGGGCCGTCGCCGGCCTGTTCGCGGCGCTCACGGCCGCCAAATTCCTCATCGCGGGCCACATGGACCTGTTCTACGACGAGGCCACCTATTGGCAAGCGTCCTTGCGGCCGGCCGCGGGCTATACCCATACCCTGATGATGACGCCGCTGCTCATCCGGGCCGGCACATTTATCTTCGGCGATACCCTTTTCGGAATCCGCAGTCTCCATCTGTTGTGCGGTGCCGCGCTGCCCTTTGCCGTCTATCTGCTGGCCGAACCCATGGTCGGACGGCGGGACGCCATCCTGGCGGCCGGGGTTACGCTGATCATGCCGGTCACCGCCCTCCTGGGCCACGCCTATATGGACTCGCCCCTGATTCTCTTCACGGTCCTTGGGCTCGCGGCATTCGAGCGCGCCCGGCGGCGCGGCGGGGTGGTGGACTGGGCCGCGCTGGGCGCCATGTGTGCCCTTGGACTGGCCACCCATTACCGGTTCGCGCCCTTTGGCCTCGGCCTGCTGTGCTACCTGTTGGCGACCCGCGCCGGCCGCCGCCTTTGGAAAAAGCCGGGATTGTGGATGGCCGGGGCGATTGCCGCCCTGGGCCTGGTGCCGGTGCTCTGGTTCAATATAGAGACCGGCTTCGCCGGGCTCCACTACCAGGTGGTGGACCGAAATCCCTGGGTTTTTCAACTCAAGGGGCTGTTGTTTCCCTTTGAGCAAATGCTGGTGGTGACGCCGCTCCTCTTCGCCGCCCTCATGGGCGCCTTGTGGGTGGCATTCAGGAAGGCGCGGTCCGGCGACGACGATTGCGCGCTATTGGCGATCTGGAGCGCCGCCTACCTTGGCTTTTACCTGGTGTTGGGGCCTTTTTCCGATCTCAAGCGCGTGCACGGCCATTGGCCGGCGGTGGGTTATGTGCCGCTATTCGTTCTGCTTCCAGGCGTACTGCGCGGCTTCGCCCATGGGGCAACCGGTGCCGCCGCCATGGCACGCCGGTCTCTTCGCTGGCTCGTGCCGGCAAGCGCCGCCGCCGCCACGGGCGCCGGTATTTTTTTCTTCGCCGCCCTCACCTGGCCCGCCGCGCTGTTTCCCGATTCCCTGCAACACCTCACCGGCCAAGACCTGGTGCGTTGGTCGCTCATGAAAGAGCCGGTGTCCCGCACCCTGGCGAAGGAATTCACCGGCACCCCCAAGGGCGTGGCATTGGTCGCCGGCAATTACCAGGTCGGCGCCGAACTGGACTTCATGATGCGGCCCCCTGGCGGTGTTTTCGTTCTCAACCACTCTGTGAATATCCGCAACAGAATCACACCCCAGCTCGCCCTATGGAACCTCGACGAAGGCGCCCTGCGCCGGACGCGGGCCGGTGACGAGGCCTTTATCGTCATCGACGACCGGGATTTCTGGTTCGAATCGCGCCGGGAAGTAGCCTTTCGGGCAAGTGTCTGCGCCAGTTTCAGCGCCCTTCGTTATCTCGGGGATTACGAATTTCCGGCGGGGCGAAAGCACCTTCTTTTCTATAAGGGGCGCATCAACGCGCCGGGGTTTCCACCGCCGCCGAAGCTTCGGCCCGGCAATTGCGCCACCCTCCCTTCGGCTTACATGGCGCGCCCCAAACGCGGCGATAGGGTGAGGGGAACCGTTTCCGTCTATGGCTGGGTGCTGGACGATGACGTGGGGATCGAGCGGGTCGAGATCCTGGTGGACGGAAAGGCGGTCGCCTTGGCCCGATACGGAAGGCGTGAACACAGAATCCAAAACTTCATGCCGGCCTCGACGGACCCCAATTTACCCCGCGTGGGGTACGGATACCGGTGGGACTCGGCCATGGTCGGCAACGGGCCTCACAAAATCGCCATTCGGGCCACTTCCGCGGACGGTAAAATCCGCGAATTCGCGCGGCGCACGGTGTTTGTCGACAATCCCTGACCGCTAGAGCACTTCCCATCCCCCCTTGACTCCCGGCCCGTTCCCGTCTAGAACAAATCAGGAACATTTGAAGAAGCGCTGGATTTTCCAGCATCGGGGCGCGGGTCCGCCACAGGCGTGGCGGTTCGCGCCCCCCTTGTCCCCGGGGACCCGCAAAGACAAGAATCCGCCATGAGAGAGGACTCCATCGCCATGACACCCATGCCCCCCACAGGGGACACGAGAAGCGAGACCATCGCCCGGCTGAGGACCGAGATCGCCCGCATCGAAGCCGCAGGCGCGTCCGGAGGCCCCGGCACCACCGCCCCGGGGCCGGTCACCTTCGGTATCGCCGCCATCGACGGGCATCTCCCAGGTGGTGGTCTCGCCCCCGGCGCCGTGCACGAAATCATCGCCGGCGATGACGGCATGGCCGCCACCGGTTTCGCCCTTGCCTTGGCCGCCCGCCTGTTCGCCATGGCCGGGCGGCGGTCCTGGCTCTGGTGCGGCCAAGGGCTGCCGCTTTACGGGCCCGGGCTTGCCGCCTTCGGCTTCGATGCCGAGGCCGGGCTGATGGCCCGCGGCGCCTCGGACCGGGAGGTGCTCTGGGCCATGGAGGAAGGCCTTGCCTGTGGGGCCTTCGCCGCCGTGTTGGGCGAGGTGAAAATCTTTGATCCCCGTGCCGGGCGCCGCCTCGCCCTGGCCGCCCGGGACAGCGGCACCACCGCCTTCGTGCTGCGCGGCCGGGAGGCCGAAGGCGCGCCGTCGGTGGCGGCCACAAGCTGGCGGGCGCGAAGCGTGCCGCTCGCCTCTGCCGCCCTTCCCGGCCCCACCGATTCTCCCACCGATTCTCAAAGCGCGGACGGGGACGGATATGCCTGGCGGCTCGACCTTCTGCGCGGCGCCGGCGCCATGCCCCGGAGTTGGCGGGTGCTGTGGCGGCCGGCCCCCCCTTTTCCCGCGGCTTGCGAAGATTGGCCCCAGGACCATGGATACCAAGACCAAGCCGGCGCCCCGCCGGGTGCTCTGTCTCTGGCTCCCCCGCTTTCCGGCGGAACGGTGCCTCAAGGAGAGACAAGTCCCCGGCGCGAAATGGGCCCCCGGCGCGAAGCGGGCTGAGGACCGGCGCCCCTTCGCGGTCTGGACCGGTGCCGGCAACCGGCTCGGGATCCTTGCCGCGAACCGCGCCGCCGAGGCTGCCGGAATCCATGGAGGCCAGAGCCTGGCCGATGCCCGGGCGCTCTACCCGGCGCTCATCACCGCGCCCGCCGACGGCGCGGCCGATGCCCGGGTGCTTAAACGCCTTGCCGCCTGGTGCCGGCGTTTTTCCCCCTGGACCGCGCCGGTGCGGGCCGATCGCGACACCACCCCTCCGGGAGAGGCCGGCATCTGGCTCGAAGCGACCGGCTGCGCCCATCTCGTGGGTGGCGAGGAAGCCTTGACCGCCGCCATTGCCGGCGCCATGACCCGGGCCGGATTTACCGCGCGGGTGGGGCTCGCGGGGACGCCGGGGGCGGCCTATGCGCTGGCCCGCTTCGCTGATAACCACGGCGATAACGGCGGCAATGGCGGGGAAAACGGCACCGGCACGGCGCCCCACGCCATCGCCCGACCGGGGCGGGAGGCCGAGGCGCTGGCCCCCTTGCCCATTGCCGCCCTCCGCCTGGAGGCGGGCATTCGCGAGGGGCTGGACGGGCTTGGCCTCAGGCGCATCGGCGATCTTTACCCTTTGATCCAGGGGCCCAAGCGGGCCACGCTCGCCCGCCGCTTCCCACCGATGCTCCTGGAACGGATCGACGCGGCGCTGGGCCGGCGCTTCGAACCCCTCGGCCCGGACCGGGAACGTCCCCGTTTCGTGGCCCGCCTCACCCTGGCCGAACCCACCCGCGGCACCGCCGTCATCGCCCGGGCCTGCGAGCGGCTGGTGGGGGAACTGGCCGCCCTGCTGGCCCGCCACGGCCTCGGCGCACGGCGCTTCGTCTTCACCGCCTTCGATGCCGGCGGGCAAAGCCGGCGGGTCGCCATCGGCACCGTACGGGCGATGGCCGCGGCGGCGCCGCTCATGCGCCTCTTTGCCTTCGAACTCGAAAAGATCGACCCCCGGCCCGGGATCGACGGCTTTTCCCTGGAAGCCTTCGCCACCGCGCCCTTGAGCCCCCGCCAGGGCCGGCTCGCGCGGGGCACGGAAACTTTCCCGGACGGCGACGCCGATGACGATTCCGAGGCCACGCTCGCCCCCCTGATCGACCGCCTGCACGGCCGCCTTGGGCGCCAGCGGGTCGGGCGCATGGCGCTCCGCCCCAACCACCTGCCCGAACGCGCCCAAGCCTTTGCCCACGCCCTGGCGGGGGACCCTCACCTCCCCCCGGCCCGCGCCCGGATCATCCCCGGGCCCGGGCCGCTCATCCGCCCGGTGCGCCTCTTGCCCCGGCCCACGCCGGTCTGCGCCATGGCCGAGGTGCCGGACGGCCCGCCGATCTGGTTCCGCTGGCGGGGGGTGCGCCATCGGGTGGCAAAAGCCGCGGGACCGGAGCGCATCGCCCTTGACTGGTGGACCCTGCCGGGCTGGCAGGCCAACCCTTTGGGCCCGGCCCAGCCGCCCGGCCTCGGTGCCGCCATCCGCGATTACTACCGCGTCGAGACCGCCGCCGGGGCGCGCTTCTGGATTTACCGGGCGGGGCTGCACCGCCCGGACGCGCCGGCAAGATGGTTCCTGCACGGGGTATTCCCATGACCCCACCCGCCGATTACGTCGAGCTTGCCGTCACCAGCAATTTCAGCTTCCTGCGCGGCGCTTCGCACCCCGAGGAACTGGTGGACCGCGCCGCCGCCCTCGGCCACAAGGCCATCGGCATCACCGACCGCCAGACCCTTGCCGGCGCGGTGCGCGCCCATGTGGCGGCCAAGGCGGCGGGGATCCGGCTCGCCGTGGGCTGCCGCCTGGTGCCCGAAGACGGGCCTGAGCTCTTGGTCTACCCCCGTGACCGGGCCGCCTATGGCCGGCTTACCCGCACCCTGACGCTCGGCAAGCGGCGCGCGGAAAAGGGCGGCTGCCGGCTGAAACTGGCCGACCTGGGCGGGCTGGGCGGCGGCCAAACGATCCTCGTCCTGCCCCCGAAAGACGGTATTTACGACGCCTTATTTACTCATAAATTCAATATCTTAAGAAATACACTTCAATCAGATTATTATCTTGCGGCGGCGCCCGCCTATGACGGCGACGAGCCCCGGCACCTGGCCCGCCTGGCCCGCCTCGCCGCGCGCGCGGACATCAAAATGGTCGCCGTCAACGACGTCCGCCTGCATGGCCCCGAACGGCGGCCGCTGCTCGACGTGCTCACCTGCATTCGCGAGAAATGCACCCTGGGCGCGGCGGGGTTGCGGCGCGCCGCCCATGGCGAACATCACCTGAAGAGCGCGGACCAAATGGTACGCCTGTTCGGCGATGACCCGGAGGCGGTGGCGCGGAGCAATGAGATCGCCGCCGGATTTCGCTTTTCCCTCGATGAGCTCGCCTACGAATACCCGCTCGAGCCGGTACGCGCGGGGCTCAGCGCCGATTCCACCCTCGCCCGCCTGGCCCTGGCCGGCGCCCGGGCGCGCTATCCCGGCGGCGTGCCCGCCAAGGTGCGGGGCAGCCTCGCCCATGAGCTCCGGATCATCGCCGAGCTTAACTACGCGCCCTATTTCCTCACCGTCGACGATATCGTCCGCTTCGCGCGGGGCCGCGGCATTCTTTGCCAGGGGCGCGGGTCGGCCGCCAATTCCGCGGTCTGTTACTGCCTTGGCATCACGGCGGTGGACCCGGCGCGCAGCGATCTTCTGTTCGCGCGCTTCGTTTCCGCCGCCCGCGACGAGCCGCCCGATATCGACGTCGATTTCGAGCACGAACGCCGGGAAGAGGTGATCCAATACATCTATCAAAAATACGGGCGCGAGCGCGCCGCCCTCGCCGCCACGGTGATCCGCTACCGCACCCGGTCCGCATTGCGCGATGTGGGCAAGGCCCTGGGCCTGTCCCAAGACACCGTGACGGCGCTTTCCAAGACCGTCTGGGGACGCTCGTCGCGGGGGCTGGAGGCCACCCAGGCGCGCGAGGCCGGGCTCGACCTCAAGGACCCGACCGTCGCCCAGGTCATCGCCCTTTCCCGCCAGTTGATCGGCTTTCCCCGGCACCTGTCCCAGCACGTGGGCGGCTTCGTCATCACCCGGGGGCCGCTTTCGGAACTGGTCCCCATCGAGAACGCGGCCATGGCGGGACGCACCGTCATCGAATGGGACAAGGACGATCTCGATGCGCTCGGCATCCTCAAGATCGACGTGCTGGGGCTCGGCATGCTGAGCTGCCTCAGGCGCTGTTTCGCGCTGCTTGCCGACCATTATAAAAAGCCCCTCGACCTCGCCACCCTGCCGGCCAAGGACGCGGCCGTCTATGAAATGCTGAGCCGCGCCGATTCCATCGGCGTCTTCCAGGTGGAAAGCCGGGCCCAGATGTCGATGCTGCCGCGCTTGCGCCCGCGGTGCTTCTACGACCTGGTGATCGAGGTCGCCATCGTCCGCCCCGGCCCCATCCAGGGCGACATGGTGCATCCCTTTTTACGCCGGCGCTCAGGCCAAGAGCCCGTCAGCTTCCCGTCCGAAGAGCTCAAGGGCGTGCTGGGCAAGACCCTCGGCGTGCCGCTGTTCCAGGAACAGGCCATGAAGATCGCCATCGTCGCCGCCGGCTTCTCGCCGACCGAGGCCGACGCCTTGCGCCGCGCCATGGCCACCTTCAAGCACACCGGCACCATCCACACCTTCCGCGACAAGATGGTGGACGGCATGGTGGCGCGCGGCTACCAACGCGATTTCGCCGAACGCTGCTTCAAGCAGATCGAAGGCTTCGGCACTTACGGCTTCCCCGAAAGCCATGCCGCCAGCTTCGCGCTCCTGGTCTACGCCTCGGCCTGGTTCAAGTGCCATTACCCCGATGTCTTCGCCGCCGCCCTTTTGAACAGCCAGCCCATGGGCTTCTACGCCCCGGCCCAGATCGTGCGCGACGCCCGCGAACACGGGGTCACGATCCGGCCGGTGGACGTGAACGAGAGCGACTGGGACACGACTTTGGAACCGGGCTTGGAACCGGGCCTGGAAGCCGACTTGGAACAGGGCGGCGGCGAAACCCACGCGCTCCGCCTCGGCTTGCGCCAGATCAAGGGATTGGGGGAAGCCCATGGCGATGCCGTAACAAAAGCGCGCGCCATGGACGGGCCCTTTTTCGACATTTCCGACATGGCCGCGCGCACCCGCCTCGGACGCGGCGTGCTCACCCGCCTCGCCCGGGCCGATGCCTTCGGCTCCTTAGGGTTAACCCGGCGCGAGGCGTCATGGGCGATCCGCGGCCTCGAGCTCAAGGCCCAGCCCCTGCCACTGTTCGCCGCCGCCGGCAATGGCGGGCCGCCCATGAGCGGCCCGGAGCCCGACCCGGCGCTGGCCGACCTCGCCCCCGGCGAAGCGGTAGTCGAGGATTACCGCACGCTCCATCTCAGCTTGCGCGCCCATCCGGTGGCGCTGCTGCGCGGCGCGCTGGCGGCGCGCGGCTATAAGCCCTGCCGGGCCTTGGGTGATGCCGCCGAAGGTACCCGCGTCGATGTCGCCGGGCTCACCCTGGTGCGCCAGCGGCCGGGATCGGCGGCCGGCGTCATCTTCATGACCATCGAGGACGAGGAAGCGGTAGCCAACCTGGTGGTCTGGCCGCGCACCTTCGCGCGCTACCGCAAGGAGGTTCTGGGCGCGCGCCTGGTGGGCGTGAGGGGCCGCGTCCAGAAGGAAGGGGCCGCCCCCTATGGGGTGATCCACGTGGTCGCCGAGCGCCTGGTCG
>Ga0209980_10001841_pt1 | contig 11645 bp, 10 predicted proteins | sample CR02metaG_FD_183611 | JGI IMG/M metagenome (GOLD analysis project Ga0209980, IMG submission 183611) | Deep subsurface microbial communities from Mariana Trench to uncover new lineages of life (NeLLi) - CR02 metaG (SPAdes) (version 2) | ecosystem: Environmental > Aquatic > Marine > Ocean trench... | reverse complement strand
CTTCAACTGCGAATAGTCGTCGTAGCGTCGGGGGAGGTGCCACAACAAGTCGCCTAATGATTCCAGGCCAAGTTTTTTCAGAGTCTTGGCAGACTTGGGGCCGATGCCCGGAACTTCGGTAAGCGGAGAGTCGAGCGATGCGGGTTCGACCGGTTCCGGCTCGACCGGCGCGACTACGCGCGGGGAGTCGGGCGGGTCGAGTGGGCTGGAAGCGGGCCCCTCGGCTGCGATTGCGGCGGGGCCGCCCTCGCCCTGCCGGAGATCCATCCCGGCCGCGCTTCCTTCAGCTTGAATGTGCGCCGCTTCATCAGGCTCGCCGCGGAGAGACGACGGCTCCGGCTGGGCGGCGCTCGGCGGTTTCTTCGGGATCTCATGCCCGCCGGTACTTGTTTCCGCGGGGGAGGGTTGATGCTCATCCGGCCTGACCTCCGCCGCCTCAGCTCCCCGAGACTGACCCGCGGGTGCCGCGAGCTCGGGATAATCCGCTCGGAGCCGATTCCACAATCCCCGCAGAGTCTCTTCCCGGGATTGAGCCGAAAGCCGAGGGTAATCACGCAGTCGGCTGACCACAATCTCCATCAAGTCCGGCGCGACCTCAGATTTCCGAGCCTCTTCTTCCCAGGGATCCAACATTCTGGCAAACCCGCCGACGACGGCACCGTTGTCGTAGCCACGCTCGGCTTCCAGCGCAAGGTATTTGGTCAGCTTTTGGATGGCCGAGTTCAAAGCGCTAAAGTGCCTCCTCCTCGCTCTCCAGGATTATGAGGCCAAGACCGTTGAGGCCAACATAGGTGGCAGCTGCAGGCCCATAATTGACGTACTGGATAAGAGTTTCAGGATACAAGGCTTCCAGCCGCTCGGCAACCGACAATGCTTCTTCGTCTGGCTCCGGGGTGCTGTGAAGAATACCCAGCTGCTCGATCGCCGAGAATTCCATCACGAATTCGATAAGCTTTTCCTGGGCCCGGATGCGGGTGCGCACTTTTTCCATCGGAATCAGGCGACCGTGCTCGACCGTAAGAAAGGGAAAGATATTGAGCATATTCCCTAGGATGGCTTGCGATTGGCTGACCAGGCCGTTTCGCTCGAGATAGGCTAGGTCGTCCGAAAAGAAAACGACGTAAAGTCGGGGGATGATCCCGCGTACCACACGCACCACTTCTTCGAGGGAATGGCCCTCTTCGACCGCTGCTGCGGCGCGGCTGGCGAGAACGCCCAGTCCGGCTGAAAAGCTGGTTGAGTCGATGACCTGAATATCGCAGCGACCGCGAAAGCCCTCGCTGGCCTTGACTGCGTTTCGAAAGGAAGCGCTGATCCCCGCTGAAGTGTGAATGGATACGATTTCATCGGTTTTATCGTGAAGCTGAGAGTAGACCGCCACCAGCTTCTCGACGCTCGGCGGGTCTGCGAATGCCCTCCCGGGATCCGCCTCGAAGTAGCTTCGAACCTCGCTGAGAGGCAAATCGGGTCGGTCCTCAACCGCCCGGTCCCCGAACCGCACCGTCATCGGAGCGAGATGGATCAGGTCGTGATGGTTTTCCTCCGGATTAAGGAAGCGGACGGAACTATCCGTCACGATGTTGATCTTCATTCGACGGAAAAGATCAAGTCGTAATGGGGTTGGCCACCATAAACGAGCTCGACTTCCTGCTTGGGATAGTGATCACTTACCATTTGAGAAATCTGCTGTGCCTCCTCTTCGGCTAGATCTGCGCCCCAGTAGAGCGTAACAAGCTCGGATGTGTCGGCGCCGGCCTCTGTTAATGCCTTCAGGACAACTTCGAGCAGGTCTTCGGCGGCTGCGACTAAATCGCCGTCCAACAACGCAATGACCTGCCCTTCCGTAATATCGATGCCATTCATCGTCGTACTGCGCGAGGCTCGGGTCAGCTCACCGGTCTTGATTTCTCCCAGCGCGATGACCATCGAATCAGAGGTCTCCTGCAAATCTCGCTCCGGGTCGAGGGAAAACATGGCCGCAATTCCCTGCGGCATGGAGCGAGTTGGCACCACCTGTACTCGCTTGTCGCTCAGCTCAGCCGCTTGCCGGGCGGCCATGATGACGTTTTTGTTGTTGGGTAACACGATGATTCGGTCGGTGGGTAGATTTTCTATGGCGGAAAGGATCTCCTCGGCGCTTGGATTCATGGTTTGCCCACCCTCGATGATGGCGCCGGCTCCCATGTCTGCCAGAATCTTCGCCAATCCAGGGCCCGAGGCAATTGCCACCACCGCTACCTGGCCCTCTTTGACCTCGGCCAGTTCGATATCAACTCGGCCATCCAGTTGAGCGAGCTGATCCATCAGGTTTTCAATATTTACGTTCGTCACGGTGCCCATCTGTTTGGTGTATTCGATGGGCTGATATTCGGTCTCGTCTGGGACGTGAATGTGCATCCGAACCAGGCGATCCCCTTCCGCGATCTGAATAGATGTGCCCATTTCGGCCAAACCATCGGTGAAGGAGCGAAGCTCGAAATCGGCATTGGGTCGGAAGTCAACCACCACCTCCCAATCCTGTCCCTCCTCGATCTCACCCCCCACAAGGTCCATCAGATGAGGATCGACGTCGATCGACATCAACGGAACATCCAGATCCAGCCCTGTCGCCGAGCGCAACATACCTTCCAGGATAAAGAAAAGTCCCTTGCCACCCGCATCCACCACCCCCGCCTTTGCCAGGACCTCCAGCAGATTTGGCGTGTTTTCAACTGCCTCATCCGCGGCCTGGACGATGCTGTCCAGAATCTCCAGGTTCGAGGTCGCGCCGTTCTGAAGCGCCTGCTCGGCGGCCGCGGCCACCTGCTTCGAGACGGTCAAAATAGTGCCTTCAACGGGTTGCCCGACGCCTCGATAGGCGGTGTCACGCGCCCTTGCCAATGCTGCCACGAATGCTGGGGCATCCATCTCATCCACCCCGTCGAGCGCACGTGCGAAGCCCCGCCACAGCTGAGAGAGAATCACGCCCGAGTTGCCTCTTGCTCCCATCTGAGCGCCGTGCGCGAAGGCATGCAACGCCTTTCCGATTGAGCGTCCTCCGGCGCTCTCCACTTCTTTCGCGGCGGCCTCCATGGTCAGAAACATGTTGGTTCCGGTGTCGCCGTCGGGAATTGGATACACGTTGAGCGCGTTGACCGTCTCCTGGTTGGTTCTCAACCAGGCCATTCCAGATCCGGTCAACCGCAAAAACATGTGCGCATTGATATACCGGTAGCGCCGCGCGAGCCGTCCCCAGGCCTTAGTGCCTTTCTCAATCATTCAATCTGTGTCGCTCACTCTCAGATCCTGCACGTGAACATTAACCGCCACCACCGGTAGCCCGATGGACTCCTCTACCTGGTATTGCACGGTGTTCGCTACGCTGGTTGCAACGCTTGCGATGCGGGTGCCGTATTCGATGACGAGGTACAGGTCTACCGTAATCTTATCGTCCACAACGGAAACATCGACTCCATGGCGCGGGTCGCGCGCGATAGCGTTGGTTATGCCGTCTATGAGGTTCTTTGAGGCCACGCCCACGACGCCGTAGGAAGTCAGCGCGGCCCTGGCCGCAACGGAGGCAATGGCGTGCGGGGAGATCGTGATCGAACCGTGTTCATTAGTTGTCATTTCTGGTTCTTTCTTTGCTCGTTTCTCTGGCGCCGAGACCTTCTATGGTAATATTGCGGCCGCACTCGTAGAGAGAAACAAAGGCAAAATGGCACACTGTGAAACCTGCGGTAAGACAACTGCGTTCGGTCAGAGCCGTAGTTTCTCTATGAAAGCTACAAAGAGAAAGTTTAAACCAAATCTACAACGGGTTCGCGTTCTGGAGGAAGGAAGATTGGTGCGCAGAACGCTTTGCGCCAAGTGTATCAAGCGCCTTTCAAGGCCCTAGAGAATCGTACTGTGCTCGGCACCGTCGGGACCCGCGGGGTCCTTTTTTTGCGCCGAAAAGGTGCATACACAGCTCTCAATTACCGTTGGCTCCCGCCGGGTTAAGAGTCACTGGCATCGACGAGCGGCGCCCCTTGAGCCTCCAGAGAATCCCTGATGGCCCGTATTCCCACTGGAATTCCTTCCGGGTGTCCGAAAATTGCGCTGGCTGCCACGAAGACCTCGGCTCCTGCCTGCGCCGCAACCGGGGCGGTTTGGGCGTCTATTCCCCCATCCACCTGGATGAGAGCTTGTGCTTGCTCCTTCAATATTAATTCGTGAAGTCGGCGCACCTCCAGGAGCGGCTCGGCCATGAATGACTGCCCGGAGAATCCAGGCCGGACCGTCATCACCAGCACTACATCGATGCGATCGAGCACCGGCAAGACCCGATCGGCGGATGTGCCGGGGCTGATAGCGACTCCGGCTCGCAGGCCCAGGTCCTGAATGGCCTCCACGAGCCGCTCCAGCTCGTTTGTGGCTTCTACGTGCACCGTGAGCGAGTCGGCGCCCGCCTCAGCAAAGTCATCGAGGAAGCGCCGCGGAGACTCGACCATCAGGTGCACGTCCAACGGCAAGGCGGTGGCCCGTCGTACGGCTTTGACGACGACCGGGCCCATTGTGATGTTAGGCACGAAGTGGCCGTCCATCACGTCGATGTGTATCCAGTCCGCGCCGCCCTTCTCGGCAGCTTGAAGCGCGTCTTCTAGGTGCAGGAAATCGGCGGACAGGATCGAGGGGGCAAGAAGGAATCCCTTCGCCATTGCGGCAATTTTACCTTTCAAAGATTCGGTTGACAACCAAGGGAATTATAGAGGCGTCCGCGATACACTCGCTCTGTAGGGCAACTGTAAGGGGGCCACAACGGCCTGTGGCTGATACTGTAAGTTAGAAGTTGCTCTCGGCCACGGGACCGTGTGAATATGGCCGCATTCCTGCAATGATTAGGGTTGGGATCCCGCGATGTGTTTTGTAGACACAGGAGAGGGAACGCCAAGTGGGTGTCCTCGATTCAATTAACCAGATCCTAAGTGGGGACGAACCGACGCCACGGCCCGCATCTCCGCCGATGGGCGAAGAGCGCGTAAGGCGACTCGAAGCGACCGTAGAGAAGCTGCGCCGTGTGCTGCGGGGAACGGCTGCGCTCAATTCGGCCCTCAATTACGAGCGTGTGATGGATATGGCGCTCGATCTGGCGACCAGCGCGTTGACCGATGCAGAAGCGGGCGGATTAGTAAGCGCTCTGTTGCTTTTCGACGGCGACGAGCTTAATGTCGTCTCCTCGCGGGGCTTCCTTCGGGCCGATTTGAATGTTGATATCCCAGGGCTTACGGGTGTGGTCGAGCAGGCCATGTCGACCGGCCAGCTCGAGATCATCTCCGATCCCGCTTCCGATCCCGAATTGGGCCGACTGCTGGCGCTCAGAAAATGCAGCACCGCGGTGTGTATTCCACTTGTCGTCGGGCTGGAAGTATACGGAATCATGTTATTTGGTCACCCAAAGGAGGGTTACCTCACCGAGGAGGGCCTGGAAATTCTTGAATCCATCGCTCAGCAGGCAATAGTTGCGCTTCAGAACGCGCGTCTGTATGGCCAACTCGAACAAGATAAGGAAAGGATGGCTGAGATCCAGGAAGAGGCCCGCCACAAACTAGCGCGGGACCTGCACGATGGCCCGGCTCAATCCATTGGCGCCATCGCCATGCGTGTCAACTTTGCCCGCCGCCTCGTGAATCGGGATGCCAAACGTGCGGCGGATGAGCTCTACAAGATTGAAGAACTGGCGCGAAGAACGTCGAAGGAGATCCGTCAAATGCTCTTCACGCTGCGGCCTCTGATCCTGGAATCAGAGGGGCTGCGAGCTGCGCTGAAAGACCTTTCTCGCAAGATTGGCGAGATGCACGAGCAAAAAGTCCATGTGGACATCGACCCCCAGATAGAGGCCGCCTTGGAGGTCGGCAAGCAGGGTGTTATTTTCTTCATCGTTGAAGAAGCGGTGAACAACGCCCGCAAACATGCCCGTGCGGAACACATCTGGGTGCGCTTAAAACCCGACGGCGAGATGGCGCTTCTCGAGATCGAAGACAACGGGATTGGGTTCGATGTGGCCGAAGTCCAGGACAACTACGAGCAGCGCGAAAGTCTGGGTATGGTGAATTTATATGAACGGGCCGAGATGGTGCACGGAGTTTTGAACATCGATTCAACCCCCGGCCAGGGAACACGAATCGCAGTCAGGATCCCTATGACGGTCGAAGCCGCAGAACGACTGCATCGGATCGGCGGTTAACCCCTCTTGCTCCCTGCTCGCCTGCCCTAGCAGTGCAGAGGAGCGCAAGCACAAGTGGCGGGGCCTGCCTGCACCTCGGCCGCAGGCACAGGTGGCGACTACGTTACGGCAGCCAGCTCTCGGCTGAGCTCCTCCAAATTCTCAAAAACCCAATCCGGTTGCAGATCCGATTGAGCTACTTGCTCGGCGGTGGTCACGCCGGTTAGGACCAGGGCGGTCGGCAGCCCCGCGCGCGCGCCTCCCAGGATGTCTGTCTCCAGGCGATCTCCAACGGCCACCGTGTGGGTCTTCGGAGTCCCGATCCTTTGCAGGGCTTCAACAAACAAGTGGGGCTCCGGCTTCCCGAATATCACCGCCTCTCGACCGGTCGCCGCTTCGAGCGCGGCCAAGATGGCGCCATTTCCCGGCGCAAGACCGCGTTCTGTGGGAAACGAGACATCCGGGTTGGTTCCCATGAAAAAGGCGCCCGCCATCAAGGCGTAGCTTGCTTCTGCAAGTTTCTCCCACGTGAGGGACCAGTCCATACCCACCACGACCGCCGCAACATCATCGCTCGAGTCCTGCACCGAGAAACCCGCACCTTCCAAGGCCTCATGAAGCGCCGTTCCCCCAACGGCGTAAACTCGCGCCCCCTCCGGTATATGCTGCTTCAGGTGCATGGCGGTACCCAGCGCGCTTGTGAGCACCTCGTTTTGCTCGATGGACACCCCTGCCTCCTCCATACGGGAGCGAACTTCTTCAAAGGTCTGAGTGGCGTTATTGGTTGCGAGCACGAACGGGATTTGGCGTGCTCGGAGGAGAGAAAATGTGGTTCGAACCCCGGGAAGCGGTTTTCCCCCGCGCCATAGGACGCCGTCCATATCGAAAATGAGCCCCTGGACCTCAGAAAACTGTTTCATAACACGCATTTCTGTGCGACCTGCGGGCAGCCTGATGGAACATTCCCAGTTCGGCGAAGCGGCTTGAGTATAAATGAATCGGGGCGCCGCTAGCAGCGCCCCGCTGTCCTTCGGTATTTAACTGGACGGCCTAGGCCGCGTCTTTCAGATCAAATTCCTCATCTTCCGAATCTTGCGAGAATTCCTGACCGTCCTCGAGCAATAATTTCGGGCGACGGTCTCCTGATATCACGTGTTCATCGACCACGACCCCACGAACCTCGGGCAGGGAGGGGATCTCGTACATGATTTCCAGGAGCGAATTCTCCAGGATGGATCGCAACCCGCGCGCACCGGTCTCCCTATCCATGGCCATTTCTGCGGCCAGCTGAAGAGCTTCGTCGGTAAAAGTCAGCTCGACATTATCCATCGCAAAAAGCTGAATATATTGTTTGATCAGGGCGTTCTTGGGCTCGGTAAGGATCTTCCTCAATGCCCGGACATCCAGCGGCTCGACGCTGACCGCCACAGGCAGCCGCCCGACCAACTCGGGGATCATGCCGAAGTGCATCAGGTCATCCGGCTCGATGCGCCGGAGCAGCTCCGTTTCGTCGAAATTTATGGCTTCCCGCTCTTCAGCGCTACCCGTAAACCCCACACGGCCCCGCGTCCCGACTCGCGCGGAGACGATATCCGCTAAGCCGTCGAAGGTTCCGCCACAGATGAATAACACGTTGGTGGTGTTCATCTGAATAAACTCCTGGTGGGGGTGCTTGCGACCGCCCTGAGGAGGAATATTCACATCGGCGCCTTCAATGATCTTGAGTAAGGCCTGCTGGACGCCTTCACCCGAAACGTCTCGCGTGATGCTGGGGTTGTCTCCTGATTTCCGGGCGGTCTTGTCCAGCTCGTCCACATAAACGATGCCACGCTCGGCGCGCGGCATGTCAAAATCCGCGGCCTGCAGCAATCGGAGCAGGATATTTTCGACGTCCTCTCCCACGTAGCCCGCCTCGGTCAGAGCCGTGGCGTCCGCTATACAGAAGGGAACATCGAGAACGCGCGCGAGCGTCTGCGCAAGCAAAGTCTTACCGACGCCGGTGGGGCCAACCAGAAGGATGTTCGATTTCTCGAGCTCGATATCTCCGCGGGAGCGGCTGGCGATCCGTTTGTAGTGGTTGTAGACCGCAACCGACAACACGCGCTTGGCGTGGTCCTGTCCGATCACGTATTCGTCCAAACGGGCGCGGATCTGCTGAGGCGCCGGGGAAGGTTTGCCAACGGAGGACAACCCCACCGCGGAGGCGCGGCCGGTGTCCCCGTGCAGGATGTCTCCGCAGAGGTCCACGCACCCGTTACAGATGTAGACCGCGTCCGGACCCGAAATCAGGCGCTGGACTTCATCTTCAGGGCGGTTGCAGAAGGAACAACGCCGCGCTAGGTCGTCCGCTTCGCTCATATCAGATTACTTTGACACCTTTTCCTTCTCTTTCCCGTCTTCCGATTCGGCATGTTCTGCCGGCTCCAGCACCTTGTCGATCAATCCGTACTCGAGGGCTGCTTCGGCGGTTAGATAAAAATCGCGCTCGATGTCGCGCTCGATGGTTTCGAGCGGCTGGCCGGTGTGTTCTGCGAGTATGTTATTGATCTTCTCTCGCTGGCGCAAGATCTCTTTGGCCTGAATTTCGATATCGGTGGCCTGTCCCTGCGTGCCGCCCAGGGGCTGGTGGATGTGGATGGTGGCGTTGGGCAGGGCGAAGCGTTGACCGGGGGTTCCCGCCGCAAGCAGTACCGTTCCGAAGGATGCGGTAACACCCACGGCGACGGTCTGAATCGGCGCGCTCAGCTGCCGCATCGTGTCGTAGATGGCCATTCCGGCGTAGATCTGGCCGCCGGGCGAGTTGATATACAGGCGGATCAGCCGATCGGGGTCCTGGGAGTCCAGCCAGATCAGCTGAGCAACGATCACGTTCCCGACCATGTCGTTGATCGGCGTGCCCAGAAAGATGATGCGTTCCTTTAACAGCAGGGAGTAGATATCGTAGGCGCGTTCGCCCCGGCTGCTGGATTCGATCACCATGGGAATTAGCGATTGGGGATCAGTAGTGTTCATTCTGGCTCCTTATCTTGTTATTGTCTCGTTAGTTATGACTCTCGGCAATAGGCCCGCGGTGCGCCTTTCCAGGTGCAAGGAACGCTCCGATGCCTATTCAACGCTGGATCTTGAACGTAATCTGCTTAAGTTCCGTCAGAATCGGAATCGGATTCAACCGCTTCCTCATCCGGCTCAGGATTTCCCTTGTCCGGATTCTCGCCTTTGGCGATGGAAATCAACCGATCGATCGCCTTCTCAAATAACAAATCGTTTTCGACTCGCCGCCGCGACCGGGGCGTATTCAGTGCCTTGAAGATTTTTCCTTCCGGATCCTGCATATTGCTTGCCAACCGCCGCACCTTGCGGCTGACTTCCTCTTCATCGACCTCTAGCTGCTCTTCCTCCACCACCTTCCCCAAAATTAGCGCCCGCTTGACGCGTTCCTCGGCGCGGGGCCGGAGTTCATCTCGCACTTCGGCCTCTGTCTTGTTTTCAGCCTTGAAGTAGTCTTCCAGAGTTAACTTCCGCGCCTCCAGCTGGTGAACGAGGTCGTGCAGCAGGTCGTCCACCTCCTGATCTGCTAGCATCGGCGGGTAGGTTACGGCAGCGGCTTCGCCTACCTTCTCGAGCACCTCGTCAGCGTATTCCGCTCCCGCTTCTCGCTCTGCGCTCTCTGCGAGGCCACCGCGGACCTTGATGCGCAGGTCAAGCAGGTCGTTGTACTCTCCCATCCCGCGCGCCAGATCGTCGCTCCACTCCGGGACGAGGCGGGATTTCACTTCCAAACAAGTCACCTCGAAGGTCGCCGCCCGGCCTCGAAGTTCCTCCGCCGGATATTCCTCTCCGAAGGTATGAGTGAGTGTGCGGGATTGGCCGGCCTCGATGCCTACGAGTTCGTCCGCAACGCCCGGGTACGGCCAATCGGTATCCGCTTCGATCAGGAGCGAGATGCCCGACTCCTTGAGCACGTGGGCGGATTCATCTTCCTCGGGTTCGTCCAGGTTGCCTTCAATGTCGATGACCGCCACGTCCGACATCTGAACCGGCCGTTCGGCGGGCTCAATGAGCGCTTGCCGCTGCCGAAGGTCTTCCATCATCGAATCGACGGCCTCATCCGACACTTCGGGCGGCTCAAATTTCACGCGCAACTTGCGATAATCAGCCAGGTCGACCTCAGGCGTCAGCGGCACCACGTACCGGAGCACCAGCGGCGTTCGGCTCACGACTTCGTTGAGTGCGCCCGGCGCAAAGGGCTCGAGCTCGCTGTCTTCCAGGGCCTGCTTGTAAACGTCCTGCCCGAGGGTGTCGAGCGCCTCGTCGAAGATTGCGTCCTCACCGAATCGGCCGACGGCAACTTCGAACGGCACCTTACCCGGGCGGAACCCGGGGATCTTGTCCCGCTTGCTCATGCGACGGGCCGCGGAACGCATGGCCGCCTTGTACCGATCGTCGGGCACTTCGATGGTGAGCTGTACCTGCCGATCCTCTATGTTTTCGGTATCGATTTTCAAATCAAGAATTCCCTCAATCGCGTGTCGCCGCTTGCGACCTTTGGTTAGCAGTGACCCCCGGTCACTTTCGTCCAGGTTATATGAAACGCTAGGTAACCTATGACCGCAGGTTACTTGTGACCTTCGGTGACTGGTGGGGAAGGTGGGAGTTGAACCCACACGCCCATAGGGCACGTGATCCTAAGTCACGCCTGTCTGCCAATTCCAGCACTTCCCCCGGTTGAGGGATTATATCTGCCGCTTTGCTGCCCTGTAAAGCTGGGGTCCGTAAGAATTTTATTTGAACCGGGATCCGGCGCTGGGGGCGAAAATGAGCACGTTATTCGTCGCCTCTGAAGATTTCATCCTGAGCCGGGAAGCTATGCTCTGCAGCCCTGAGACCATCCACTTCTTTGAGCGGATGCCGCTGTCAATGAGCGCCATCACCAGTGCGCGGTCAGGGGTTTGGCACACGCTCAAGGCCGATTCACCTCCTCACGGCTGAGCATCTCCATCCGCTTCGATTTGAGCCAAGGCATCCGCATGGTGATCGGCTCTTCGATTCAGCCCTCTTCATAGGCAAACCGAATAATTGCCCGGTCCTACCTTGCGTGGACGTGGGTAATGACCCGAGGTGCAGCGTGGGGAGTTGTCCGGCCGACGTGCACTAAGCAGGGGCATTTCGAGCAGATGGCCCGAGACCTCGCACTTACCGCCTACGGACTAGTACCGCGGTCACGATACAGTAGCCCTACTCAGGATGTAATTCACGTGGCATGATCCCAGCAGCCGAGCAACCGACCTCATCCCGCAGGGGTCACGGGAACAGGAAAGGTAGAAAAACACTCATGCCTGTTTTTACACGACCCCTCGAAGTCTTCGTCACCGCCATATTAGTGGCCACCATGACCATCGCGGCGACTGCCGAGACTACTCCGCCGACCCCCTCCTTCCCGGCGACTATCGACAATTACGCA
>Ga0209980_10001838_pt1 | contig 11651 bp, 8 predicted proteins | sample CR02metaG_FD_183611 | JGI IMG/M metagenome (GOLD analysis project Ga0209980, IMG submission 183611) | Deep subsurface microbial communities from Mariana Trench to uncover new lineages of life (NeLLi) - CR02 metaG (SPAdes) (version 2) | ecosystem: Environmental > Aquatic > Marine > Ocean trench >... | reverse complement strand
TCTTTGATCTCCTGGCTAACAACATAGAGATCGTCAAGGCCTTGTTTCGGCGGCTACTGGACTCGACCGGGTTTCGCGCGGAGGGGGCCGAAGCACGGCGCCAGGCATGAGGCCAAGAATGAGGCCAAGAATGAGATTACCTGCCCGAGCGCTGATCGGATTTCTTGTTTTTCTGGTTCCCGGCCCGGGTTCCGCGGCTTCCGATGCGCGGGCGATCGAGGAGCCGAAGCCACGAATCGTCGCGGTGGGAGATGTGCACGGCAGCCCCGATGCGTTCTCGCGCGTGCTTCGGGCGGCCGGGCTCGTGGATGAAACGGGGAATTGGATCGGGGGTAACGCGATCCTGGTTCAAACCGGCGACCTGACCGATCGAGGCCCGGGAGTGCGCGAGGTCCTCGATCTCATGCGGGACCTGGAGCGATCCGCAGCCGAAGACGGCGGTCAAGTCGTGTCACTGCTCGGCAACCACGAGGTTTACAATCTGATCGGACTCTACGATTACCAGTCGACGCCACTGACTGTTTTTGCCGAGATCGCCGCCGCGTTTGGGAACAGTGAGTCCGAAAAGACTCGCAAGAGGGCCTATAAGCAGTGGTCGAGCTGGGCGAAGGAGTACCCAGCCTGCGCGGTAGTGAACAAGGTCGATTGGATGGCTCGCAATCCTCTCGGCTTCGTCGAGTATCAGGAGGCGATGTCGCCGAGGGGCGAGTATGGCCGTTGGCTGCGCGCAAGGAAGATCGTGGTCAACATTCAAGGGACCTTGTTTCTACACGGCGGGCTGAGCCCCGAGCTTCCGAACATGGAGGTGAGGTCGTTGGACTCGATCAACGCCAAGGCCGCTGCGGAGCTGGAGCAGTTCGACCGCGACCGCGAGTTGCTCGAGAAGCAAGGCGTGATCGCTCGGTACGCGACCCTGAGCGAAGTGCACTGCGCGGTGGCCTACGAGCTGAAGGCACTTGGGGAAGGCGTACTCGACGGACTTGCCACTTTACGCCGGGAGAGACTCGAAGAAGTTCAAAATCGTCTACCCAGCGGGGAAAATTGGCTGCTTCTCGACCCGCGCGGTCCGGTCTGGTTTCGCGGCTACGCCAAGTGGTCGGATGAGGAGGCCGAGACCGGGCTCGCGACCGTTTTCGGAACTTTCGGAGGAACCCGTGTCGTGGTCGGTCACACGCCTCAGCCGGGAGCTATCGTGGCGCGCTTTGATCAGCGGGTTTTCCTGATCGACACCGCTATGGCATATCCCGAGTCCAAAGGGCGCGCGGCGGCCCTCGAGATTCGTGGCGACGTGATCTCGACGATCGATGAGGGTGGGCGAGTTTCTCTGACCGGGCCGGAGCCCGCGAACCCGATCACAGGTTCCAATGGCCATGGAGAGAATGCAACCGAGCTCACCGAAGCCGGCGCAACCTCCAGCTTGGAACGAAACTGGCTCGCCCAGGACGGAAGTCCGCTGCCGTTCGTGGACGATGCGGCTGTGCTCGATTTTCTAAAGACCGCTCGAGTCGTCGAAAAGGCGAGAATCGGCAAGGGAGTCACTCGAGCCAGGATACTTGTTCTCGAAAAGGACGGGATCCGCGCGCGCGCCGCCTTCCACGACATCGACGTGACGAAGCAACGTCACCGCACGAAGGCTGGGCTGGTTACGAATTTTCGCGACAGTTATCTCAACAATGTGGCCGCCTATGAGCTCGGTCGCCTCCTCGGAGTGACCAACTTGACTCCGACTACGCTCAGAAGGGTCGGCGGCGCCAGGGGATCGATTCAGCTTTGGGTCGAGAAGGCCATAGACGAAGCCCAGCGCCGCGAGCGAGGTTCCGACGAAGCCATGTCGGTCCGGTTGCGCCGCCGCATCGCAGACATGTGGGTTTTCGATAACCTGATCAACAACATCGACAGAAACCAGGGCAACATGCTGCACGACTCGCGCGGGGAGTTCTGGATGATCGACCATACTCGCAGCTTCATCGGTTCCTCTCGGCTACCCAGCCCGGCAAAAATGAGGCGCTGCTCGCGAGAGTTGTTGGCAGCCATCCGGGGTCTGGACGAGGATCAAACACGCGAGAGGTTGCGCCCGTATTTGAGCAGCTTCGAGATCAAGTCACTGTTCGCCCGTCGGGAGAAACTTCTCGGGTACCTGGACGAACGAATCGCCGCCCAGGGTGAAAGCAGCTTTCTGTTTTCCTACGCAGATCTCGACGACGCGGTGACTGTGCACTACGAGGCCGATGATATTCCAGTCTCTGCGGATGACAGCTAGCGACAGGTAGTCTCAGCGTGGCTGGGCCTGAGGAAACCGGCGCGCGCGATGCTTTCTTTCCTCAGGTGCGACAGAGTTCGGCCCCGGGCCGGCAATCGCGCTCATAGGCGCGGGCAAGCCAGGTCAGGAGCGCCTGGCCGGCATCCTCCGGCGAGCGGCCGAAGGCGATGACGCCGTCCTCGTGCCCGCCCATCGCGAGCACGCGACGCTCGGCGAATACCCCCGTGCGATAGAGGCGTTGAACTTCGCGTGCCATTTCTGGCGTGCCGTAGGGGACGGCGGGCGAGGTCTCGGGGAGACGCAGCTCGTGGCGCCGGTTCCAGAGCACCGGCGAATGGGCGTGGAGGACGCACCGGATGTGAGGGCCGAGGTCATAGACGGCACCGTGAGTCATGGACTCCGACGACGGCGGTGTGAGGCCCTTGCTGATCAGCCGGTTGCGTTCGAACTCGTAGCGCTCGACGATGCAGAAGTCGTCCAGCCCGATACACTGCTTGCCTGAGGTCTGGGTCCCGGTGATCAGAAAGCTGCGCCGACCCAGGCTCATGCCCGGACGGCCGAGGCGCACGCTGACGTTGCCGTAGCCCGCGCCCTCGTAGCGAGCACGGTCTTGCCCGACCAGGCCTGTCAACGCGAGAATCTCGCGCCAGGCGATCAGAGGGCAGACCAGCCCGGCGTATTGGCCACGGTCGAGCGACTCCCGCGAGTGTTGAAAGTCGAATTTGATGACGCCTTCGTCGCGCAAGAAACGGCTCGGGCGTTCAGGCGAGAAGATGCTCGACCGCAGCGCGCTCTTCGCGCAGCTCTTGGTCGGTGGCGTCCATTCGCTGGCGGCTGAAAGCGTCGATTTCGAGGTCCTGTACGATCTGGTATTCGCCCTCGCTGCAACGGCATGGAACCGAATAAATGACGCCTGGCTCGATACCGTAGCTGCCGTCGGAAGCGACGGCCATGCTCACCCAGTCCTCCTCCGGGGTTCCCTGGGACCAGGAACGAATGTGGTCGATGGCGGCGGACGCCGCGGACGCCGCGGACGAAGCCCCACGAGCTTTGATGATCTCGGCACCGCGCTTCTGGACTCCGGGAATGAATTCGTCGCGGTACCAGGCGTCGTCGATCAGGTCTGCCGCCGGCGAGCTTCCGATCAGAACATGGGAAATGTCGGGATACTGGGTCGCGGAGTGATTCCCCCAGATGATCATCCGGCGAACGTCGGTCACGTGCCGGCCACTCTTCTGGGCGAGTTGGCTCAGAGCGCGGTTGTGGTCCAGCCGGGTCATCGCGGTGAATCGCTCGGGCTCGAGGTCAGGGGCGTTCGATTGGGCGATCAGGCAATTCGTGTTGGCCGGATTTCCGACCACCAGGACCCGAATATCCCGCGCGGCGTGGTCGTTGATGGCCTTTCCCTGAGGGCCGAAGATCTTGCCGTTCTCGCCCAGCAGATCGGCGCGCTCCATGCCCGCGGAGCGCGGTTTGGCGCCGACCAGGATGGCGTAGTTGGCTTCGCCGAAGCCCTCGGAGTAGTCCACCGTGGTCACGACGCCGTCGAGGAGCGGAAAGGCGCCGTCGGAAAGCTCCATCACCACCCCGTCGAGGGCATCCAGCGCCGGGGCAATCTCGATCAGCTGGAGAATGACCGGCTGATCTGATCCGAGCATGTCTCCCGCCGCGATGCGGAAGCAAAGCTGATAGCCGATGTTGCCGGCGGCTCCGGTTATCGCGATTCGAACGGGCGTCTTCATGTTTCTTCCTCTCGGAGGCAATTCCGCACGCATCTATCCTGACCGAAAGGGGGCGTTTTTGAAAGGGTACGGTGTAAGATCCAGGCTCTTTTGTGAAGGAGAACTCTCAATGCCGGATAAGCAAGAGAACCACGACACCGAGGTGGCGGCCGAAGCCTCTGCCGAAGCCTCTGAAGACCAGGCTGCTCCTGAGGCTTCCGGTCAAGAATCGGTCGAGACCGAGGCCGAACCCATAGCCGAAACGGCCGAATCCGAGGAAGCGGCGGCGGCGAGCGAAGAGACGCCCTCTCCGGCTCCGGAAGCTGTTGCCGAGGCCTTGGTCGAATCGGAGAAGGGCGAATCCGAGGCGGGCGAATCCGAGAAAGAGGCGCTGGCCGCGGAAGCTGCCGTGCCGGCTGCCGAAACGGCTGCAGAGGAAACTGCGGCGGTCGAGGAAAGCTCCGAAGCCGCTCCGGCGGTGGTCGAAGCGACGCCGGCGGTACCTGACAAGAGGCCGGCCAAGGCCAAGCTCAGGGAGCTCAAGGCTGCGCGGGACGAGGCGCTCGAGTCCGGGGATGGCGCCGCGCTCAAGCGTGTCCGCGCCAGGATTCGTCGCCAAAAGCGGCGCCTTCGCAAGGCGGGGTAAATCGGGGACACCATTCCTTGGTGTCCCCTCCCGACCGCGGGTTTACTCGGGTGAACTCTCCACCCATCGCACTTCGTCGCCTAGATGGATCTCGCCGTCTGAGAGGATCTCGCCGTAGGCGCCGGCTCGCCACTCGGGGTCGAGCGCCGCTCGAAGCCCGGTGTGGCCTTCCTCCATGCGCCGGCAGGGGCGGGTTTCGCCGTAAATGCGGATTTCGACCTTGCCGACTTGAAGAGTCTTGCCCCGAGTCTCGACGAGATCGACACCACTGACGAGCAGATTGGCCCGGCGAAGAATGGGATCGGGCTCGCCTTCGACCGCGGCGACAGCATCGGCCCAGCCTTCGACGCTCAACAAGGTGACTTGCCGCTTACCACCCTGATCGGCGTTGCCCTCGAGACCCGAGCCCGCGTTGGCACATGCGGTCTCGACCGCGTCCATAGGGCCGCGCTTGGCGCGCTTGATCCAGATCGATTCGAGGCGGCCGGTGGTGCTCATTCCGGATTTTCTTCTTTCGACTCCTCGGCCGACTCGTCACCGTCGAGCTGAAAATTCATGGTCACGTTGTAGTACACCTCGACCGGTTTACCGTCCAGGGTGGCGGGATCGAAGGTCCACTGCCGGATCGCGTCAAGGGCGGTCTTGTCGAGGGCCTCCTCGAGCGACTCGGTGATCCAAGCGTCTCGAATCGTTCCGTTTCTGCCGATGACCGTACGTACGACCACGAGACCGGTGGTGCCCGCGTCCTTGGCGGCTTCAGGATACTCGGGTGTCACGGAGTTACGGATCAGGGGCTCGGCGACGTCGCCTTCGATGGCGTAGATGGGAGCCTCGACGAGATCACCGCTGGAGGCGGGCGATTGACCCGTGAGGTCGATCGGGTCCGGGCTCGTGAAGACTTTGGGAGGAAGCTCGTCGAACACGGCGATGTCGGTGTGCTGGCCGCGGCCGCGGTCGTCGGAAAGCAAGATCGAGCCGTGCCGGCGCCAGTTGCGCCATGGAACCTGAAACTGCGGACTTTCGTCCGAAGCTTGGGGGAAGAAGTCCCACTGCTCGACGAGGCCGGATTCCTTGCCGACGTAAATCTGGTACTTGTTGTCCGGAGTGCGCCCGACCTCGCGAAAGGTCAACTCGAGCACCTCAGCAGGTCGGCCGTCGAGAAGAACGCGTTCGCCGAGGTACTCGAGAGCCACCCCGGTGTCCTTGAGCTTGTAAGGCATGAACATCCAGTAGCTGTCATTGATCCAGGCGGATTCCCCGAGTTCGAGCAGCTCTGCAAGGGCGTCGGAATCCGTGACCGCCTCACCGGATCGCCAAGCCCTTCCCTCCTTCGTTAGGAGGTTCATCAGAATGAGATAGGGTTCCTTGGTCTCGCGGTCTGCTCCCTCGACTCGGATGTCGCCGGTGTGTTTGTCCCAGACGTGGAAACGGTTGCCGAAGAACTTCCAGGTGACGAAACGAGTTGCGTCCCAGGCCTCGCGACCGCCCAAGCGCAGCATCGTCCGATCGGCGAGGGCGATGGCCTCGGCGTCGGACTCCGCACCGAGAAATCCCGCCGCCGGCGGATTTGGTTCTCCAATGATCGTCGCATTGGTGCTTTCGGCGATCGTCGTTTCGACTGTGAGCAGGCTCAGCGCCGCGAGGATGAGCGTCAGCGATTGCGCGAAGGGAAGTCGTTTCATTGTGGCTCCTGTCGGCTGGTGAAGGCTTCGTCGGTTCGGCCGGTGGAGGGGACTCCCTATGGTAGTGGGGTTACGGGCCGGCGGTCCACACCGGTTTTGGCTAAAATCTGTTTCAGCATGGTGCACCCGACAACGAGAAAACCCGGCCGGAGGGCGCTCGCATCGACAAGCTTGCTGGCCGTCTTGTCGATCCTCGCCGCCTGCACCGACGACTGCGCCCCGGCCGCCCGGCCGGACGGGTGGTTGGCCGAGCAGTTCAAATCCGAAGGGGTGCTCTGGATTCGCGCCGAGCGCGAGCGCAACCATCGTTTGGCGGCGCCTCTTTCCGAGCAAGACCGACGAGCACTGAGCCGGTATTTTCCGCAGGACGTGCTCGGGCGCGCGCGAATCTTGGTCGTAGAAGGTTTCGACAATCCGGACTTCTTTTCAATCTTCGAAGAGAGCGGTGAGCCCTATCCGGTCGATCTGCGGAAAGCGAGTGCGATAGCCCTGTTGGATACCATTCTGATCGCAAGAACCGCCTCCCAAGGCTCACTGCGGGATCGGCTGCTCTTTCACGAGCTGGTACACATGATGCAATACGAGATTCTCGGACTCGAGGAGTACATGGAGGGCTACGTCGAAGGTTGGGCGCGCAACGGACGCCGCTATCGCGGCATTCCACACGAGGAGCAGGCTTTTGAGCTCGCCACTAGGTTCTGGTCTGGCGCTGAACCGTTCTCCGTGGAGGCCGAAGTTCGTTCTCGATTCGCCGTTGCCGCTCGAACGGCTCAGGAATAGCCGAAGCTCGGTGCAACGTTACGTCCTTCACTTCTTGATACCGTCACAAGCCCGTAGGCTTCGCAAGCGGTCTACGAATAGGCCCCTGGGCGAGAAGTGGGTGTTTGGTTGCTTCCGGACCCGGTCATATCACGATGAAAAACATTGAAGCCCTGGTCATCGACGACGATCTTCAGATGCGGCTGACGGTCGAGTCGGCGTTGGAAGGCGAAGGCTTCGCGGCGAGGTTCGCCGCGACTGCGGAAGAAGGACTGGAAGTGGCCAAAGGCCGGCATTTCGAGGTCGTCTTGCTGGACCTGCATCTGCCCGGCATGAACGGTCTCGAGATGCTGACCAGCCTGCGCGAGTTGCCGCAGCCTCCGGAGACCGTCGTCCTCACCGGCTGGCCCGATCTGGATACCGCGGTGGAGGCGATCAAGCTAGGAGCCTACGACTACCTGTCGAAGCCCTTCGACGCATTCAAGGTGGTATCGACTCTCAAGAACGCCGCGGCCAAGTACCGGCTCAGGCGCGAGAACGCCGCGTTGAAGCACACCGTGTCGCGCCATCTCCCGAGTCCCGGTGGGCGGGTGGTGGCGGACAGCGACGAGATGAAGACGGTCCTGCGGGTGATCGAGAGGATTGCTCCTTCCGATGCCTCGGTGCTGATTTTGGGTGAAACCGGGGTCGGCAAGGGGCTCATAGCCAAGCTGATTCACAGCCGAAGCCTACGCTCCAGCGAGCCCCATTTGCACATCAACTGCAGTACGCTGAATGAAGCCTTGCTCGAGAGCGAGCTGTTCGGTCACGAAAAAGGCTCGTTCACGGGAGCGGCGACCGCCAAGCCCGGACTCTTCGAGGTTGCCGATGGCGGCACGCTCTTCTTGGACGAGGTGGCCGAGATGAGTCCGGCGATGCAGGCGAAGCTTCTCCAGGTGCTCGATAAACGTGAGTTGCGTCGGGTTGGGAGCACGTCGTTCGTCAACGTGGACGTCCGCATCGTCTCGGCTACCAACAAGGATATCGAACGGGAGGTTGCCGAAGGTCGGTTCCGAAGAGATCTTCTCTTCCGGCTGAACGTCGTCAGCCTGGAGCTGCCGCCTTTGCGAGAGCGACGCGAGGATATTCCCGCTCTGGTTCACCTGTACCTCGATCGTTATCGGCTCCCTGGACAGTCGGTAAGAACTCTGGCCGCGCCGGCCATGGCTCGACTGCATGAATACTCATGGCCGGGCAACGTTCGCGAACTGGCCAATGTGATCGAGGGGCTGGTGCTCTTGGCTCAGAGCGACGAGATCCAGCTTAGCGACTTGCCGCCTTCACTCTCGGCCCTGGGAGTGGCGGATGCCGAGGTCGACGATATCGAGCCCCTACCTCTAGCCGAGATCCAAAAGCAGCACCTGATCAGGACTCTTCGCTATACCGGTGGCAAGAAAGCGCCGGCGGCAAGGCTCCTCGGAATCGACGTAAAGACCCTCTACAGCAAGATCAAGGCGTACGAGATCGAGATCTGACGGCTCCAGCCCTTGCTCCGATAGGGGCTCCCGCCGGCGGCGTCTAGCTTAGCTAGAAACGCCGGTGAGAAGATCAACCTAGCCGGCCGCCGCTTGCGGTTCCTGCTCGTTGAGTGCGGTTGCCACGCGCTCGAATTCGCCCTCGACGGCTGGAACAAGCTCGAAGGCCTCCGGCGATCCGTCTCGAGCTCGGTCTTCCACCTGGCCGCACAGCTCGGCGAGGTGACTGGCGCCGAGCATGGCGCTGCTGGATCGAAACCTGTGAGCCAACTCGGCCAGCTCCGCCAAGTCGCGGGACACGATAGCCTCACGCATGCTCTCGAGAAGTCCGGGAGAGGTTTCGAGATACGCGCGAATCACCCGCTCGACGCCCTCTCGAGAAAGCGGTCCCCAGAGATATTTTTGCTGAAGAACCTGGTTGATCGGGGTCCCTTCGGAGGGTGGAATAGCCGCACGGTCAGCGCAGCCTGTCTCAGACAATGTGGGATGTGAGCTCGCTCCCGGCAGGGGAAGTAGCTTGGCGCCTGGAGGTTGCTCCTCTTGATCACGGGGACCTGTCTGCGGAGATCTTGCGGTGGTCGGAAGCCACTTGGCGATCAGGTCACGAAGCTGTTTCTGGCTGAAGGGCTTGCTGAGGTAGTCGTCCATTCCTGCATCGAGGCATTTCTCGCGCTCTCCAGCCATCGCGTGCGCGGTCATGGCCACGATCGGTACGGGGCGGCGTCTGTCGCCTCGAGACTTGCGTGCCAAACGACGAATCTCTCGAGTGGCTGTGTATCCGTCCATCTGCGGCATCTGGCAATCCATCAGTACGAGGTCGTAGTGGCCTCGGCCGAGCGCGTCGAGAGCCTCGAGCCCGTTGCTGGCTACGTCCACGATCGCGCCGAGCCCCTCGAGCATTCCGGTCGCGACTTCTTGATTAATCGGGTTGTCTTCGACCAGGAGGATTCCATGACCCCAGAGTTCGACCCGGCCCGGGGAGGCAGCAGGCAGGGCGTCGGGCGGGAGGTCCTCGCCGATCGCTTGCCGCGCCAGCTTGACATGAAACCAGAAGGTCGAGCCCTCGCCCACAGTGCTGTCGACGCCGATCTCGCCGCCCATGATCTCCACGAAAGCTTTCGAGATCGCCAGGCCCAGCCCGGTACCGCCGTAGGTTCGAGTCGTGGTTCCGTCGGCCTGCTGGAAGGACTCGAAAATCGATGGACAATCCTCGGGCTCGATGCCAATGCCGGTGTCCCGAACCGCGAAACCCAGCCGAACCTCGTCCTCCGTGGTTTCGAGAGCGCTGACCTCTAGCTCGACGTACCCGGAATCGGTGAACTTGACTGCGTTGCCGACCAGGTTGACGAGTACCTGACGCAGCCGGGTCGGGTCGGCGCACAGGGCGGTTGGCGGCCGGCGCAGTATGGTAGTCCGGAGTTGGAGCCCCTTCTGGCGAGCGGGCTCCGCGAAGAGATGGACGACTTCGTCAACCAGGTTGCGCAGGTCGAAGTTCACCTGCTCGAGCTCGACCTTGCCGGCCTCGATCTTCGAGAAATCGAGAATCTCATTGAGGATACCGAGCAGGTTGACGGCCGAGCCCCGAGCCTTCTCCGCGCAGTTCAGCTGCTTGGCGTTCAAGTCGCTGTGCATGAGCAGCTCGAGCATCCCAAGCACGCCGTTCATCGGGGTTCTGATCTCGTGACTCATGTTGGCAAGAAACTGAGACTTCGCCCGGCTGGCACTCTCCGCGAGCTCTTTCTCTTCTTGGAGCTTCCTGACCCCCGTAATGTCCGATCCCGAGCTCAGAGTTCCGGTCGGCACTCCTGGGTCGTCGCCCAAGTACGTGGTTTGCCAGGCGATAATGCGTTGATCTCCGGCCTTTGTAACGACCGAGTATTCGGTACAGTCCTGAGCCTGGTTCTTGGAGAAGCGGTCGCGGATGTGGAACGGCTCGGCCACGACCGTATCGAACCAGTTGCATCCAATGAGCTCGTCTTCGGAGTAGCCGAGAACCTCGCATCCCTTGCTGTTGACAAGCACGATGTTACCGTCGTTGTCGAGCACCAGCATGATGACCTCGGCAACCTGGAAGTACTCCTGAGCTTTGGCCTTCTCTCGGAAAAGCGCTTGCTCCTTGGCCAGACGGCGAGTGACCTCTTGTTCAAGAGAGCGATTGGCCCTGGCGAGTTCCCGGGTTCGGGCTCGCTTTCGCATCTGGCCATGGAAGTAGTAGAGAGCGAGTAGTCCCGCGGCGAGCGCGTAGGCGCCGTAGGCCCACCAAGTCGCCCAGGGTGGCGGCAGTGCTCGGACTTTTAGAGAGACTCCTTCCCGGTTCCAGACCCCATCGTTGTTGGCACCCTGGACTCTGAAGACGTAGTCGCCTGCGTCGAGGTTGGTATAGGTCGCGCGGTTGCGAGTCCCAAGATCTACCCAGTCTCGGTCGAAACCCTCGAGCAGGTAGCGATACTGATTTTTCTCCGGAGCCGTGTAGTCCAGCGCCGCGAAATCGAAGGTGACCATCGTGTCCTTGTAGTCGAGCTCGATCCCATCGAGTTCGGCCAGCGGCTGGTCGAAGGTGGCCCTCTGGTTTAGTTTGAGGATGCCGGTCAACAGAACCGGCGGTACGTGTTCATTGGTTCGAATGTTCTCGGGGTAAAACGCGTTGAAACCGTTGATGCCGCCAAAGAACATCTGACCGTCACGCGTGCGCAGGGCCGCAGCGAAATTGAACTCTTCGCTCTGCAGGCCGTGGCTGGTGTTGTAGTTTCGGAAAACACCCGTCGCTGGATCGAAGACGGAAAGCCCACCGTTGGAGCTCAGCCAAAGTTGGCCGCGGTCGTCCCAGAGCATTCCGTTGATGACGGAACTCAAGAGGCCGTCCTTTTTGAGATAGCGGTCGAAGACGGCTCGCCCGGCTTTGCGGTCGCTGGACCTCCAGCGGTTGAGCCCTCCACCCTGGGTGCCGACGTAGAGGTCTCCGTCCGCGCTCTCGGCGATGGCCCAGGTGTGACCGCTGCTCAGGCTCTTCGGATTCTTGGGGTCGTTGGAGTAGGAGGCGAAGGTGCCACGATCGCGGTCCATGAGATT
>Ga0209980_10001837_pt1 | contig 11652 bp, 11 predicted proteins | sample CR02metaG_FD_183611 | JGI IMG/M metagenome (GOLD analysis project Ga0209980, IMG submission 183611) | Deep subsurface microbial communities from Mariana Trench to uncover new lineages of life (NeLLi) - CR02 metaG (SPAdes) (version 2) | ecosystem: Environmental > Aquatic > Marine > Ocean trench... | reverse complement strand
TGCACGAGCTACTCAGATGGAACTTTTAAAGCGAGGAGTGTGTGTTTCTATAGGCACTGATCACAGCGCCTGCTCTAATACCCACGACCTTTTGCGGGTCGCACAGTATTTTCGGGCTTATCAAGATATCCTGAAGGATCCGGCCGCTGTCACAGCCGAGCTCATCCTTGAACTTCTTACCATCAACGGCGCTCGGTCTCTGCTTTGGGAGAATGAAATCGGTTCTTTGGAGGTGGGGAAACGGGCAGATCTGATTGTCTTTGATACCAAGCGCCCGGAGTGGATTCCGCTTCACAATCCTGTCTCGAATATAGGTCATGCGGTCAGTGGCGACTCCGTCAAGACGGTAGTCGTCGATGGTCGGGTGATCATCCGCAATGGGATCTTTGTCTCCATTGATGCAGAGGCCTTGTTGCAGCGTGGACAGGAGCTAGCTGAACGGGTCGCCAGCCGCTTAGGTTTGGACAGGTACGCTCGCCCGGCTTGGCCCATCCTATGATGAACTAGCCCCGGAAGTCTCACAGCCCGGATTATTCATGTGTTCTTGTCAGGAAGCGACGAAAGCGCCGACCTGACTGCTTTCCGCGACGCACATCCCCTACGCCTTTATCAAAGATGCCGAAAATGCCGGCCAGAGGCAATGTCCTCATGAATAGAGCGTTTGACAAGGTTTTGAAGAACGGCAATCCTTAGGGACGTGAATCCGGGAGAGAAAACAACACAACAAACAATAGAAATAAAAGGGTTGCTCACTGAACCGCGAGCCAGACGGGTGAGTCTGATCAACAGGAAAAGAAGAGGCGGCATGACATGGGAAGCAGCCAAGCAGAAACTGCCTCCAAGTCGGAAGTACGGATGATATCGCATGCTGGATAAAGTGGTATCTGAGGTGGATGCTGCTGTGGCGGACATTGGTGATGGGGCGACCTTGATGGTGGGTGGATTCGGCCTCTCTGGTCATCCAGTCAAGCTTATGGAGGCCGTATTGCGCAAAGGCGTCAAGGGCTTGACGGTCATCAGTAATAACGCAGGAGTGGAAGATATCGGTCTTGGCGGGCTCATCCTTCAGGGGCGGGTTCGACGGTTGATCTGCTCCTTTCCGACCGGGAAGGGAATGTGGGCGATCAAGGAACAGCTCAAGAAGGGCGGGATCGAGGTAACTGTGGTGGCCCAGGGTACAATGGCCGAGCGCATCCGAGCCGGTGGCGCTGGCCTGGGAGGGATTCTGACGCCCACTGGAGTCGGTACTGAACTGACTGCAAATCGGCAGATTATGGAGATGGATGGGGTTCAGTATGCGCTGGAGCCCGCCCTGAAGGCAGACTTTGCGCTTATCCATGCACACAGCGGAGACCGGTGGGGCAATCTACGCCACCGGCTGGCCGCTCGCAATTTCAATCCGGTGATGGCCATGGCCGGCGCAATCACTATCGCCGAAGTGGCACACCTGGAAGAGTTGGGTGAAATGGATCCGGATCATGTGCACACACCGGGCATCTTTGTCCAGAGGGTGGTACCGGTCAAGGATGGGAGAAACTAGCAGTATGGCTCTCACAAGAGAGGGAATCGCCGAGCGCATTGTCTTGGATTTGCCCGATGGATGTTACGTTAACTTAGGTGTTGGCATGCCCACGCTGGTTGCCAACTGCCTGGCACCGGACCGGGATATCATCTTGCACAGTGAAAATGGAATCCTGGGGATGGGACCCCCGCCCAACCAGGAGACCGAGTATGATCCTGACCTCATTAACGCCGGCAAGGAACCGGTTACGTTGCAGCCGGGGGCAGCCATTTTCCATTCGGTCGATTCTTTCGCCATGCTGCTGGGCAGACATGTCGATGTGGCGGTCATTGGCGCTTACCAAGTATCAGAAAAAGGAGACTTGGCCAACTGGCGGCTGCCGGGGGCCACCTTAGCCGGCATTGGTGGTGCGGCCGACGTGGCTGCGGGGGCTCGTCAGATCTTTGTAGCCATGAAGCACACCACGCGCGTCGGACAGCTAAAAATCCTGAAAGAGTGCACCTATTCCCTGACAGCACGTCAGGTGGTCACGCGTATCTATACCGATTTGGCCGTCATCGAGGTCACAGCTGATGGCTTGCTGCTGGTTGAAGTAGCGCCTGGTGAGAAGGTAGCTGAGGTACAGGCCAAAACAGAACCCTTGCTGCACTTGGCCTCGAGTCTGGCATAGATTTGCACCAGGAGGCTTTATGGCATAGGGTGTCGTCGCTTCGCGTGCTCGACGCCGTCGCGCTCGCCACAAACGTTATGGTATTCATGGGACAAGACACTAGGAATTAGAAAGGCGAAAAGCAATGAGTGGAAGGGCATGTATCGTGGGAATTGGTGAGACTGAATTGAGTAGAAAATCTGATGAACCCTCTTTGAGCCTCATGGCACATGCTATCGCTCGAGCACTCGACGATGCCGCCGTAAGTCACAAGGAAGTTAATGGGCTTGCAGTTACATCGATGAGAATTCCTGACGACTCGCCGTTTGTGGCTGACAATCTGGGGTTTCAGCTGGGTTGGGTCATCAACGCGGACTATGGGGGTGCCTCAGGGGTTGTGAGTGTAGTCCGAGCCTGTCATGCAATCGAGGCTGGTTACATTGACTTGGCGGTGTGCGTCGCGGCGGGGACTCGAATGCCCCAGTTAGAGCATGATGTTCTTCGCCCAGTCATGGACTATTCTCGCCGAAACTTTGTAGATCCTTATGGGTATGGAGGCGCCACCAGTTTCTTCGCTCTCATTCAGCGACGCCATATGCAGCAATACGGGACGAAATTAGAGCAACTCGCCAAGCTGGCCATTACCTGTCGCAAGCATGCCCAGATGAATCCGAATGCCCTGCTAAAAGACGATCTCACCGTCAATGATTATATAAACTCTCGCTTGATTTCAGACCCGATCCGTCTGTTCGATTGCGTCATGCGCTGTAGCGGTGCGGTTGCGATCGTTGTGGCATCACAAGAAGTAGCCAAACGCCTGGGGAAGGAAGGTATCCATGTTGGGCCTGCGGCAGAATGTATTAACTACCAAGTCCGTGAGAACCTGCCCGATAAGCTAACCACTGGGTTCAAAGTTATAGGGGAAAAGCTTTTTCAAACAGCTGACCCGAAGACCATCGACTTTTTACAGTTGTACGACGACTACCCGATCGCCATTTTAATGACGCTTGAGGATCTGGGATATTGCCAAAAGGGCAAGGGTGGAGAGTTCATCGAGAAGACGGATTTCCTGGTTGGAGGGGACCTCCCGATCAACACCGGAGGTGGGCAGTTGTCGTGCGGTCAACCGGGTCTGGCGGGTGGTCACATGTTAGTCGCTGAGGCAGTGCGGCAATTAAGAGGGGAAGCTGGCAAACGTCAGGTCGTGAATGCCGAACGGGGTTTGGTGACTGGAATTGGATGGTTGGCCTACTGCCGCAATGTTGGGTGCACTGCGGCATTTATTCTGGAAAGGGGTTAGAGATGCCAGGAAAACCACTGCCCAAGGTTATGACGTGGGATCAAGACTTTTGGGAAAATGCCGAGAAAGGTGTTTTGAGCGCACAACAATGTGGACAGTGCGGAAATCTGCAGTTCTATCCACGTGTCGTGTGTGTGAAGTGTTTCAGTACTGACTTAGGTTGGAAATCCTTGTCAGGGAAGGGGCGAGTGCACAGTTTTACGATTGTAAGGATACCCGCCAATCCTGCCTTTAAGGACGACACTCCGATAGTTTTTGCGGAAATAGAATTGGAAGAGGGAATAAGAATTCATTCGGATATCACCCGGTGTTCGCCCGAAGAAGTCGAAATCGGGACATCCGTTCGGGTCGTGTTTTCGCCGACAACCTCAGAGAAGATCCATCTTCCACATTTTGTTTTAACCGGAACACAATGACCTTATTGCTGAACAACAAAGAAGTCGAACAAGTTTTGAATATGAAAGATTCTGTCAAGGCCATGGAACTGGCATTCTTGGATCTTGCCAACGGAAAGGGTATCAACCGTCCAAGATCTCACACTTACCTGCCCAGGCCATCGGAGGAAGACGAGAGTAGATTTTACTTGTTTAAGTCTATGGATGGTGGCCTACCCAGGTTCGGCATGCATGGACTCCGAATCAGTTCAGATCTGCAGCGTGAAAGATACGTGGGCGGAAAACGACGGCGGGAAAAGTTGCCCGTTGCTCCAGGAAACAAATATGTTGGGCTTCTTCTGCTCTTCAGTATTGATACGCTTGAGCTTCTGGCCATTATGCCGGATGGATACCTGCAAAGAATGCGTGTGGGAGCCACCAGCGCTGTGGCTGCAAAATATCTGGCTAGAAAAAAAGTGCATACGGTTGGATTGATCGGTACAGGATGGCAGGCCGGAGCGCAAATTATGGGGTTGTTTGAGATCTTTCCGGCCATAACGAAAGTGAAAGTTTACAGCCTCAATCCAGATCATCGAAGAGCGTTTGTCCAAGAGTGGGCAGAGAAACTGGGAAAAGCTATCGTGGTCGTGGATACGCCAGATGAGGCAGCTAAGGAAACGGACGTACTTGCTCTCTCGACTAATTCGCAGACTCCTGTGGTCGATGGAGGTTCGATTCCGGAAGGATGCCATGTGGGTTCGCTTCAAGGGGCGGAACTCGATGACAAGCTAATGGAACGTGCCAGCGTGGTGGTGGTCCGGGAAAGATCGGAACCCACATTTTGGGTGATGGGAGACAACTTGCCCTATGAAGTATCCAGTCAGAAATCAATTAAAAGGGGTGATGTGGACTCCAAGAAGGTCAGAATACTCGGGGAGATCTTGGCTGGAAAAAGCGTAGGGAGGATGTCCGATAACGACATTACCCTTTTTACAGGAAGTGGTAGCGGGGGAAGCGCCGGACTCGGAACTCAATTCGTGGCAGTGGGCGCCATGATTTACAAGCGGGCCAAAGAACAGGGGCTGGGGCAGGAGTTGCCCACGGATTGGTTTTTACAAGACCTCAAGCCTTAGTACTCCCTTTGATCAATGCAGTAACGTTACTGCATTGATCAAGCGAGGCACTTAAGTACGCATTTCTCACACCCTCTCTACTGCATCGGCCGAATGATCCGGCCTGACGAGGGCCTTACTCATGAAAATAGTTGGATTTCCCCTGGCGGTCGTCGTCTTTCTGGCGGTGTGGTTTGTGCCCTTGGTGGGGATGGATGAAGTCACACGCCACACTTTGGCGCTCATGTTCTTCACCGTTATCTTGTGGATAACCCGACCTTGGATGCCCGCCTTGACCGGGATGCTCTTTATGGTTCTTGCCTGGCTGTTCGGGCTTGCCGACCGAGAAGTGGCTCTTTCCGGCTTTTCCAGTTCCACACCCTGGTTTATCTGGGGAGCGTTAATGCTGGCGCTAGCGGTCCGAGAGACAAAACTGGACGTGCGTCTTGCTTATACCTTACTCAAAAGAATTCCAGCTTCAAGCAAGGGACTCATTGCACTCCATTACATTATTTCCTGGCTCCTTTCCTATGTCATACCCTCATCCACGGCCCGAGTAGCCATACTGGCTCCCGTGGCAGCTTCACAAATTGAATCCCTGGGCCTACCGAGAAAAAGCAACACCGGGAAAATGCTGATGATTAGCCTGGTGTTGGTGAACTGGATGGCGGCTCAAACCCTCATGACGGGGGGATCCAGTCCACTAACCGCCTGGGGGATCCTGCAAGAAAGCGGGATCTATGTGTCATGGGTTCAATGGTGGTCCTACCAAATTGTGCCGTTATTTGTGACGATGGGCGTTCTCTTTTTCGGATGCTCGTTTCTCTTTAGACCCGAACCTGCCCCCATGCGCCAGGGGACAGAAGGAGAGACTGAGGACCGCAAGGACATCGCACAAGTGGCTGACGAAGTCCTGGCTGCACTGGGTCCCTTCTCAAGCGCTGAAAAAAAGCTCGCCGCTGTGATGCTTTCCGTGCTCCTGCTCTGGGCCACCGAAGTCTGGCACGGTATTGGCACTGACTTGATTGGAATAATGGCAGGCATCCTGGTCCTGTTGCCTGGGATTGGAGTTCTAAAAGCCCAAGAGGCGTTCCAGAAAATTGGGTGGCACACGGTTCTCTTTGTTGCCGCGGCCTTATCTATAGGCAACGTGACCCAAGAGACGGGAGTGGCACAATGGTTAGAATCCGTTCTGCGAGTTTTGCTCAACGTGGGGAACAGCCAAATCATGTTCTTGATGATGATGCTGCTACTGGGTTCTCTAGCAAGGTTGCTCTTGCGATCCGGTGCCGCCGCTGCCGCAGTCCTATTAATCCCCACCATCCGACTGGCTGAAAGTTTGGGTTACAATCCCACCCTGGTGGGTGTGCTTTTCCCTTTCTGTATGGCGGGGACGTTCATCTACCAACATGCCTACGGCTTGATTGCATACGACTATGGAACCTTCGAGGAGCCTGATTTTATTCTGGCTTGTCTGGTCAGGTATGTTGCCCTCATTGCGGCAATTTTAGTGGGCTACTATATCTGGTGGCCACTGCTGGGCCTGTTGTAATGTGAAATCATTAGCCCGCATTTCTCACACCTGATCGTAGCGAGGGGGTGGAGATGGCCGAGGATACAGGGTCAGAGTTCCGGAAGGATGTCCTTGGCGAGTCATTCCGCCTGCTCTATCCGATCCTACACCAGGTCCACCACAAGCAGGTCTAGGCTCCCAGGGACGCGATGAGGTGCACTTGAAACAGCAGAACTTCACTGTTAAGGTGCAGTTTCCCGTCATGGAAGTTTGTCCGATCAAGGAGGCACTGGTCCATGAACTTCGATCTGGATGAAGAGCAGGAGGCGTTTGCAGACCTGGCGAGGGAATTTCTAGACCAGGAATGCAGCCCTGAGGAGGTGCGCGAGGCTGAGAAGACAGAGTCGGGATTTTCTCAGCAAATGTATCAGAAGCTGGCCGACCTGGGATTTCTTGGACTGATAGTGGACGAGGAATTTGGCGGGGTGGCGAAAGGCTACACGGAGGTGGTTCTGTTTTACGAGGAAGCAGGTCGCCATTTGCTTCCAGGGCCTTATATTTCCACGCTGATAGCGACAGAGATCATTCGCCAACACGGGACGCCCGATCAAAAAGAGCAGAACCTTCCGTTAATCGCACGGGGAGAAGCGATCACGGTGCCTGCTTGGCTGGAGAGGTCAAACGACTGCGGATTTGAGGAGAATCGTCTAACATCGACCGCCGTCGTGAAAGGGCCCGCCTATCACCTTCAGGGCTGCAAGCGGTTTGTTGAGTTTGGCGCCTCCGCCACCCATTTAGCCTGGTTGGCAGGAACAGAAGAAACTGGTTGCGTCGCCAATCAGAGCACTCTATTCCTGTTTCCTGTCCCCAAGGAAGCGCCTGAGGTGAGTGAGTATGTCACCCAAGGGGGCGGGCGGGTTTGCGATATCAAGCTAGAGCTTGAGTGCCCCGACAGCTGTGTGCTGGGAGCGGTAAACGAAGGTTGGTCAGTCTTATCGCTGGGGTTAGAACTGGGACGGATAGCCACAGCGGCATACGCAGTGGGAGCCGCCCAGAAGGCACTTGATATAGCCGTAAATTACGCTGGAGAGCGGCATCAATTTGGGCGCCCCATCGGCAGCTTTCAGGCGATTCAGCATCAATTGGCAACTTGTAGGTGCCTGATTGAACAGGCGAGGTGGTTGAACTACCATGCTGCTGGAGTGAAGGATGGGGGCAGCCGGGCAACTCCACTGGCTTCCATGGCCAAGTTGGCTTCATGTCGCGCGCTTCGACAGACCGCCACCGTATCATCGCTCACTCATGGTGGTTACGGCTTCATGGAAGACTATGATATCCAGCTTTACTTCAGACGCGCCAAAGATTTAGAAACTCGCTGCGGGTCGTTGGTCATGGACAGGGAGATTGTCTTAGACAGTGAGCTAGAAGAGGTCGATCGGTAACACGATCCATCATAGGCAGTGAAAAGATACCTGTGGAGGTAGGTGATCCACCTCGAAAGGAGCGAAAAGGTCATGGCAACGAGCACTTCAGAGATCCTATGGGAGAAGCATGGTCATGTTCGGCTCCTGAGGCTTAATCGGCCAGAGAAGATGAACGCATTGACCCCTGAGGGTGAAGGGGAAATGTCCAGGTGCCTGATTGAGTTTCGAGATGATCAAGAGGCATGGGTTCTCATTATTACGGGGTCTGGGCGGGCTTTTTCGACTGGACTAGACTTGTCCAAGGCTCACAAGAGAATGGCCAGTTCGGTCAGGCCGCCCACGCTGGTTGGTGCTGATGGTCTACAGATTTGGAAGCCCATTATCGCGGCCATAAACGGTTACTGCCTGGGGGGAGGATGCGAGTTGGCGTTGACATGTGACATTCGCATAGCGGGGGATGACGCTCGGATCGGACTGCCTGAGGTGAAGCGGGGATTGATTCCGGGTATGGGTGGCATCCAACGCATCATACGTGCCATCCCCTATGGTTGGGCCATGCATATGTTGTTAACAGGGGATTGGATAGACGCCGAGCAAGCAAAACAGATTGGGTTGGTGCAAATGGTCGTGCCAGCGGATCAGTTGGTGGCCGAAGCTATCAGCCTGGCAGAACGAATCTGCCAGAACGGGCCATTGGCTGTTAGTGCCGTAAAGGAGGCCGCTACAAGAGGCGCGGACCTTCCACTTCGAGCAGCCATGGTTCAGGACAAATTCATCTCCTTTAAAAATCGGCAGACCGAGGACGCCAAAGAGGGACCCAAAGCTTTTGTTGAAAAAAGAACGCCGGAATATAAGGCTCGCTGAGAGCCGCGAAAAGGACAGCCAATAGGTAGTCATGGAACTAACTTTTACTCCACAACAGAACGCCTTTCGAGAACAGGTTAGAAAGTTTCTGGTGGCCGAAGTGACAGACGACTTGCTGGCCAGAACTGGCGCTGTAACAGAACACCACGACGAGGTGTTCTACCAGAAGTTGGCCAAAAAGGGTTGGCTGGGTATGCAATGGTCTGAGCGTCACGGTGGTCAGGGGAGAAGCCATCTTGAACTGGTGATCTTTATTGAAGAGATGGCCTATGCCCTGGCCCCCTTGGGTCGCTATGTGGGAACGGTCATCTTCCTGGGAGAGTCGCTCCTGGCCTATGGCTCTGAGTGGCAACGCCAACACTTCCTGCCCAAGATTGCACTCGGTGAAATGACGAGTTCGCTGTGCCTAACAGAGCCTGACGCCGGCTCGGACGCCGCAGCCCTCCGAACTCGGGCAGAAGAACAGGGAGGTGACTTTTACCTTTCGGGACAGAAGACCTTTATTAGCGGCGCCGATCATTCAAGCTACGGTATGGTGGTGGCTCGAACTGCACCTCCAACGTCCAAAAAAACCGAAGGCATATCTATCTTCCTGGTCGATTTGTCGAGCCCTGGAGTTGAAATACTTCCCTTGTGGACCATCGCGGATTGGAAAGTCTACCAAGTGTTCTTCGACAAGGTGCGAGTTCCGGCCAACATGTTGATGGGTCGGAAAAATGAAGGATGGAAGCACATTGTAAAAGAGACCTTAAACTTCGAACGATCCAGTATGAAGCGCGTGGGTACTTTGGCCCGCATGTGTGATGATCTCTTTAGTTATGTCAGAGAGGCCAAGCGCCACGGGGAGACCATTTCGCAGAGCCTGCTTCACGAGCTGGTGGAATTAAAGACTGAGATTGAGTCCTGGAGAGTCATGAGCTATCGCATTGCCTGGCTGCAATCACGTGGTGAGATCCCAGGCCCAGAAACGTCAATGGTCAAGCTAGCCTCGAGCGAAGGGATTCTGCGACTCGCTAACCTAGGTATGGATATTATCGGGCATGCGGGGAGGCTTCGCTCGGGAACGGAAACCTTGCCTGGACGCATCGAGTGGATGTACAGAGCGGCACAGTTCCATATTACCGCAGGCGGGACGTCGGAGATCCAACGCAATGTCATTGCGCGCCTTGCCTTGGATCTGCCGCGTGCTTAACCTGCATTTCTCACACCCCCCTCTACTGCATCGGCGCAATGATCGGCTCTGACTGTGTTGCGCGACCCGCAAGCGGGGGCCTCGGTCGCGCGTCGCGGAGGGCCGTCAGGCCGGCCCTTCCGCCGCTTCGTGACGAGCAGGTGTGAGAAGTACGGGCTAGTGCCGCCACAAACGTTACCGTATTGATGAAGCGAGGCACTTAACTGTGCGCCCTCGACCCTATCCCGACGGCACCCAAAAACGAAAGAACGAAAAGTCCCCCTTACTCCACAACTGGACGGTGTCGCTTGGCCCTGGGCTCGTTTATATCTTAACGGCCATGGGGGCTGGGGACATTGTTTCCAACGCCACCGCGGGGGCCACTTTTGGATATCACCTGATTTGGGCTCTGGGAATGACCCTGATTTTCCGCTTTGTCTGGGTCAATACGTCGGCCAAATACGTCTTGGTGACGGGGGAAAGCCTGTTCACGGGTTACGGCCGACTGGGCCACTGGGTGGTCTGGGTGATTTTGATTTCGCTTCTCCCCCTACGCCATTTGTATAACCTCTATGTGATTCTCATCATTGGCAGCTCAGCTGACCTTTTATTTCACCTTCCTACTCAATGGAGCCCGCAGATTTGGACATGTTTTTTTACCTTCGTTGGATTCGCGATGATGTTCTGGGGCGGCTACCCTGTTGTTGAGTCCTTTTGCAAATATTTAGTTGGGGGGATGGGAGCATCCTTGCTTCTGGCCGCCTTGCTCTCAAAGCCAGATCCAGCAGCCATTCTTCAAGGGACCTTCATTGCTACCCTCCCCAAAGCTCAAGGATTGTATAGCGCGGTTTTGATTGTGATGGCTTTAATCGGTACTGAAGTCGGATCGACCGCAAATTTGACTTATTCATATTTTATTTTTGAAAAGGGATGGAAAAATGCCTCGTACCTCAAACGGCAACGCTTCGATCTGGCCTTTGCTATAGGATGCATGTTTGTCATGGGAGGGCTGCTGCAGATTGCTGCAGCCGGAACCATCCACCCTTTAGGCCTGGAGGTAGAAGACGCAAACGATTTAGCGAGGATCTTCTCTGAGACACAGGGCGTTGTGGGATGGGCCATCTTCTGTCTTGGGCTATGGGGAGCTAGCTTCTCTACTTTTGTTGGCGCCAATATAGGCAGTGCCCTGATTATTACCGACGTTTGTCGGACTTTTGTCCCTGGGCTGAAAAGATCCGTGGAAAGGGAAAAGAAAGGGTATACCACAAAGAAGGATCCCATCTATCGTTGGACCATTATTTTTTGGTCGTTTTCACCTCTTTACATCATTTTTACAGGTGTAAGCCCTGTATGGTTAGTGTTAACGGTTAGTGCATTCACGGTGGTCCTCATTCCCATTCTAGTCATTTCGCTGTTGCTGATTACTAATGACAAGAGTCTGATGGGCAAATACAGAAATGGTTGGTTTACCAACTCGGTTATGATGATACTCATCTTCATTGTCCTCTACTTTACCTATGTCAATCTTCTTGACTGGTGGGGCAGCTTGGTGAAATGAGAGCGGCAGGTCAATGGGTCCTGCTGAGTGGCCGGGGGGCAATTTCAATCCAGCCATCTCCCTGGGCGGCACCTCCAGCGCGACCCGCAAGCGGGTGCCCCCGGCCTCCCGTAGGGGTCAGCCCGGTGGCTGACCCGAACCGCATGAGTGGCACATCTTTACCCG
>Ga0209980_10001836_pt1 | contig 11652 bp, 14 predicted proteins | sample CR02metaG_FD_183611 | JGI IMG/M metagenome (GOLD analysis project Ga0209980, IMG submission 183611) | Deep subsurface microbial communities from Mariana Trench to uncover new lineages of life (NeLLi) - CR02 metaG (SPAdes) (version 2) | ecosystem: Environmental > Aquatic > Marine > Ocean trench... | reverse complement strand
ATGTTGAAAAAAGCCGCCAGCGGCGTTCTCGCCATTTTGCCGTGCTCACGTACTCCATGTACGCTCCGCGCGTCAAAATGGCTGCGGCCTTGCTGGACGAACTTTTTTGAACATTCCCCCTCGTTGACGAGACTTGGGTCATCTGAAGCTTTTATTGGCTATTGGAGTGAAATATTCAACAGGCCCTATATACTATTGGCATCAAAGAATCTGTTATGTGCCTTACAATTCGGAAAAAGAGCCAGCCGTACTTAGAAAATGGGAAAACCATCACGACCATTAAAAAAATTTGTGAACTATCTTACTGAACTCAGCGGAAAATTGAGATACACTGGGCTGTAACTACCTAAAGAAATTAGTCACAATGTGTACCAGGCAGGGGTACAGACAAGATTCAAAGCCATGAATCGCCGAATGGGTTATAGATGTTGCATGATCATCAGCTAAAAACATCCTTCGGGACAATTGCACTCGTCCTTTTCCTCTGCTCGGGGAGCCTCATGAGTATAGCATGGGGTCAAGAAATCTTTACACCCCGACGACCCATTGCTTCATTGGTCAAAGCCCACACGATTTATCTTCAGACCGAAGTTGTAAAAGGAGGGGTTCAGATTGACCCTCAACCGGTTACCGATGTGATCACGCAACGATTCCAGCAAATGGGCTATAAGATCGTGACCAACTTGAACGCCCCGCATGACGTGACCGTATCTTTTCAATGTGAGGAACCTATACGCATCCAACCACCTACCAATTCCACAGAGAAATACGTTTTCCAAATCTCCAGTCCCCCTTGCCTCTTTCACTATGCCTTTCACGAAACACCTGTAGACTGGCAGCGCATTGATATCATTATCTACAACGAAGGGATTCGAGCAACTAAATCCCTCAATCAACTGGCGATCTCCTCCCCCTCCATGGCCCACCCGGCTCCACTCTCCAGCCAGTATCTTAGAGTATTGGATTTTCCCATTCTATTGTCCGCTGAATGGGGACAAGTGCCACGCCTCGTGGTTTTATTAGAAAACTCCCAGACATCACTTCAAAGACGGAAAAAAATCATTGCACTTCTCGGGGAGATTCAGGCCGAACCTGCCCTCCCTCGCTTGTTGGATTTACTCAACAACTCGACCCTTCAACTTGATGCGGCTTGGGCATTGGGGAACTTTGGGGCACAGGCTCAGGAACCGCTCATCACACTCCTTCAAACCCACCCCGATGAAAAAATGCAAGCCGCAGCTGCACAAAGCTTGGGACGTATTGGCGCTGCCACCGGAGACACAAGTCTGACTCCTCTGTACATAGAACTCTTGAAAAAGCCAGGCCTGGATATTCAAGTAAAAACCGAGATCGTCTGGGCCATCGGCAAATCCCCCGATTTCCGCGCACACCCAACTCTCGAATCCTTGGAACACGAAATTTGGAGTATTCGCTCTGATGAACCCCAATTGAAAAGATTACGCGAAGCCGTGGACTGGAGTATTCGAGAAGTTCGTCAGGGAGGGCATACTGGAGACTATTCCTAATGCACCCGGACCCCTCCCAGCCCCTCCCCTTCGCACCATTCGAACATAATTTCTCACCATTTTTGACTAAACTGGAAAACCCCATTTCCCCGTTTTCTGGACATAATTCCTTGGCTTTGCAGAAACATGACTATCTTTTAAGAAACAATTATGGTACAAATAAGTATCTTTTGGCGCCGGGGGTCTGGCGGTTAAAGGTTCGTGAATAAGACCCGTAACCGATGTTGTTTTGCCGAGGAGTTCATTCGGAAGTCAGCCCAGAGTCGCCTCCAGTTCGCGTCCTCGGACCCTACCTTCCAAACGTTCGATTTTCCCCAGTACAAGACAATGTCATGATTTTCAAAGGAGGAACCACATGGGTTCAAAAGTGTATGTAGGTGGCTTGCCGTATTCCGCAACGGAAGCAGAGGTCGAGGCGTTATTTGCTGAGCATGGGACTGTCGAATCAGCTCGTGTTATCACTGATAAATACACCGGCCAGTCACGCGGATTTGGCTTCGTGGAAATGTCCACACAGGAAGAAGCTCAAGCGGCGATTAATGCTCTCCACTCCAGTGACATGGGGGGGCGAACCTTAACGGTCAATGAAGCCAAACCCATGGCCCCACGTTCCGGTGGCGGCTTTGGTGGTGGTGGTGGTGGCGGTGGCGGTGGTGGCGGCGGAGGAGACCGAGGAAGACGAAACCGATTTTAAGCATCACCACGTAGTCCATACATGAACGGGGTGGCCTGTGAGGAAAGCAGGCCACCCCGTTTTTTTTTGAAAATAGGACTGTGGAAAATTCTACTGTGTCGAAATTGAACCTAGAAACGCTTGAATCGCTTCCCAGTATTGCGCACCCGCCCGTTGGATAAGATCATTGTGTCCAGCACCAGGAATGGTCTTCCAGGTTTTTGGAGAACGACATTGATCAAACAATTTTCGTCCCAAGCCTATGGGAACAATGTCGTCTTGCTCTCCATGAATAAATAGCACCGGCGCGGTGATACGCGGAATTTTTTCTATGGAAAAGAACGGGTCCCCAGTCAACCAAGCCAGCCATGACAATCCCTGTTCACGAGCCATATCCCGCCCAGAAGAAAATGGAGATACTAGTACCAAGCCCGCCAAAGACCTATCCTGGGCAATCTCAATGGCCACAGCAGCACCCAGTGACCGCCCCAAAATCATCGTGCGATCAGGAGGGAATCCAAATTTGGATTCTAGATACTCTAATGCCGATTGCCCATCAACATAGAGCCCCTGTTCACTTGGTGTTCCCTCACTCATTCCATACCCCCGATAGCTCAGCAAAAAAACATTCGTGCCAAGATTAGCGAGACGAACGGCATCTGGAAGCCGATGAGAGGCATTCCCTGCATTGCCATGGAGAAACAGCACGACCCGATCTGACGCTGACCGAGGGACAAAAAACCCTTGGAGTGTTACGCCATCGGAAGAATCAAAAAAGACTTCTTGAATAGTCGGGTCAACATCGCGAGGATTCACCTGATTGCCAGGTACAGGATGAAAAGAAAAGAAATTCACGAGCCAATCGAATGGCCCAATGAAAGTGAGGACTAGCATATTGGCGAAAATGATTGATCCTACGGTGAGCAAAATTTTCATGCCACTCTTTTCCGATGCATTCTCGGGAAATCACAAAGATCAAGGAATTCGTAACAACACAATAGTCAACCTAGAAAGGGCAGCTGGTCGCAAAACAGCCGTTTCTAGGTTTAAACTCCTCGCCTCCCCCCATTTACCTCTTGTTTCTATCTCGTGCGGAAGTAAGAGAATTATGCCAGTTCCAATACCGGAGGACATTGTCTAAACAAAGAACTTTTAGGATTCACACGATTCGTATTGAGGGTTTAGGGATCGGGTAGGAAAGCCGCCAGAATTTTTTTTTACGGTGAGTGCGTTGGATTACCTTTTCAAACAGTCAGAGATGGTCTGAGCCAGTTCAGCACCTGAGGTGAGAGCCGTGGGCTTCCACCCAATGCCCAACCCTACCCCATCGTCTTCCTTGGGAATGATGTGAAAATGCACATAAAACACGGCTTGATGCGCGGAAGCCCCATTGTTTTGGAGAACATTATAATTCTTTGCCCCGGTGGCTTTAAGGACTGCTCGACACAGACGCGGTAACACTCGGCCAATGGCGGCGGCAGACTCATCGGATAGTTGATCTAGCGTTTCAGCTGGCTCTTTCGGGATGACCAAGGTATGGCCTTTGGATACGGGATTGATATCCAAAAAAGCGAACACATGTTCATCCTCATACACCTTGTGACACGGAATGTCACCGTGAAGAATTTTCTGAAAAATCGTGTCAGCCATGGATGGCAGAATAAGCCAAACCGGATATTCCTGGCAAGGGGAAAAGATGTATGACCATTTATTACTATCGTCTTTCACGATTGCTTCGGCTTCCTCCTAGTTGTTTCAGTTTTCACCAATTCTCATTCATGACAGTCAGTAATTGTACCGATATTTATTACAGACATGAGAGATCGTAAGCTTTTGATCAATTCACTTCCCACACACCAATTCCCATTCGAATGAAAACCTTTTGCGGACTCATCATTGGCTTAGCGGTGGTCATCTCTGGCATCGCCACCTTTTTTGGTTTTGCCCTCTTTTCTGTTGGGCACCAGATTAAAGCCCCCTTATTCGCAGAGGTTATTCGAGAGGAACTAGAGAATACCAGCCTTCTTGATATGTTGATGGGAAAGGAATCTTCTCACACTGTTTCACAGCCACTGTTTGAGGATGAGATCATCATTCCGGCCATTCGACATGGAAACCACCTCTATGTGGATGTGGAACTAAACGACTATCGCACCGTCAAGCTTCTTGTGGATACCGGAGCCACAGACATCATGATAAAATCTGAAGTGGCCTATGACCTCGGCCTATCGGAGGAAGAATCAATAGAAACTACCTACCATACAGCCAATGGTCCTACGCAACAATTTGTTACTCGATTGGATTCCGTCAGAATTGGAGATGCCGTGCAATACAATGTACGTACTTCTTTTGGGGAGGGGATAAAAGATGGTTTTGAAGACGGGCTTCTGGGAATGAGTCTTTTAAAACATTACTATGTGGATATTGATCTGGAACGCGAAGAGCTTCACCTCCGTCCCCGGGAGAGTTAACATTTCGGTTGCCCTCATTCTATGCAACCGGCTCAAACTGAATAGTAAAATACCGAAGAATTGGACCTTGGTTCTTTACCCGGAATCCCGGTAACGATCCGCGATTGCACTAGCCCCCTCAGCCTTTTTCACCACCTAATCAAGACTCTGCAAATAGACACGGCAAGGAAGATAGGGACGTCATATCGCTCGTACCCCACCATGATGCGTCTCAACCATCACTCCGATTTCTTTCAGGAATGGTGTGGGCAGAATGCCTCCAGCACAAATGATCACGGCATCGTTTTGTATTTCAAAGGACTGCCCTTCTTGATCGAGCACCACAGCATCCTGTTCAATCATGGTGATAGTCGACTTCAACATGACATTGAGAGTCCCTTGGCTTTCCGCTTCCTGAAGCCGTTCTCGGTTTTTCGGCTTCAAGCGACTGAAAGCATCACTTCGATACGAAAGAGTCACGGTAGTTCCTGTTTCATCAGCCAACGCCAACGCAGCTTCAATGGCACTATCTCCCCCACCCACGACTAACACATGTTGACCTCGGTATTGCTCTGCATCAATCAAACGATAGACAACTTTGGCCTGTTCTTCACCAGGCACACCTAATTTCCGTGGAGTTCCTCTTCGACCTCAGGCGAGCAAAACATTTGTTGAGTTGTATTGGCTTTGCGAAGTCTTGACCACAAAACCATTTTCTACAGGTACCAGTGCTTCCATACGTTTGTGAAATTGAACCTGCAATTCGGTTGCACGAATCACTCGCTCCAAAAATTTCAGGGGTCCTTCCTGGGAAGCACACACTTGAGGTTTGGCATGAATTCCTTGGCCCCATCACCATGCCGATTGATGTCCCGCACAAAGGGAATATATCAGTTATTGTTGAGTATCCTTATCCTTAAAAAAGACCCATCCAGCCCTCTGACCTAATCTTCTCGTTCATCATCTCCTCCCGGTTGTTGCCAGCATCCTTGACAAGTTCACGAGGCGTTGTGATAGAAATGAACGTTTATTAACACTCCCCCAACGAAAACGAGGCTCATACCCTATGCGATTCTTTTTGTATGCCGATAACCTGAATCCGACACAATTAAAAAGACGGGCTCCAGAGCACAAGTTTTTATTTAAGGCCTATCTTCCCGATCACACGATAGGGTTCCCTCGCTTTTCCTCGCAATGGCGATGTGGAATGGCCAGCGTTCTTCCTTCACAAGGTGAACGCGTCTGGGGAATAGTCGTTGAACTGACCGACGAAGATTTAAAGATTCTGGATTCTTTTGAGGAAGAAGTCCCGGAAGGTGCCTACCGTCACCTTGAAGCCAATGTGGTGAAAGAAGATGATCAAAAAGAATTGGTGATCACGCACGCAGCCCATCCTATTGGGAAATTTAAAGTAAAAGATCATTATTTGGATTTCGTGGTAAAAGGGGTCAAACATTGGGAATTGCCCGATGAATGCCTCGAGATGTGGGATTTGTTCCGCCCTCGGTAGCCTAAACATATAGAGTGATGCGTAGCGCAAGCACCATTTTTGTTTTTTGACGCTCACCTATTTCTTGATATCAAAATCACATCACGACACAACAATCAACTCGGCACCCTCGAAAGGAGTGACCATGCCAAAGCCCAAATATCATATTATGGTATGCACCAATACACGCCCCCCTGGCCATCCCAAACCCTCGTGCGGATCAGCGGGATCACAAAATATTTTGATGGCCTTCAACATGGGGATGATGGAACGGGGGTTCCAACCAGGCGAGGTTCTTGTCACGGGAAGCTCATGCTTGGGTCCTTGTGAGCAAGGCCCCACCGTTGTGGTCTATCCTGACGGCATCTGGTATTCTGAAGTAAAAGATGAGCATGTGGCGTTGATTCTCGACGAGCATATCAAGAAAGGAACACCCGTTGCTCAATTAAACCCTGATTCGGTATGGAGCTAATCTTCCATACTTGACCGTCGAATCCCATCATGGCCAATCAACACGGCTCTCACTCCCACGAACATGGACAGCACCATGGCTCAACAGCTCCCGCAGAGCATAAAGCCCGTGGGCCTGCGGCCATAAGCTGCGGGATCATCACCTGTAGCGATACCCGCACTCCTGAAACAGACAAAAGTGGACAACTGATTCGAGAGTTGCTCATCAAAGAGGGACATCGTATTGATGCGTATCATGTCGTCAAAGACGAACCGGCCGACGTGAAAAAACTGGTTCAGCAACTGGGAAAGAACACGGCACTGGGAGCGATTATCATCAATGGCGGAACCGGTATTTCTCAGCGAGACTCGACGTTTGAAGCAATCGACGGGTTGCTGGAAAAACGTCTCGTGGGGTTTGGGGAAATCTTCCGGTATCTTTCGTACAAGGATATTGGATCATCTGCGATTCTCAGCCGTGCCACCGCTGGTCTCTATCAAGGAAAAGTGATTTTTTCTATTCCCGGCTCAAGCGGAGCGGTTCGACTGGCCATGGAAGCATTGATCATTCCTGAACTGCCCCACATTGTCGGGGAAATGCAGAAATAAATTCTACTCCCATTTCCGATGTGAATAAAAAAAACTCGTGATCCGTAAACCATGATGCGTGATTCGTTGGGAAAAACTTGTTTTCTCTTTTTACGCTTCACGAGTTTCCGGAACGAGAACAATTTTCCCAAAGTTTTTTCTGGCGAGCATTCGTTCTTGCGCCGCACAGGCCTCCTCCAACGGAAATGTTGAATCCACCACCGGCCGCAACTGATCGGTTTCAATGAAATGCGTCGCTTCCACCAGCTCGTCCCGGGTTCCCATGTAGGCTCCCATGATCGTCAGCTGTCGAGAGTACAGATAACGCACATCAATTTGGGTGGTTCCACCGGAGGTCGCCCCACACGTGACCAGCCGACCACCTCGCGCAAGTGATTTCAAGCATGGGTCCCACACGTCATGGCCGATATGCTCAATCACCACATCGACGCCATGACCGTGCGTGAGGGCTGTGACTCGCTCCCACACATTTTCGACAGAATGATTGATGACAGCATCGGCCCCTAACATTGTCGCCTTTTCCTTTTTGTCTTCCGCTCCCACAGTGCTGAGCACTCGTGCGCCCAACAAATTCGCCATTTGAATGGCCATACTCCCGACCCCGCTCCCCGCGCCCATGACCAGGACGGTTTCACCAGGCTGAACGTCGGCTAAGGTCTTCACCATATGCCAGGCAGTAACAGAAACTAAAGGGAAGGCCGCAGCCTGTTCAAACGTAAGATTCGCCGGCAACGGCAGGACATTCCCAGCCGGCACAGCTACGTACTCAGCATACCCGCCATGTCGTTGCGCCCCAAGAATGTGAAAGTGCGCACAGCGGTTTTCTTTTCCAATCAAACATTCATCACAATTCCCGCAACTGATCCCCGGCATCACAAAGACGGATTGGCCAGGCACCAGATGACCCGAGTAGGCAGACCCAACGGTATCGATCACCCCACTGACGTCGCAGCCAGAAATATGTGGGAGAGAAATTGTATAGCTGGGAATGCCTTGTCGAATCCAAATATCTAGATGATTCAGAGCACAGGCTTTGACCCGAACCAACATCTCATCTGGCCCAATTTGAGGAATGGCGACATCTTCGTAGGTTAATTCTTCAGGGCCGCCATGTTTATGAAAGGTAACAGCCTTCATGATCGTTGGCATGGCCTTCTCCCATATCAGAGGGGTTTTTGAGGTAGCCCCGGGGTATTTTCAAAAAGGTGCGCTCAGCAAGGCCGCAGGGGCTCCCGGCCTTCGTAGCCAAAGCCCACTTCGGCGAAGGAGGCTCGGCGGAGGCTGGGAATGCCGCTGGCTTGTCTGCCGTAGCCTTGGCCAAGGCTGACGCCCTTTTTCAATACTTCCTAAAAAAGAAGCTTTCCTTCGGCCACCATGACGGTCTGCCCCCCCACTTTAATTTCTTGAATCATGTCATCGTCTGAGAAGACGTGAACAAGAATCCGGGAAGGCCGATCGATTTCATACCCTTGCTCCATAATAATTTCAGTGGTCGGACCCACATCCACCACACCATTCTTGACAAGATAGGCCCCAAGGGCACCGCTCGCGCTTCCCGTCGCCGGATCTTCAACAATTCCAATCGGTGCGGCAAACATCCGCGTATGTACGCTGGCCCAATCTTCCACCGTCAGGGAGGTAAACACCATAATCCCATTCACCCCAAGACGGGCACAGACCGTCTTGGTTCCAGACAGGTCAACCTGAATCGACTTCACAGCCGTGAGCGTTCGAACAGGTACAATGACCACGGGCAAACCTGTTGAGACGATTTCAATGGGACGTCGCGTATCTACAATATTCGCCTTATGCAACCCCAGCGCTTGGCTAATGTCATATAGATCTTGAAGCGCATCAACCGTTCCTAAAAATTGCGGAACTGGCTGGGACATGCTCACATGTTCCACCTTCCCTTTCAAGACAGACAATTCGACGGGAAACACGCCAATATTGCATTCAAACATGAAGCGCGTGACTGGCTCCTGCAAGGGGATTTTTTTCAATACACTCAGAATATAAAAGGTGCCAATGACGGGGTGCCCCGCAAAGGGAATTTCCTGTGTGGGTGTGAATATTCGTAATTTGGCGATGGCAGCCGGGTCGGTCGGAGGGACCACAAAGACGGTCTCTGATAGATTCATTTCCCTGGCAATTTGCTGAAACTCATGATCAGACAGGTCTTCAGCATCGGGAACGACGGCAACGGGATTACCCCCAAAGGGGCGATCGGTAAACACGTCGGCCTTATAAAATTGTAGGCGCCGTGTCGGGATAGACATAGATTCGAAAATTTATTTAGGAGGTGGGTGTACCGACAAAAAACATTCAGGACGGTTGAATCTGGAGCTAGTTAAACACGTTAGGCAGTTAAAGGCAAGGCTTCATAATCAGATGCTAAGGGGTTCCGGACATAATTTTCGACAAAATTCTTCAGTGTGCCATTTCGATACAGTCTTGTGTTCGCAAATTTCGTATCGATCTTATGAAGCACCTTTACCTTGACGCCTGTTTTTTGGATGAACTCCTCCAAGGTCACACCCATAATATCCATATTTGATCCGCGACCAGATTGCATGACACTTTTGGGAATGTGGATGCGCTTTTCATTCGTCAAACATTTCCGAATATCATCAAAGGTCAGGAGAACCGTACAATCGGAATCACCACCGAGCATCGCATTGGGCACATGAAGAAACCGCGCTCGTTTCTTTCGATACATATTCAAGATCTTATACACACTTCCAGCCATCACGACCGTATCTTTTTTCTCTAATTCCAAGGCATCGAACGCACTCATGATTCGCTTTCGATTAAGAAAGGCCGTCACATATCCTTCCGTGTGAATCGTGGTCAAGTTTGGGTATCCTGCATCATAAATTCGCTCAGCCTCAATGGGAAGAAACTTCCGACCTTGCCGCATGAGGTTCGTCGTATCATCTTTGAGGCCACGAACGGGGGTAAGGCAGCCCATCCACAACACACAGGATTGATTGATTTTCGCAATCGTTTCCGCATCCTTGGACATGGTGCCCTGATCAAATGAGTAAAAATTCGCCGATGACACCGCTGGCCCATCGACGACTTTCAGGAGATGCTTCACGGATGGCGCATGCGGCATGAGTTTTTCACGGTACTTGCTAAGCGTAATGACCGACAACTCAAAGTTAATCCGTCCAGGATATTGAGCCACGAGTTGATGAATTTTGGGAACGTGGACAAACCCGACTGTAAAAAATTGAATGCTTTTATCGGTATATTTGAGAAAGTCCTCGACCCACTCCATACATTTGGGATGGAGAAACAAATCCGTCCACTCCATATATTCATTGCCACCCAAGCACCAAAACTGCATGGGATCGGTTGGCTTTGCATTAATGTAGTTGAGGATGAACTCCCAATCGTCCTGCGTGGTTTTTGGTGGGTCTTGGGTTTCACGGTAGGAATGATCCAGCTCATAACAAAATTCGCATTCCACAGGACACTTCTTCCCCAAGCTCAGCGGGATTTTTCCTGCATCCATCTCACGCGTCAGGACTTCTCGATACCCTTTACCTTGAAGAACAAGGGTTGGCTCTAAGACTGGAAGTTCACGCCCCATACGACATTATTCCTACTTGGCAAAAAACAATTGAGTGCGAATTAAGAATTTCCACTCATTGACACAAAGAATACGGGTTTGCCAGACTGACGGTCATTATCCTTTGAGAGTCCAATCCATGAGTTCTACAGCCTCATCTCCTGAAAGTAAAAATCAGGATTCTTCAATTCAGGAATCCATAACCCAAGCCCTGACTTTATTTGACTTGACGCCACCCTTCTCTTCAACAACCCTCTACCAACGCTACCAAGACTTGCTGTTGACGTGGCATCCGCATCGATATGCCAACATGACCAATAACCCGACCAAGTATATGCAAATGTACAAAAAAGGTGAGGCCATGACCAAGGAAATACGGTCGGCCTATACTGCCTTGAAAGAATGGTTAGAAAGCCAAACCGCTCCTTCCCCAGATTAACAACCCTACAGCGACACACTGGTTTATCAAAAGACAATATGGCTATTTAGACGCATGGCTGACCACCCGCGCCATCCCGGGCGCTCCGTCTTTTCCACCTTCGGGATCAACTTTGGCGACAGGCCACGTGATCAAACCAGCAACCGTGTCAGACTTGGCGTCGGCAGGGCTATGATGCGTGGCATAAATTTGCGGCAACCCGTTGGTGCCGAACTTTGAAATGTATAGAAAAATCTGCTCACGTGCGTTGATTCGGACCGCCCACGGCTCAAAATCATTCTGATAAAACTCTTCGCACAATTGCATCGCATCCAAACAGCTGACGCCACCCGGCTCATTGAGCGTATAATAATAATCAAGCGGCATATCGTATTCGTCCTGCTTATGAATCGTAATACCGAACTTTTCGGGATTCCGAACCATTGGCGTATGACGATAG
>Ga0209980_10001835_pt1 | contig 11657 bp, 8 predicted proteins | sample CR02metaG_FD_183611 | JGI IMG/M metagenome (GOLD analysis project Ga0209980, IMG submission 183611) | Deep subsurface microbial communities from Mariana Trench to uncover new lineages of life (NeLLi) - CR02 metaG (SPAdes) (version 2) | ecosystem: Environmental > Aquatic > Marine > Ocean trench >... | reverse complement strand
ACCAGAAGATCAAAAGCTTTCTTGTCACCATTTTGTACTCTTTCTACCAGTTGCTTGTCAGTAACGCTTTCGCCCATTCAGGCAAACCCCATGTGTTATAATCCGTAGATAAAATATTGTTTTTAATTTTTGTTTATTGACCCAAATCAGAAACCTGAGTTCCCAAGCTGAGTCCCAATAGTAAATTCTAATCAATAGCTTACATTTGTTTCCACGTATACTATCTTAAGATACATGACACACCAATACCAACATGATGTGCTAATCATAGGCAGTGGGGCCTCTGGTCTGAGTCTCGCGCTCCAGTTGGCGGAGTATGCAAGCGTCGCCGTCATATCCAAGAGTGAATTGACAGAAGGCGCCACCTTTTATGCACAAGGCGGTGTTTCGGCTGTCCTCGACACGTGTGATTCAATAGATTCACATGTCCAGGATACATTACAAACAGGTGCGGGGCTTTGTAATGAGGAGATAGTCCGCTTTGTCGTAGAACATGGACGTGAAAGTATTCAATGGTTGACGGATCTAGGCGTAAATTTTACCAGGGTCGTCGATGCTGATGGCAGTATGGACTTCCACCTACACAAGGAAGGCGGTCATACGCATCGTAGAATCATCCATGCCCTGGATTCCACAGGACGTGCCATCGAAACCACACTGGAAAATAAGGTTCGTGCACATTCGAACATCGAATTGTTCGAATATCGAACTGCCATTGACCTGATCACCAGTAAAAAATCAGGTCAGATCACAAATATCAACAGGTGCCTCGGCGCGTATGTCTATAACGAAGAAAAATTAATAGTAGAAGTATTCAAGGCACGTTTTGTGATTCTGGCGACAGGCGGTGTCGGTAAAGTTTATCTTTATACAAGCAACCCGGACATTTGCACCGGTGACGGCATTGCCATGGCCTGGCGTGCAGGTTGCAGGGTCGCCAACATGGAATTCATTCAGTTTCACCCGACCTGTCTGTATCACCCTGAGGCTAAATCCTTCCTCATTTCGGAGGCATTACGCGGGGAAGGTGCCAAATTATTACTCTCAAATGGTGAAACCTTCATGCACCGCTTTGATCCGCAGGCTGAACTCGCACCAAGAGATATCATTGCGCGTGCCATTGACCATGAGATGAAAAGACTGGGTAGTGAATGCGTTTATCTGGATATCAGCCATAGGTCGAAAGATTTCATCATTTCTCACTTTCCTAATATCTATCAAAAATGTTTGTGTTTTGGCTTCGATTTGGCCAAACAAGCTGTTCCTGTAGTACCAGCTGCACACTACACCTGTGGTGGTGTTGTGATCGATAAACATGGTAGAACAGATATCTCGGGATTGTATGCGATTGGTGAGGTTACAAATTCTGGCCTACATGGTGCCAATCGCATGGCCAGTAATTCGTTGCTTGAATGTGTGGTTTTTGCTCATTCTGCCTTTCAGGATATAAAGATCAGGTTATCAGAGACAAGCATGCCTTCGAAACTCCCTGACTGGGACGAAAGCCAGGTAACAAATTCTGATGAAGAAGTTGTGGTATCACATAATTGGGATGAGATCCGACGCTTTATGTGGGATTACGTCGGTATCGTCAGGACAACTAAGCGGCTACACAGGGCACAAAGTCGTGTGAGCCTGCTACAAAAAGAAATCATGGAATATTACGGCAATTTTCGTGTCACGAACGACCTGATTGAACTACGTAATCTGGTCACAGTGGCGGATTTAATTATTCGATCTGCATTACAACGTAAGGAAAGCCGAGGACTTCACTATTCGCTTGATTATCCTGAACCTGATCACAGCAAACCACCCCAGAATACGATCCTTATCCCCACACACGAACACCAAAAAGACTTCGCTGCCTAAGGCGTGATATATATCAATAAGTAACACATGTTATACTTGTATAAACAATAAGTTATAATGTATTATTAATGTTCATTATAACTTTATGCGAGTGTTAGCTTGAATTATAAATTAGGTCTTTTCACAGCGTGTTGTTTGCTATTGATATTATTACTGCCAGCAGTGGCAATCACCACCGGCTGGATTAAATTTCCGGAATATCAGTGGTTGGATGCTAATTTGCCCATAATCCCGTACGTGGTTTATGGCGGTGGGCTAATACTGTGTTGGTTGTTCTACAACAGCCGTGAATTTAATCTGATTATTATCCTTGTTGTTTCTTTTGGCGCATTAAGCCAATTCTTCTGGGCCAAAGGTCTGCTGGGATTTCAAAAAGAACTCCTCTTTAATCTTCTTTGTGTTTTAATCCCGTTAAATTTTCTGATATTTAATTTTCTCAAGGAACGAGGCATCTTGAATCAGTACGGCCTAAAACGTCTGATATTTGTTGGCGCACAAGTTATTGGCGCTTTTTGGCTGCTTAAAACTAATCAATTTGGACTTTCGACTTACCTATCGATGGACTTGGTCCAACATACCTTGACAGCAAAAACCATTATCAAGCAACCCGGGCAATTAATTATTTGTCTTTCACTCACAATTTTATGCGCACATTGGTTATTACGCCCTAACCAACTACGCGGTGCATGGATCCTGTCGCTTATCTCCGTGATTGTTGCATTACATTTTGTACTCAACACACAACTTGCGACAGTCTATTTTATTATTGCCGGATTAATTTTGCTCAGCGCTATCGTCATTAACGCATATCATCTTGCTTACAAAGATGAATTGACCCAATTGCCTTCTCGACGCGCACTGAAGCAGCAACTCGCATCACTTGGTAAGACCTACTCACTGGCCATGGTTGATGTCGATCATTTTAAAAAACTGAATGACAATCATGGACACGATATCGGGGATGAAGTCTTGAAGATGCTAGCAGCACATCTACAACGTGTTGAAGGTGGGGGCAAAGCCTTTAGATATGGCGGCGAAGAATTCACAATTGTCTTTCCGGGAAAAGACATCGGCAGTGCAACTTTGTACCTGGAGGCACTGAGAAATAATATTGCTTCCAAACCTTTTATAGTCCGAAACAAACAACGCCCTAAAGACAAGCCCAGTCAAAACATAAAGTCTGATAATACAAAAAAACTGAATGTTACTGTCAGTATCGGTGTGGCAGAAAAACAGGCCAAACACAGTTCAACTCGGGACATCATGAAATCGGCCGACGATGCTTTGTATAAAGCAAAGAAAAAAGGCCGTAATCGTGTTGAAGCTGAATAATGAGTATGTAAACCAATGAAAATAGATGAATCAATCAATGTCTTTGGCGAACCACTTCTCCCATGTGGTGAAGATCCTGCCACAGGTTTCTTTCGAGATAGTAAATGTAACACCTGTGACGAAGATTTTGGATCGCATACCGTCTGCATAAAAACAACAAAAGAATTTCTGGAATACTCTCGTTCCAAGGGGAATGATCTATCGACACCTATGCCCGATTTTGGATTTGAAGGATTAAAACCAGGAAATACCTGGTGCTTATGTGCAGCTAGATGGTTAGAAGCCTATGAAGATGACATGGCGCCCAGAGTCCATCTAACCAAGACACATCAACGTGCTCTAGAGATTATACCATTAAAGATATTGAGAAAATTTGCGGTTGATTTAAATTAGGTAAATATATAATTCATTCAAATAACAGTTAGTTTGATTTTATCAAAGATAAAAGACCTACTTCATCCAAAATCTCCACATCAAGTTGACGGGCTTTTTCGACTTTACTACCCGGATCACTGCCTGCAATGACATAATCTGTTTTCCTTGAAACACTGCCACTGACCTTTGCGCCAAGTGCCAACAAACGCTGTTTGACTTCTTCGCGTTTCATACCTTCCAGTGTGCCAGTGATAACAAAGGTCTTTCCTTGCAATGGTTGCTCTGTTTTGATTTCAACGTCTGGCCAGTGCACCCCCGCTGTTAATAAATTATTAATTACTTCCTGGTTATGAGTTTGAGAAAAAAATGTCACAATATGTTTTGCCACTATCGGTCCAACATCTGCAACGCCTTCCAATGCCTCCTGGGTTGCGGATTGGATTGCGGACAGGCTCCCAAAATGTTTGGCTAATGCCCTGGCCGTAGCATCTCCCACTTCACGTATACCCAGGGCATAAAGAAATCTATCCATTGTCGTCTTTTTACTGTTATTTAATGCAGAAATAATATTGCTCGCGGATTTTTCAGCCATACGCTCCAAACAAGCGAGTTGCGTCTGTTGCAGACCATATAGATCAGAAACATTGTGTATTAATTCTTTTCCCACTAACTGCTCAATGAGTTTATCTCCCAGACCATCAATGTTCATGGCGCGCCTTGAGGCAAAATGAATGATCGCCTGAACCTGTTGTGCTGAACAATAAAGCCCGCCGCTACAGCGGATGACGGCTTCGCCTTCCTCTCTTTCAATATCAGAATCACATATTGGGCATTTTGTAGGCATTTTGAATGCCCTGGTGTTTTCTGGTCGTCTTTCCAGCACCACCTTCAAGACTTCAGGGATAACATCACCTGCACGTCGTACAATCACGGTATCCCCTACCCTGACATCCTTACGTTTGATTTCATCTTCATTGTGTAAGGTTGCACTGGTTACCGTGACCCCTCCCACAAAGACAGGCTCCAATCTGGCGACAGGTGTCAGCGCGCCCGTTCGTCCTACCTGAACTTCAATATCCAGAACCTGAGTCAGTTCCTCTTCCGGTGGAAATTTATAAGCTATCGACCAACGTGGCGCACGCGATACGAAACCCATGATTTCCTGTTGCTTGAAATCATTGACCTTAAACACAACCCCATCTATATCGTAACCCAGGCTGCTTCGACGCTTGCTTATGGTGTGATAGTACAACAAGCAGGCTTTTAGACCTTTCAGCACGATGGTCTCCGGTGACACCGGCAACCCGAATGTTTTTAAACATGCCAGCATCTCTGCGTGGCTTGTGATCCTGGAACTCAGATTATCTCCTTCAATCTGCTCTGTACTGTACGCGAAAAAACTTAATTGCCTGTCTGCGGTAATCCTTGAGTCCAGCTGTCTCATGCTACCCGCTGCGGCATTACGTGGATTGGCAAATAATTTTTCATCTTTTGCTTTTTGTTTTTCGTTGAGTCTATCAAAGGCCTGATGTGTCATATATATTTCACCACGCACTTCAATACGTTTTGGAGTTGTCTTGCCCTGTAGGCGTAACGGAATTCCCCGAATGGTACGGGCATTTTGTGTGACATCCTCCCCTGTCGTGCCGTCTCCCCGTGTTGCCGCCAGGGTTAATAATCCGCCTTCATACAGGAGACTAACTGCCAGGCCATCAAATTTTGTCTCACCAACATATTCTACCTGGTTCTGCCCCAATATTTCCCGAACACGATGATCAAAGGCTGTCATTTCATCTTCATCGAAAGCATTGTTCAGAGACAGCATTGGCACAACATGTTTCACTTCAGAAAAACTATCGAGTGGTTTGGCACCTACACGCTGTGTTGGTGAATCTTTTGTGACTAATTTGGGATATTTTTTTTCGATAGACAATAATTCTTGCATCATACGATCGTATTCTGCGTCAGGGATAGCAGATTCATTTAGAACATAATAATCAATATTAGCTTGACTGATCTTTTCGCGTAATTCTTCAACGCGATGAATCTTTGCTTGAGAAATCATACTACGATATTACATCAGGAGAATTCGGCAGCCACATCTCGCATTGCCTGTAATGTTTTTTTATCAATCGGTTTTTGTTTCGAGCTCCAGATTTCTCCCTGAAGCATGTCTGTCAGCCTCATTACCGTTTCCTGCATCAAATCAAATGTGGCGACGTTATCTACCGGGGAAGGTAGCTGCATAAACAAAGCCAGTCCCTTCGTTTTATATGTCTCCATCTGCTCTAACTCGAAACAGCCTGGTTCATACATGCTTGCCAGACTGAAAAGAGGTTGGTCTGCCATCAGACCTTCCACGCCATGATGGTGAAAAATATTCATATTACCGAACATAAAGCCAACTGTTTTTGTTGCATTCAGTATGTTAACGCCCGAAAATTCCTTTCCAGGTGATGCCTTGATCAGAAAGGTGATAATTTGAATATCAGGGATTGGCTGAGTTGCTTTATCTGTCGCCGCTGCTTTTGCAGACAGGGAGAAATCAGAGGCATCAATATCGGGCAATTTTTGGTTCGTCAAAAATTTATCCAACTCTGCCAAAGTTGCTGTACTTACTTCATCATCGTCATCATACGTTGGCATGGGCTTTATGACTTCTGAGGACGACCTCTTGAAGCTTGTGAGCTTTCTCAAATGAGAACGATCTTGCAACTTTTTATTGAAGGTTCCCCAAAGATAGATGATCGCAATGATAAATAATCCGATACCGAGCAGTATCAAACGCAAATCATTCATGTTGTTTTAATTGATATTGTGACGCTGTTTGAATGTATAGCCTGAGATAATACTATGAGCATAGTTCATCAGGCTATCGCTGCCATCTCAACAGCTTCATCAACATCGACAGAGACTAGACGGGAAACGCCTGGCTCGTTCATTGTGACTCCCAGCAAGTGATGAGAAATTTCCATTGTAATCTTATTATGTGTAATGATAATGAACTGGACATCTTCTGACATTTTCACCACCATATCACTAAAACGCCCAACATTAGCATCATCTAATGGTGCATCTACCTCATCCAGGATACAGAATGGGGCCGGATTGAGGTCGAAGATTGAAAATACCAGCGCTACCGCAGTAAGTGCCTTCTCACCGCCAGATAACAGGTGAATCGTACTATTACGTTTCCCAGGTGGTCTGGCCATGATAGTCACGCCTGTTTGTAACAGATCTTCCCCAGTTAATTCAAGATAAGCGTGCCCGCCACCGAATAATTGGGGGAATCTCTCTTTTAAATTGGTATTCAGCTTATCAAATGTTTCCTTAAACCTTGTCCTTGTTTCCTTATCAAGCTTGCGAATTGCATTTTCCAGTGTGCTTAATGCCTTTATCAGATCTTCATCCTGACTATCAAGATATGATTTCCGCTCGGATAATTGAGAGAATTCGTCGATAGCAGCAAGATTGATTGGGCCCAGCCTCTGTATTTTTCTTGCCAGGCCTTGCAGACGTTCATTCCAGATATCAATATCGGCATTTTCTGCCAATTGTTCAAGTATTGATGCAACTTCGTGACCGTTAGATTCCAGTTGTTCCTCAACTGTTTGTAATCGGATTCGACTCTCCTGCGTTGCCAACCTCGCTTTTTCCAGGAGCTCTCGTAACTCCTGTAGTTTTTGCTCTTTCCCAACTCGAAGCTGTTCACGTTCCCTGAGTGATGTCTCAACCGTCTGAACTAATGTTCTGGCTTCAGTCAGACATTTTTCTGTTTCGACCTTGTCTTTGAGTTTTAGCTCAAGTGTATCCTGATATCCCTGTAACGGCTTTTTGTTATCAATCAGTGCATTCTTCAATTCCTCACAGCGTTTTTGAAAATGCTCGAGTTGCATCCGATTACGTTTCATTGCTTGCTCGAGAGATGCTCGCTGTGAACTAATAGACTCAAATTGAAGAGCAATCCCGTGACTCTCTTCATGAGTTTCCTGCCAACGTTGGCGCGCTTTTTCCAGAGATGCCCTGTGTTGCTCCTTCAAATTAATTAACTCTACACGTTGGTCATCCATACTCTCACACCTGCCAGATACATTTTGCAGATTGTTTTGGATGGTCTCTGTTTCGAACTCATCATCACTTGCCTGCTCATCCAGAGTGACGAGCTCCTCATTAATCTTTGCCGTTCTTGCCTCAAGCTGTTCCTGTTGACCCTGTCTCGCCGTCAATGCCACGCGATACTCAGATAATTTTTCATGGTTCTGACGTAAACCTGATTGCAAGTCATCTAATTCCTGCTCTAACTGCTCATGTGAAGATCGACTTTTCTCAATATTTACTTCAAGTTCCTGCAGGTGCTTCTCTGCAGTAGCATGTTGTAATTTGAGTTCATGGATTTCCTGCTCCCTGGTCAGCGTACGTTTTTGCTCATCCATGCCTCTGCAGACTCTTGACCATCCGCGGCCAAGCCATATTCCATCACGTGTAATAACAGATTCCTTATCTCCTAACTGCGTCCTGATATGTTTTGCGGAATCGAGATCATCTGCTACGTAAATACCTTCAAGCAGTGCAGGCAATGGAAAGGAAGCGTTGATTTTCTCTGACAGTCGAACAAATTCAGATTTCTTCGCCAATGGTCGACCTACCAACTCATGGCCAGTTGCAGAGATAATTCCCAGATTGCCCTCACTTAATGTGGCTAATTCTGTTATGTACTTTTCATTATCATCAACAATGATGTCCTGTAAATTATCCTCAAGCACAACTTCCACGGCATGAATCCAGTCCGGTTCAACTTCTATCTGTTGCGCTAATCTTGGTTTATCGGCCAGGCCAGCTGATTCGAGCCAGCTTTTTATATTTTCCTGATCCTTGCCAAATGAAGATTGTTGTAACGCCTCAAGTGATGACAGGCGACCTTCCAGTTTCTGCTGTACTCGGCCTTGCTCGTTTGCCTGTTCATTCAAACTCTGGATTTCATTACGTAAAGTCAACAAATCTTCGCGTTTGGCGTCAAGCTGATCGCTAATCTCAACTTGTTTTTCTTCTGCTTCTTTTACAAAATCAGACTGTCCATCTATTGTTCGCTGAATTGCATTTGCATCTATAGAACTCAATTCCTGCTCTAAAGTCTTTCGCCGTTGCTTTGATTCCTGAATACCTTCTTGCAGATATTCAAGACGTGTTTGCGCAACTTGTTCCTGACGCGAAAAATCCGCCGACGCCTCATTAAAGGTATCCCACTCGGTCTGCCAACCCTGCATTGCCCTTTCAGCTTCGTTCAGAAACTCATATGCCTTGTCACTTTCATTCCTTGAACCCAGTAGCTTCGGTTCCAGTGTTTTTGCAGTCGATGCCAATGCTTCCAGTTTGCTTTTATCTTGCTGCAAATGTTGGTTGGCATCTGCTTCATCACGTTGTGCCTGTTCGATATCCTGCCCAATCGAAGTAATTCTTTCGTTCGTGTGCTGAATTTTCTGCTCGACTTGCGATATCTCACCCCCTACACGATAAAAATCTGACTGAGCATTATTGAAGGCTTCATTTTTCGATACCAGCTCATCCCGGTATTTTTCAATATCACTTTCGACCTGCCGTAATTCAGCGAGTCCGGCTTCAACCAAGTTTTCCTGAGTAGCCACAACCGATTCTTCATCTTTCATGTGGGCTTTCAGACTTTTCCAATTGAGCGCCAATAATTCTGCCTGAAGCTGCCGCTCATCTGTTTTATGCCTCTGATATCTTTCAGCTGCCTTCGCCTGGCGCTGCAGATGATTGAGTTGTTTTGCCAGTTCATCACGAATATCCGTAAGCCTGCTGATATTTTCCCTGGTATGTTTGATCCTGTTTCCAGTTTCTCTACGTCTTTCCCTATATTTGGAAATGCCGGCCGCTTCTTCGATGAATGTACGCAATTCTTCGGGCTTCGCTTCAATTAAACGAGAAATTGTTCCTTGTTCAATGATGGCATAACTTCTGGGTCCCAATCCGGTTCCTAGAAAAATTTCCTGAATATCCCGGCGGCGACAGCGTGTCCCATTGAGGTAATATGTTGATACTGAGTCACGATTGATTTGTCTCTTGATTGCAATCTCACTGTAGCTGGCATATTGCCCACCTGCTCTACCCTCTGAGTTATCAAAAAGCAGTTCGACAGTTGCCTGGCCAACAGGATTTCTTGCGCTTGACCCATTGAAAATAACATCCGTGAGAGAATCCCCTCGCAGATGTTTTGCAGAACTTTCACCCATGACCCATAGCACAGCATCGATAATATTCGACTTACCACAACCATTAGGTCCAACCACACTAACGAGATTACCCGGGATAGTCAGCGTGATAGGATCGACGAAAGATTTGAACCCAGCGAGTTTGATTTTGCGTAGCCGCATGGGTGGTTACAATACAAAGATTAAGCGATACAAACAAGCAAAACAGAGAACTATTATAAACATTAATAAGTTATTTTAACTATATGTTTATTATATATTTTGTACTATTGATTAAAGCCTTTCCTTAACTTCCGTAGGTAACTGTTTTCAAAATTATGCTAAGGTTCACGCGCGATTTTTTACAACGATAATGCGATGCCGACAAAACCTTCAAAACAATTAGAAGCTTTTCCTAATCCAGCCCCGGAAAGAGACTACACAATACATATTTCAACCCATGAATTTACCTGTTTGTGTCCAAAAACCGGACAACCAGACTTCGCCACATTGGAATTCGACTATATCCCTGATGACCTATGCATCGAGCTCAAGGCCTTAAAAATTTATATATGGTCATACCGAGACAAAGGCTGTTTTCATGAGGATGTCACCAATAAAATACTGCAAGATATCGTGTCAGTTATTTCTCCCAGGTTTATGCGTCTCACAGCAAAATTTAATGTCAGGGGTGGCCTTTATACAACGGTTGTTGCAGAACACAAAATGGACGGGTGGCATCCAACAGAAGTTGTGACGCTTCCCGAATGACTGACTTTACTACAGGGTTTAAATACGTTTTCTCGGGCTTTAAACTGATCGTCCAGCCCGGTATAAGAATCTACGTGCTGATACCTTTATTGATTAACACAATCTTATTTGCATCTGTGATTGCCTATGGATCCAATTTACTTTCGGATTTTCTTGATAGCTGGAGTACAGCTTGGTGGGAGTGGACGAAGTGGATACTCTGGCCACTATTTGTCATGCTCTCTCTTGCCGTTATCTTTTTTTGCTTTTCTATTGTGGCGAATCTGATCGCTGCACCGTTCAATGGTTTTCTTGCAGAAGCGGTAGAAAGCAAGCTATCCAATGCCATGCTGACGGATACCAGCAGTATTAGGGCAATCCCTGGAGAAATCATCAAGGCAATGAAGTCTGAATCCAGAAAATTTCTCTATTTTATCATCAGGGCAATACCACTCCTGTTGTTATTCATCATCCCAATCGCCCAAGTTGCAGCGCCATTTCTCTGGATACTCTTTGGCTCATGGATGTTGGCATTGGAATATATAGACTATCCTATGGCCAATCACGGCATCGTATTTCCAGAACAGCGCAAGATAATGACAATAGAGAAAAAGCAAACTTTTGGCTTTGGCCTAGGGATAATGTTACTGACATTTATACCAGTGATTAATTTTGTTGCCATGCCCGTTGCCGTTGCTGGAGCGAGTAAACTGTGGGTAGAGAAATTAAAACCCGCTCAAATCACAAGTGTTTGATATTATAAGGTTTAATGTTTTGAGAACAAATCCTGATTGCCTCTTGGCGGTGTTTCTGGTATTTATGCACGTTGATTTTTTTATGTGCTTGGAGCAAATGGCTTATGCCTGCCAAGAAAAAGACAAAAAAAGCTGCTAAGAAGAAATTAGCAGTGAAAAAGAAGGTTGCCAAAAAAGTGACCAGGAAATCTGCCGTCCGCAAGAAAAAAGAGTCCAAAAAGAAGCTAGCAAAGAAAAAGACAGCTAAAAAATCTACCGCAAAAAAGAAGTTGGCCAAAAAAGCTACCAGTAAAAAGAAGCTAGCAAAGAAAAAGACAGCTAAAAAATCTACCGCAAAAAAGAAGTTGGCCAAAAAAGCTACCAGTAA
>Ga0209980_10001832_pt1 | contig 11664 bp, 7 predicted proteins | sample CR02metaG_FD_183611 | JGI IMG/M metagenome (GOLD analysis project Ga0209980, IMG submission 183611) | Deep subsurface microbial communities from Mariana Trench to uncover new lineages of life (NeLLi) - CR02 metaG (SPAdes) (version 2) | ecosystem: Environmental > Aquatic > Marine > Ocean trench >... | reverse complement strand
CTCGGTGAGACGGTTTCGCCCGCCACCCCGATGCTACCCCATGGCGGCGCGCGGCGGTAGGGGCAGTGGCGAGGGGACTTTCTCCAACCGCCGGATCGAATTTCCCGATCGGCGTTGGAACCCGGGCACCGAACGCCAGAGGCGTCGTGCACCAAGGGCCAGAGACTCGGGGCGTATAGATTATGTGCTAACATGTGACTCGGGCTGGTCGAGCCGGCCGCTGTCCACGACGCTTTCTCCTCAACGGAAAGCACGGCTTGGTCTTCGAGAGGCGAGAACGAGATCATGATATGGCAATCAATATTCCTGATGACGGTCGTCGACATCCTGATTCTCGGGATCGTCGGCTATTCCGCCGCCGTGTTCCTCATGAGCCAAAGGCGGCAGGCGGCGCGCAGCTCGCAACGCGGATTTTTCGCAATTTTCGGCGGTCTGTCGCTGGTCGCCTTGTTTTATCTGGCCGACCTTTTGGCCATGCACGCCGTCCCGAGCTTCATGCCCAGGGCCGAGGCCATGGCGATCATGCGGGAGTTGCACCTGAACGGCAGCTGGTTGGTCGCGCTGCTCGGCATCGGCACCCTCTGTTTCGGCTTTGCCTCGGTCACCCGGGCCACGGCCGCTTTGGTCGGTGACCTCGATGCGCGGGAACGGGCCCTCGATCGGGAACTCGCCGAACGCAAGCAGACCGAACAGGCGCTGCGCGAGAGCCGCGACCAGATTCGCCTGATCGCCGACAACCTGCCCTTTGCGATCTCCTATCTAGATGGCGAGCGACGGTATCGCTTCGTCAACCGAACGGTCGAAAAATGGTTTAGCCGTCCGGCCGAAGAGATCCTCGGGCATACCATAGGAGAGGTCCTGGGGCAGGAAGCCCATGAAGCCGTTACGCCTCACGTGGCGGCCGCCTTGAACGGCAAAGAGCAGCAGTACGAGCGCGTGATCGCCTACCCGGACGGCAAGACCCGTACCGTCGAGCTCACCTATGTGCCAGACCTCGACGAGTCCGAAACGGTTCGCGGGTGCTTCGCGTTCGGTCAGGACATTACCGAGCGCAAGCGCGCCGAGGCAAAAGTTCGTGAGCTGAATGCACAATTCAAGGTGTTTCTGGACAACGTGCCCGAGGCGATCTCTCTCAAGGACATCGACGGGCGTTATCTCCTGGTCAATGCGGAGTTCGAGAGGATGGTCGGTCTTTCCAGCGAGGAAATTCATGGGAAGACCGACTCGGAAATGATGCCCTGGGTGGCGGATTTATCGATGGAGATCGCCGCCCACGAACGCGCCGTGCTCGAATCCGGAACGGCTGTCACACAGGAACGCGACAGCGTCCTGCGAGATGGGTCCGCCCATTCATGGATCGTCACGAAGTTTCCCGTCCTTGATGGCAACGGAGAGGTTGTGGCGATCGGAACGACCAATACGGACATCACCGAGCGCAGGCGGGCGGAGGATGCGCTCAAGGATAGCGAGGAACGCTTCCATACAGTGCTCGACAGCTTGCCCTCACCCATCTTCCTCAAGGACATCGAGGGACGATATCTGTTCGCCAACAAGGCGTTCGAGGAAAGGTTGGGGCTCAAGTTCGAGGACATAGCCGGAAAGACTTACCAGGAAGTAATGTTCTCCAAGAGCGAGATTTCACGCCCGCATTTGGCGCACGAACGCGAGGTCCGGGAAACCCGCGAGGCGATCGAGCGGGAGCTTCCCATCCGCCGCCCTGACGGCACCACCGGCACCGGCCTAGTGGTCAGGTTTCCGGTCTTCGGGGCGGCTGGCGATCTCATTGCCGTCGGCTGCTCGATCAATACCGACATCACCGAGCGCAAGCGGGCCGAAGAGGCCCTGCGCGAGAGCGAGGCGCGGCTGTCTAAAGCGGCCGAGATGGCCAAGATCGGTTATTGGGTGTGGGACAAAATCGAGGACAAGGCCATCTACTGCTCCGAGGAACTGGCCAAGATGTACGGCGTCGCCTCGGGCGTTGATTTGGCGGCCGTGTGCACCTCCCACGTGGCGGATCGCAAATGGGTCCATCCCGATGACCAGGAGCGCTTCGACCAGGCGGTTCGAACAGCCAACGAAACGAAGCGCGGATTCGACATCGAATACAGGATCATCAACGCAGCAGGCGAGGTTCGCCACCTGCACAACATCGAGGAACCGGTCTTTGACGCGCGCGGTGAAATGGTCCGGTCCAATGGCCTTACTCAGGACATCACCGAGCAGAAGCGGGCCGAAGAGCAGCTCAGCCAATCCCAAAAGATGGAGGCGGTCGGCCAGCTCACCGGCGGCGTGGCGCACGACTTCAACAATCTGCTTGGCGTGATTCTGGGCAATCTAGAGCTCGCGGACGAGGATCTGGGGAACCAAAGCCCCGTGAAGCCTTACCTCGCCAGCGCGATGCGGGCGACCAGCCGAGGGGCCGAGCTCACGCAGCGCCTTCTCGCCTTCTCGCGCAAGCAGGCGCTACGGCCGCAACCGGTCGAGGCCAACCGACTGGTCCGGGACATGACCGACCTTCTGCGCCGAACGCTGGGTGAGACCATCGAGATCGAAACGATACGCGATGCCGGCTTGTGGACCTGTGTCGCCGATCCGGGCCAGCTGGAGAACGTCGTCTTGAACCTCGCCATCAATGCCCGGGACGCCATGCCCGGGGGTGGCAAGTTGACCATCGAGGTCGCGAACGCCCGCCTCGACGACGAGTACGCGGCGGCACAGGAGGACGTGAGACCGGGTCAGTACGTGTTGCTGGCGGTAACCGACACCGGGACCGGCATGTCGCCCGAGGTCCGGCAACACGCCTTCGAGCCGTTCTACACGACCAAGGATGCGGGCGAGGGAAGCGGCCTCGGCTTGAGCATGGTCTACGGTTTCGCCAAGCAGTCCGAAGGACACGTCACTATCTACAGTGAAGTGGGTGTGGGGACCACGGTGAAACTCTATCTGCCCCGCCACTACGGAGCTGGCGAGATCACGCGCGAAAAGACCCTCGCCGAGGAGATGCCTCGAGCCCACGGCGAGACGGTCCTGGTGGTCGAGGACGACGCCGATTTGCGAACCTTGGTCGTCGTTATGCTTGAATCTTTGGGTTACGACGTGATTGAGACGAGTACTGGGAAGGGCGCGCTCGAGATCCTGGGAAGGTCGTCGCGTGTCAGTCTGTTGCTGACGGACGTCGTACTTCCCGGTGGTATGAGCGGGCGGCAAATAGCCGAAGAGGCCGACCGCCGCGATCCCGGTCTGCCCATCCTCTTCATGTCGGGCTACTCGGAAAACGCCATCATCCACCAAGGCCGGCTCGATGCGAACGTCCAGCTCCTTCAGAAGCCGTTTCGCAAGGCCGACATCGCGCGGGAGGTTCGCAAGGCCCTGGACTCTGCTCGGCCGTGAACCCGGTCGGGTTCGCCTATAGTCCCGGTGCTCTGCCAAAGCGGCGCGCGGCGGTAGGGGCCATGACCATGCACGGGGCATCCGGGCACGGGGCATCCGGGCACGGGGCATCCGGCGCGGCTCGCCGACCCCCTTTGCCGCGAAAAATATCGACGCCGCGGCCTTGACCTTCCAGGTACTGGAGACCCGATATGACGGATTGGCTGGCTGGCCGGTCGCCATCGGCGTTGCCCCCCTGCTGGAACCCCCGGACAAACGGAGAAGCTGAAATGCGTAAATCCCTGAAAGTCCTCATCGTCGCGTGCGCGCTTGCCGCCGGCGTCGCCGTGGCGCCCGCGCTCCAAGCCCACGAAATCCAGGACCCGCAAAGCCCGACCATGGGTCATGGTGGCATGATGAACATGATGGAGCAGATGAGCCAGAGGATGGAGACCTGCAACAAGCTGATGCAAGGCGCGTTGGGCAAGCGCGACCGGGCGCCTGAAGCGCCGCCCCCGCAGCAGCAATAGGTCAGCGATTTAGGTCGACATCGAGCCGGACCTCGACCGCGGCCGCCACACTAGGCGCGTGTTTCAGAAGCCCGGCACCGCCTGGCCGTCCGGATAGGTGACCGCGTAGCCGAACTTGATGGTGCGGGTCTCGCCCGGCTGGTAGCTGTGGCGCCAGGCCAGCACGCCCTTGCGCTGGTCGACGTCGCGCTCGCTGGCCTTGGTGGAGCCGCGCAGCAACGCGACCTCGATCGCCGCGTCGCGCGGCACCGGAAGCTGGTCGAGCACGGCGATATCCATGGCCCGGGCGTGGTGGTTGGTGACCGCGATCAGGTAGCGCCGCTCCAGCCGCAGGTGCTTGGTGATCAGGCCCTCGCTGGAGCGCTGCCCGGTCTCGAGCCGGTAGTCGACCCGAACCTTGTCGTCGACGCCGAAGGACAGCGTGACCTCTTCACCCGGGCGCAACATGGCCATCGCGCTGGTGCCGACGAAGGCGCCGTCGCGGAACACCGAGACCGGACCGGGCAGGATCGGCGCTGCGCCGTCGTAGACGATCGTGGCGGTCAGGTAGGCCTGGGGCGCGATCTTGGGCACCGTGTGGACCGCGAGCTTGGCCTCGAAGGCACGCTCGGAGACCACGAACTTGTGCGGCTCGTTGTCCGAGGGCACGTTGACCGTGCCCGGGATCCGGTAGGCGGCGGCGAACTCGCTCGCCACGACTCGGGCGATCTGGGGTTCGGCGGCCCGCGAGTCGCCACCGATTACCGTTGTGGCCTCGTCGAGCGAGCCATTGGGCGCCTCCATGCTCGGCTTGAGGGCGTTGCGCAGCAGGCTCAACTCGGCCTCGTTCTTGTCCCGCTTGCGCTTGCCGTCGTAGCGGCCCGGGTAGGCGAAATCGATGAACCAGCTGTCCAACTCGGGCAGGCGGGCGCTGACCGAGGGCCGGGCGGTGGATAGCGTCAGGCGCACGTCGGACCAGTCCTCGCCGGTGCCCTGGCGCACCTCGCCGATCTGGACCAGTTGGGTCACGCCGCTTTCGGTGTCGAGCCGGGCATCGTAGAGCGGCCGCCAGGACGCGCCCGGAACCTGGTAGGTGAGCTCAAGCCGCGCCGCGACCGGGCGCTCGGTTTCCAGGTTGACCCGCGCCACCAAGCTCGCCTTGCGTCCGGTGCGGACCTTGTCGAGCCGCCGCTGGACCAAGTCGATCTTGCGCGCGAGCGCGCGCTTGTCGACCTCGGCTGTGCGGATCGCCTCGAAGGCCTCGGCGGCGCCGCGGCCGAGCAGGCCGAGCGCCTGTCCCAGCGCCTCGGGATCGAAACGGCCCTCGGCCATCTGCTGGTTGAGCAGCTTCGGGCCCTCGCGGCCAATCGCGGTGATGAAGCTGAGCTGCACGCGGGCGGCGGCGATGCGGTCGTCGAAACCGCGGCGCTGGTCCTGCAGGGCCTCGAGCTCGGCCAACAGGCGCCGCTCTGCCTCGTGCACCAACGTTGCCTCGAAGTGGCGTTTGGTTTCGACCGAACCGATCAACAGCGCGCCGTCGGCGCTGCCCCGGACCCGGACCGACGCGGCGATCAGGTTGGCCGGCAGGTTTTCGATCACCAGCGTGCTTGGCCCGGCCGGCAAGGCGACCTCGACCACGCGCAGCACCTCGGCGCGGTCGGGGAAAACCGTGGCCGCGACGATCCTGCTTTCGCCGCCCACCTCGGGTGCGGCGCGGCTCGGGGCTGGGGCCAGAAAAGTGACGATGGTAAGAGAAAAAACCAAGAAATGCCAATGCATTGAAAGTTCTCCCTAAGCTTATCCATGAGTCTGTTTCGGTGGTATATCGGCGTCCCCTCTCGCGCGTCGGGCCGCGTGTCGCGGCGCCTGCGCGCCTGGGTGTAAATAGGGCTTGGCTTTGTGGCCTTGGCGTGGCGGCATTGCGGCCGGATTGCGCGCGTGGAACCGCCTTGGCGCGTTCTGGCGCGAAAAGGTCGATTGCCGAGCAGCCGGGGGGCGCCCCGACCATTACTTGCGTAGAGCCATGCCGCTGGGACTTCTGAAATACGGTTTCGCGGGCAGGTATCCGGCGCGCCCGGACCTGCCGCCGTCCAAGGACCTGGAGCCGTCCTACGACGTGGTGATCATCGGCGGTGGCGGCCACGGGCTGGCGATCGCCTACCACCTGGCCAAGACTTGGGGCATCACCAAGGTCTGCGTGCTCGAGAAGGGCTACCTGGCCGGCGGCAACACGGCGCGCAACACCGCGGTCATCCGCTCCAACTACATCACTCCCGCATCGGTGCGTTTCTACAAGGAGGCGGTCGCGCTCTTCGGCAATCTGTCCAACGAGCTCGGCTACAACATCCTGTTCAGCCAGCGCGGCCAGCTGACGCTCGCCCATTCCGACGCCACGATCCGCACCTTCCGCCTGCGCGCCGAGGTCAACAAGCACTGCGGCGTGCGCTCGGAGATGGTCGGCCGCGAGGAGATCCGCGAGATCGTGCCGTGCCTCGACTTGGACGAGAACGCACGCTATCCGATCCTAGGCGGGCTGTGGCATCGGGACGCCGGCATCGCGCGCCACGACGCGGTCGCCTGGGGCTACGCCGCGCGCGCCGCCGAGCGGGGCGTCGAGATCCACCAGCGCACCGAGGTCACCGGCGTGCGGATCGAGAACGGCCGGGTCACCGGGGTCGAGACCGACCGCGGCGCGATCGCCTGCGGCCACGTAGTCCAGGCGGTCTCCGGCATGTCCTCGATCGTCGGGCGCATGGCCGGCATCCGCCTGCCGATCCGCACCTTCCCGCTCCAGGCCATGGTGACCCAGCCGGTCAAGCCGTTCCTGAATCCGCTGGTCTCCTCCTCGGCGTTGCACGTCTACCTGTCCCAGACCGCGCGCGGCGAGCTGGTGATCGGCGGCGGCTCCGACCCCTACGAGCTCTATTCGACACGCTCGACGCTCGACTTGAAAGAGAGCCTGATCGGCCACGCGCTCGAGCTGTTCCCGTTCCTGGCCGAGGTCAAGCTGTTGCGCCAGTGGGCCGGCATCACCGACATGACCCCCGACTACAGCCCAATCATGGGTGCGAGCCCGGTCGAGAACTACTGGCTCGACGCCGGCTGGGGCACCTGGGGCTTCAAGGCGACCCCGGTCTCGGGCAAGTACATGGCCGAAACCGTGGCGCGCGGCAAGGCGCCGGAAATCCTACACAGCTTCCGCCTGGAACGCTTCTCGACCTTCGACCTAGCGAACGAGATGGGCGCCACCGCGGCGAGTCACTAGGGGGCCGAGGGACCAACGACCATGAAGATCATGAACTGCCCGCTCAACGGCCCGCGCAACATCACCGAGTTCACCTGTATGGGCGAAGTCGAGCCGATGCCCGATCCGGGCGCGGTCGACGACGCCGCCTGGGCCGATCGCGTGTGGTTCGCCAACAACGAAGCCGGAGTTGTGCGCGAGTGGTGGTGCCACACCGCGACCGCCTATTGGTTCATCGCCGAGCGCGACACCGTGACCGACGAGATCCTGCGCAGCTATACCGCGGATCAGGTGTTCGGGGCGCGGGTCGACTTCGCGCCCAAGCCCGAGCCCGAACCGGGGAAGGGCGGGCCGTGAGCGACTCGGCCCACCGCCTGCCCGCGCCCGCGGGCCTCTGGATCGACCGCGACCAGCCGGTCGGCTTCCGCTTCGAGGGCCGTAGCTACCAGGGCTACGCGGGCGACACCATCGCCAGCGCGTTGGCCGCCAACGGCGTCAAGGTGTTGTCGCGTTCCTTCAAGTACCACCGCCCGCGCGGCGTGCTCACCATGGCCGGGCAGGACGCCAACACGCTGGTGCAACTCGAGCACGAGCCCAACGCGCTGGCCGACCGCCACCCGATCACCGAGGGGCTCGAGGTCCGGGCCCAGAACGTGTTCGGCAGCCTGAATCGCGACTGGGGCGCGCTCCTGGGGGCGCTCGACCGGTTCATGCCGGTCGGCTTCTACTACCGCGCCTTCTTCCGCCCGCGCGGTATCTTCGAGCGCGTTTGGGAGCCGGTGTTCCGCAAGACGACCGGGCTCGGAACGGTCAACCTGAAAGCGCCCCGCGGCTACTACGACAAGGCCTACGGTTTCTACGACGTGGCCGTGGTCGGCGGTGGCCCGGCCGGACTGTCGGCGGCGCTGGTCGCGGCGCGCGCCGGCGCCTCGGTGCTGCTGGTCGAGGAGAACCCGGCGCTCGGCGGCGCGCTCGGCTACGCCCGCTTCGACCTCGAGGGGACGCGCGGCGCGCGGCTGCGCGACGATCTGGTCCGCCAAGTCGCGGCCGAGCCGGGCATCGAGGTCATGACGGATGCGCTCTGCAACGGCTGGTTCGCCGACAACTGGTTGCCGGTCATCCGCGGCAATCGGCTCACCAAGGTCCGCGCGCGCGAGGTGGTGCTGGCGGCCGGCGCGCTCGAGCAACCGGCGCTGTTCCGCAACAACGATCTGCCCGGCGTGATGATGGGCTCGGCGGCGCAGCGCCTGATCCGGCTTTACGGGGTCAGGCCGGGCGCACGCGCGGTGGTGTTGACCGGCAACCGCTTCGGCTACCAGGTCGCGCTCGACCTGATCGAGGCCGGCGTCGAGGTCGCGGCGGTGGTCGACCAGCGCTTGGCGCCGGAGCCGGACGCGGCCCAAGACGTGCTGATTGAGGCGGTGCTGGCGCGCGGCCTGCGCGTGCTCTGGGGCCATGCCGTGGTCGAGGCGACGCCGGCGCCGGGCAAGCGCGGCGTGACCGGGGCCGTGGTCGACAGCATCGTGGGCGAAGGCCGGGTCGCCGGGCAACGCGAGCACATCCCCTGCGACACGATCGCCATGTCGGTCGGCTTCACCCCGACCTATCAGCTGGCGCTGCAGGCGGGTGCGCGGCTCAACTACGACGATGCCAGTGCGATCTTCGCCATCACCGGCCTGCCCGAGCATCTGCACCTGGCCGGCTCCATGAACGGCCGCCACGATCTCGACGCGGTGGTCGCCGACGGCCACCTGGCCGGCTGGCGCGCGGCCCAGGGTTTGACCGGGGCCGCGGGCCTGGAGGCGGGCGCGGCGCCGGCGGCGGCCGTTGTGGCCGATGGCGCGGCCGACGGCGAAGGCGTGAACGCACCCTGGCCGATCTTCAGCCATCCCAAGGGCAAGGACTTCGTCGACTTCGACGAGGACCTGCAGGTCAGGGACATCGTCAACGCCGCCGCCGACGGCTACTCGGAGTTGGAACTGGTCAAGCGCTTCTCGACCGTCGGCATGGGGCCGAGCCAGGGCCGGCACTCGGCGCTGGCCACCGCGCGCCTGATCGCCAAGGCGAGCGGCCGCACGGTGGCCGAGACCGGCGTCACCACGGCGCGCCCGCCGTTCGCCGGGGAGAAGCTCGGCGTGCTCGCCGGGCGCAGCTTCGAGCCCGAGCGCTTCACCGCCATGCACCACCGCCACCTCGAGGCCGGGGCGCAAATGATGACCGCGGGGTTGTGGTGGCGTCCGGCCTACTACGGCGCCAAGGAGCGGCGCGACGACTGCATCCGCGAGGAGTCCCTGGCGGTGCGCGAGAACGTCGGCGTGATCGACGTCTCCACGCTCGGCGGGCTCGAGATCCGCGGCCCCGACGCGGCCGAGTTTCTGAACCGCATCTACACCTTCACCTACCTCAAGCAGCCCTTGGGCCGGGCGCGCTACGTGCTGATGACCGATGAGGCCGGCACCATCATCGACGACGGCGTCGCCTGCCGCTTCCGCGACGACCACTTCTACGTGACCGCGACCACCAGCGGCGCCGAGCGGGTCTACCTCTCCATGCTGTGGTGGAACGCCCAGTGGCGGCTCGAGGTCGACATCTCCCACGTCACCGCGGCCTACGCGGCGGTCAACCTGGCCGGTCCCAAGGCGCGCGAGGTGCTGGCCAAGATCACCGACGACGTCGAGCTATCGCCCGAGGCCTTCCCCTACATGGGCCTGCGCGAGGGCCACGTCGGCGGGGTGCCGGCGCGGTTGATCCGGATCGGCTTCGTCGGCGAATTGGGCTACGAGCTCCACGTGCCCATGAGCCAGGGCGAGGCGCTGTGGGACGCGGTGATGGAGGCCGGCCGGGATTGCGGCATCAAGCCCTTCGGGCTGGAAGCGCAACGTGTGCTGCGCCTGGAGAAGGGCCACATCATCATCGGCCAGGACACCGACGCCATGACTTTCCCGCACGAGGTCGACATGGCCTGGGCGATCGCCAAGAAGAAACCATTCTTCGTCGGCGGCCGCTCCATCGATCTGCGCCTGCGCCAGCCCATGAAGCGCAAGTTGGTCGGCTTCACGATCGAGGACTTGGGCGAGGACGCGAGGGTTCCCGCGCCGGACGAATCCAACGTGGTGCTGCGCGGCGGGGAGGTGGTCGGCTTCGTGACCTCGGTCACCCGCTCGCCGGCGCTCGGCAAGGTGATCGGCCTGGCCTACGCGCATCCGGACGACGCCGAGCTCGGCACCACCATCCACATCAAGCTCGACAGCGGCCAGGTGGTGGACGCGGCCGTCGCCTCACCGCAGTTCTACGATCCCGACAACGCGCGCCAGGAGATGTAGCCGTGGCCGCCGCGACCAACGTCCAGCCGAACGCCTACGCGCGCCGCAGCTTCCTGTACCGGAAGCTGGCCGCCGCCGGCGCTAATTTCGGAGCAGTGGGCGGCGCGGCGGTGGCGCTCGACTTCGGCGATCCGGACGGCGAGGCGCAGGCCGCCCGGCGCCTGGGCCTGGCGGACCTCTCGGTCCTGCCCCACACCGGCTTCAAGGGCGCGGGCGTGGTCGCGTGGCTGCGCGGCCAGGGCGTCGAGGTCTCCGAGGAGCCCAACTGGGCCCAGCGACTGGCAGGCGGCGGGCAGGTGGGCGGTGGGCTGGCGGTGCGCCAGGCGGCGGCCGAGGTCATGATCTTGGGCGACCTCTCGGGCGCGGGCGGTTGGCCGGAGCGCCTGAAGCAGGCTTGGTGGGCCGAGCCGGTGCCGCCGCCATCGCCACGCGGTTTCCCCATGCCGCGCGACGAGACTCACGCCTGGCTCGCGGTCACCGGGGCGCAGGCGGCCGCGATGTTCGCCAAGCTCTGCGCCGTCGACCTGCGCGCCCCGGCCTTCCCCCAGGGCCGCGTGGCCCAGACCTCGATCGCGCGCCTGAACGGCGTCCTCGTCCGCGACGACCGGGGCGGGACGCCGTTCTTCCACCTGCTCGCCGACTGCGCCGCGGCCGAGTACCTCTGGGACTGCCTGCGCGACGCCATGGCCGAATTCGATGGTGCCCCGGTGGGCCTGACCGCGCTGCGGGGCTTGGGCGAGGGCTAGGAATCGCTCACCTGAGACCACGCTGGCCTCGGACCCGGCCAGTCACAATTCCTTGAGGATTTCAGATTGTAAAGTTCTTCAGGTATGCTCGCGTCGGGCCGATTCGGTGGAGTCGGCCCCTCACGGGCCGTTCAGAGGCAGGGATCGCACATGGTTCTGATGCAAGGCTTACGTCGACTGCTATTACTCGCCGCCGTTCTGCTGACGTTCTGGCCGGCAGCGAGTGTTGCCGCGGAGCAGTTCCCCGACAAATTGGAATTTGTCGGACTGTTGCGCGCCGGGAATTTCGAGGAGCTTGAGGCGCGCCTGACCGCCTATCAGGAAGGTTTCGAAACTGGCGCGGTACCGGAAGAAACTGTGGAGGCTGCGTTTTCGTGGTTCGGCATCTTCGATCCAGAATTAGAATCGAAGTTCGCTCTATGGAGATTGCGTATCCCCGATTCTTACGCCGCGCTCCTGGCCCGGGGCATTTA
>Ga0209980_10001831_pt1 | contig 11665 bp, 8 predicted proteins | sample CR02metaG_FD_183611 | JGI IMG/M metagenome (GOLD analysis project Ga0209980, IMG submission 183611) | Deep subsurface microbial communities from Mariana Trench to uncover new lineages of life (NeLLi) - CR02 metaG (SPAdes) (version 2) | ecosystem: Environmental > Aquatic > Marine > Ocean trench >... | reverse complement strand
CAGGGCAGCAAACGTGCTTGCCGAGGCAGAATCCAAGGCCAAGACACTTCGCGCTGGTGCGGAAGAAGAGCTGGAGTCGGGCCGGAAGGAGATCGAACGGCTCCGTTCCGAAGTGGAGACCGAACGGGTGATCCTTACCGCCGAGTCCGCCTCCGTCGATGGTGAAGTCGACGTCGCCGCCGACGAAATCGTACTGAGCCTTGAAGATCACGCGCTCATAGAGCGTTCCGGAGAAGTAGAGACGCGCCCGGCGGATCTCGGTTCCCGAATCCGGGTTCCCGAAGCCGCTCTTGATCCGGGAGTCGGTGTCGAAGACGGCCCAGTCATTCTGGATGCGGCCACCGATCTGGAGCTGGACCTGCTTGTCGTTCCGGTTGATATGGAGCGAGTTGTCCCAGTAGACCTTGTACTCCTCGGGTCCGGCGGACGAGGCGTGCGCGGTGGCCGGGAGGGGCTGTTCGGAGCGCCGTGCGTTCTCCTCGCGGGCCTTCTGGGTGAGGGCTTCATATTGCTCTTCACCGATCTGTCCATTGGCCTTCAACAGATCGAGAATCTCCTCGGCCACGCTCTTGGTCTCGGCGCGGGCCAGCGTCGACCCCATCGCCAGACAAGCGACCAGGGCAAGGTACGGGGCCGCTCGCAGCAGCTTCCGGATCTTCGCGTAGGTTCGAACGTGGGGCGATGTCATTGGATCTCCTGTTGATGAAGGGACCGCCGAAACAGCAATCGTTTGAGCGGTTCTCACCATCTCGATTGAATTCTTCCGCAGCTCCGAGTGTGTCTTTCTACGTTTCTACAGGTCGGAGAGTGGGCGAGGAAAGGGAGAAATGCAGGATTACCCCCTCGTGTCTCCGATTCTTTGCGGGGGGTGAGAACGCGCCATGATCTGGCGGGTTCGTCACTCGTCCGGCGCGCAGGCCGCCGCCAGGGTCGACAGTCGGAAGCCGTTGGCGCCCTGGCGCGCCGCGTTCTTCTGTGCGCCATTGGTCAGGAAAACGAAGCAGAGTCCGGTCTCGGGGTCGGCCCAGGAAATCTGGCCGCCGGCGCCCATGTGACCGAAGGCGCGGGCTGAACAGTCCTCGCTGAAGCCGCGCCACAGCTTGCCCTCGGTTCCCGCGATCACGACACCGAGGCCGCGCAGGGCGGGCTGTCCGGTCATGCCGTCCAGCAGGCCGGGGTTGCGCACGGTCCATGCGTCGCGGAGTGTTTGCGGCTGCCAGATGCCGGGTCCCCTGCCCTCGGCATCGGCCAGGAGTCCCTGGTAGAACATCGCCACATCGGCGGCGGTGCCGATGCAGCCACCGCCCGGCGCGCCGACCGCGCGGTTTGCCGGATCGTTGGCCCAAGCGACGACCTCTTCTCCGATCACCGGAGCGTCCACCGGCGAGGCCGCCTTCTCGTCGCTCGTCATGGCCTCGCCGATCGAGATGACGTCGGCGACACGCTCGTTCTCGCGGGCGGGCAGGCCGATGTGGAGATTGGCCAGCCCCAGCGGTTCGAAGATCCGGGTGCGGATGAAGTCGCGATGGTCCGCGCCGCCGACCCGGTTGATGAGTTCGGCGATCACCCACATGCCGGAGCCGCCGTGATACACGAAGCGACTGCCGGGCTCCCACTCGAGCTCCCAGCTGGAAAAATGTCGCAGGCGTCGCTCCGGATCGGACCCGTCTTGCGTGGGCATGCCGGCCGACGGGAAGCCCGCTGTATGCACCAGGAGCTGCTCGACGGTCACCGCCTCCTTGCCGTGGCTGCCGAACTCCGGGATGTGGTCCACCACCCGGTCCGCAAGCGCGAGCTTTCCCTCCTGGAGCAGGATCCAGCTCGCGGCCGACACGATCGCCTTGCTGACCGAGTAGATCGAGAAGAGCGTGTCGCCATCGGCGGCTCGCTCGCTCCCGCCCTCGCCCCCGAAGCGTGCACGGCCGAAGCTCGCGAAGGCCAGCAGCTCGCCGTTGCAGGTCAGCGCTACCTGGGTGGCGCAGAGAGGATCGGTCCCGGCGCTCTTCTCAGCGCGGGCGAGCAGGGCTTCGATGGCTTCAGCGCGGACGGTCATGGGCATCGGAAGACCACCCTACACCAGATTCCAGCGCCGCTGGGCTGCGGCGCTCCGGAGCCATGAGTCGCTCGGCCTGGCGTCCCAGTCGTGTGCCCACGGCCTCGATTGGAAGAGATCGTCGGCGCCGACAGCGGTACCGATCGCGATCGCTGCGGAAGTGAAGGAGAGGGTGCGCCTGTTTTCGAGGCTCGGCAATCGGAGAACGGCTCGTCTCGAGGCAACTCGAGTGTTGGCCGTTCAGGTCCCAGGGCTAGCGTTCTGCCAGCAGTCCTTGCAAGATGAGTTCGGAGATCGCGTCCGCGGTCGCTTTCGGAGAGGCCTGGGCGACTTCGGCGACATCGGGTCGCGCGAACTCGCGACCGAGGCCCCCGAGCACGTGGGCGACCGACGCGGTGTCGACCGGCGCGATCTGGCGTTCGGCGACGGCGCGGTCGAGCAGGCTCTGCGTCACCGTGATCAGGTAGGCTTCGTGGGCGTCGAACAGACGTCCGGCTCCCGCCACCTTTGCGAGATCGGCCGACAGGGCCAGCGCTTCCGGCTGGACCGCTTCGTTGGCGGCCCGCAGGTAGGCGCGCACCGTATCCAGGGGCGGCATCGACGCGTCGAGGGCCTCGATCGCGGCGCGTCCGATGCGGTGCAGGCGACGGTCGACGACCGTGAGCAACAGCTCGTCCTTGCTGGGCGCAATGCCGTAGAGCGTTCGCAGCGAGCAACCCAGCAGTGCCGCAATCTCCGCCATCGTCAGATCTGCGAGGCCCTCGCGCAGGAACTTCTCCTCCAGCTCGTCGAGCAGCTCGAGTTGGCGAGCGCTGAGCTGTCGCTCGGCCTCTCGCGAGAGCAGCGGCTTCAGTGGGCGCACACCGGGAAAGCGCACGCGGGCGTCCTTGCCAGTGGGTGCCGCTGTCAAGGCAGCAGTGCCTCTGGAAGATCCGTGAGGCGAGCGCGCAGCCATTCGCCGAGGCTCTTGGCCTGCGGATCCTGGCGTGTCGCGGCGGCGACCCCTTCTTGGAGCAGCCCGTGGAGTACGAAGTTGAGCGAGCGGATCGCGGGCAGCGCGTACCGATCCACCTCGAGTTCCGCAGCCTCGGGCAGCAGTTCCTTCAGCTTCTGCGTGGTGAGAAACTGATCGAGCCAGGCCCAGGCTTCATCGCTGCGCGCGAAGACGCCGAGGTTTGCGTTGCCGCCCTTGTCGCCCGAGCGGGCGCCGTAGATCGTGCCGAGGGGTACACGCCGGGTCGGACCCCGGGGTGCCGCGGCCGTCGGGCCAGGAGTCGATGTCACGTTGACTTCTGGGTGCGGGATGACCGAGGAGACCTCGGACGGCTCGCTACCGAGCACCACGACCTGCTGGGGCACGATCTCGGCCGGAACACGCGCCGGCTCGTACACGCCGAAGGGCCGTCCGCCGCCGGGTCCGCCACCCACGCTCGTGAAGCCGGGAATCGAGGCGAGGGCCAGCTCGATCATCGCGTTCGAGACGGCGCGTCCGACCTTTTTTTCGTCCGGATCCTTGAGCGAGATCTTGAAGAAGGCGGTTGCCTCCTCGTTCGAGCGCGGATCCAGCTTGTCCGTGCGGACGATGTGGGTCTCTACCGTGGCGAAGTCCTCGGGGCTGTAGGGGCATGCGGCCCAGAACGCCTGCTCGACGAGCTTCGCCTTCGCCTCGATGTCGAGACCCGTCAAGCACACGTTCATGTCTTGTCGAAAGCCGCCGTGGCGGTTGATGCAGACCTTGAGCGTCGTCGGCGGGGGCTCACCCTGGATGCCGAACATGCGCACCTGATCCTTGCCCACAGCCTCGAGCCGGATGGTGTCGAAGCGCGCTGTCACATCCGGCCCGAAGTACTCCGGACCGCCGATCTCGTAGAGGAGCTGCGATGTAACGGTGCCGATCGACACCTCGCCGCCGCTGCCGCCATGCTTGCCGATCACCGTCGAGCCATCCTCTGCGATCTCGGCCCAGGGGAAGCCGACCCGCGCCATGCCGGGAACCTCGGTGAAGAAGGAGTAGTTCCCGCCGGTTGCCTGTGTGCCGCACTCGATGACGTGACCTGCGACCACGGCACCGGCCAGCGCGTTCCAGTCCGTGCGGTTCCAGCCGTGATGCCACGCCGCCGGACCGCACACGATGGCCGCGTCGGTGGTGCGGCCCGTGATGACGATGTCGGCGCCCTCGTTCAGCGCCTCGACGATGCCCCAGCAGCCGAGGTACGCATTTGCGGTGAGGAACGCCGAGGCGTCCTTGATCGGCTCACCCGTCTCGAAGTGGATGAGCTGGTCGGCCGCGATGAGTTCATTCATGCGCGGCAGCAGGTCGTCGCCGCGCACGTAGGCGATCTTCGGGTGAAGGCCGAGTTGGCTGGCAACCTCGGCCACGGCGTCGGCGCAACCGTCCGGGTCGAGACCGCCGGCGTTGCTCACCACCTTGATGCCCTTGTCGAGGCAGCTTCCCATGACGTGCTCCATCTGCGTCACGAAGGTGCGCGCGAAGCCCCGATTCGGGTGCTTCATGCGCGTGCGTGCAAGGATCAGCATGGTGAGCTCGGCGAGCCAGTCGCCGGTCAGGACGTCGATCGGCCCCCCCTCCACCATCTCGCGGGCCGCCGAGAGGCGGTCTCCGAAGAAGCCCGAGCAGTTCGCGATGCGGATCGGATCGGCCATCAGGATCCTCTCTATTCCCCGTCTTTCTTCGCGTTGTCTTGTTCCGCAGGCTCGACCACGAGGAGGAGTGTCCCCGACTCCACCTGTTCTCCCTCGGCGACTCGGACGTCGATGACGACGCCGTCTTCCGTAGCGCGCATCGGGTGTTCCATCTTCATCGCTTCGAGCACGAGTAGCGTGTCCCCAGCAGTCACACGATCGCCCACCTTGACGCGAAGCTCGATCACCTTGCCCGGCATCTGCGCCACGAATCCGCCCGCGGTCTCATCGCCGCCCGGCAACCTGAAGCGGGGCCGTTCGGTGAAGACCAGGTCTCCGTTCGGTCCGTGGACGATCAACTGGTCTCCGGCACGCGTGACGCGCGCCCGAATGCGTCGTCCGCCGATTTCGACGTCGATCTCGTCCTCGCGCCAGGCGTGGATGCGGGCGGTCGTGCCGTCCGCGCCATCCGCGCCAGCCGCGAACCGGAAGCGCCCGTTGCGGAGCGAGCGGTAGAGCAGCGTGATGCTCGTCTCACCCTGATCGAGGACGAGCTTCTGGTCGAAGAGGCGCCCGTTGCGCCAGCCCGACGGCGCCATGCCGAGCACCGTGGCGCTGGCGCGGTTGCTGCCCTGCACCCAGAGGGCGGCCAGCCGCGCCATCTGCGTCTGCTCCTCCTCGCTCGGCTGGCGGCTGCGCGCCGGCTTCACGCGATCGATGAAGTCCGTCGTCGTATCGCCGGCAAGAAATTCTGGGGTGCGCAGCGTGCTGACGAGGAAGTCGCGATTGGTGACGACGCCGGCGAGGTGGGTGCGCACGAGGGCCAGGGCGAGCCGGCCTGCGGCCTCGCGACGCGTCGGCGCATGCGCGATCACCTTGGCGAGCAGGGGGTCGAAGTCGGTCCCGATGACCGAGCCTGCAACGACACCCGAGTCCCACCGCACCTCCGGCGTCGGCGAGGGCGCGAAGGCGGCAAGCGTGCCCGTGGCGGGAAGGAACTCGTTGGTCGGATCCTCGGCGTAGAGCCGGGCCTCGATCGCCGAGCCAGTGAAGGTGATGTCGCTCTGCTCACGACCGAGCGGCTCGCCAGCGGCGATGCGCAGCTGTTCGCGAACCAGATCGATGCCCGTCACCATTTCCGTGACCGGATGCTCCACTTGGAGGCGCGTGTTCACCTCGAGGAAGAAGAACTCGCCTGAGTCCTCGTCGAGCAGGAACTCGACGGTGCCCGCCGACTGGTAACCGAGCTCGCGGGCGAGTCGCAACGCAGCCTCGCCCATCGCCTCGCGCAGCTCGGCGTCGACGCACGGGGCTGGCGACTCTTCGAGGATTTTCTGGTGGCGACGCTGGATCGAACACTCGCGCTCGCCGAGATGCACGATGTTGCCGTGGCTGTCGCCCAGGATCTGGATTTCGATGTGGTGCGCGTGTGCGACGTAGCGCTCGAGGAAGACGCGGTCGTCGCCAAAGCTGCTCTTTGCTTCCCGTCTGGCAGCGGCCACCGACTCTTCCAGGGCGTCCGCCGACCGGGCGAGGCGCATGCCCTTGCCGCCGCCGCCCGCAGCAGCCTTCACCAGTAGCGGGTAGCCGACCCCATCCGCGGTTCGGGTGTCCTGGGATCCAGGCAAGGTGGGTAGCTGTGCCTTCTCGGCGAGCAATTTGGCGGCGATCTTGTCGCCCATCTGACGGATGGCGTCTGGCGAAGGGCCGACCCAGGCGATGCCTGCTTCGATCACGTCGGACGCGAAGCCTGCGTTCTCGGATAGGAAGCCGTAGCCGGGATGGATCGCGCCCGCGCCAGTGGCCCGGGCCGCGTCCAGGATGGCGGCGGAATCGAGGTAGGAGGACTCCAGGCGCACGGCCTCGTCGGCCTCCCGGACGAACGGGGAATCTGCGTCGGCATCGACGTACACGGCCACGCAGCGGATCCCCATGTCGTGGGCGCTGCGAATGACCCGTCGGGCAATCTCCCCACGGTTCGCGACGAGCAGGGTTGTGAAGCTCACAGGCGGAACACTCCATAGCCGTTGGCGCCTTCAATGGGCTTGTTGCGTACTACCGAAAGGCAGATGCCCAGTGCCGTCCGCGTGTCGCGCGGGTCGAGGATTCCGTCGTCGCTGATCGCTCCGCTGGCTTCGAGCGCGATCGAGCCCTTCTCCTGTGCCGCTTCGACGGCGGCGACCATTTTTGCGTCCGCCTCCTCGTCGAAGGGTTCGCCCTTCCGTGCGGCCTGCCGGCGCCGCACGATCGACATCACGCCGGCGATTTGCTTGCCGCCCATCACCGCGATCTTGGCGCTGGGCCAGAGGAAGGTGAAGCGGTTGTTGAAGGCGCGTCCCGACATGGCGTAGGTCCCGGCGCCGTACGAGGCGCCTACGATGACCGTCAGGTGCGGGACCTCCGAGTTGGTGACCGCGTTGATGAGTTGCGAGCCCTTCTTGATCATGCCCGCCTGCTCGAAGTCGCGGCCCACGATGAAACCCGTCAGGTTCTGCAAAAAGATCAGCGGTACGTCAATCTGGTTGCAGAGCTGGACGAAGTGTCCGGCCTTCTCGGCCGACTCGGGGTAGATCACCCCGTTGTTGCCAAGGACGCCCACCGGGTAGCCGTGGATGGACGCGAAGCCGCAGACCAACGTTGGCCCATAGCGCGGCTTGAACTCCTCGAAGCGCGAGCCGTCGACGATGCGCCCGATGATGTCACGGATTTCGACGGGGCGACGCAGTTCGGGATCCATGATGCCGAGCAGCTCCTCGGGGTCGAGCTCCGGCGGATCAGCCCGCAGCGAGGGCTCGGGGCCTGGCTTGCGCCAGTTCAGGTGCGAGACGATCGCGCGGCAGAGGCGCAACGCGTCGGGTTCGTCCTCGGCCAGGTATTCGCCGAGGCCTGAGACCTCCGCGTGCATCTGCGCGCCGCCCAGCGACTCGTCGTCCGATTCTTCGCCGGTCGCCATCTTGACGAGCGGCGGACCTGCGAGAAAGATTTTTGACTGCTCCTTGATTACGACGTTGTAATCCGACATGCCGGGCTGGTAGGCGCCGCCTGCCGTCGACGACCCGAACACGACGCAGACTGTCGGGATTTCGAGCTTCGAGAGTTCGATCATTTCGTAGAAGAAGCGCCCCGACTCGGCGAAGTGGTTGACCTTGGCCGGCCGGCGTCGTTTCTTGCCGTCGTCGTCCCTGGGCTCCATGCGCAGGTCGGCGCCGGCGGACTCGACGAAGCTCACGTAGGGAATGTGGTTGTCGCGGGCGATCTCGAGCGCGCGCATCCACTTCTTGGAGACGTAGGGGGTGAGCGCTCCGCCCAGCACCGTCGGGTCATTGGCGAAGATCACGCACTCGACCCCGGCGATGACACCGATGCCCAGCACCGCACCGCCGCCCACGACGTAGTCGGAGTTGTATCCGGCAAGCGAGCTGATCTCGAGGAAGGGGCTGTCGGGATCGAGGGCCAACGCGATGCGCTCCCGGACCGGTAGCTTGCCGCGCTTGGCGAGTCGCTCGTGGTGGTGAGGGCCTCCACCGAGCTCGGCTTCGTCGAGCAGGGCCTCGATCTCCTGGAGTTTCTCGAGCATGGCATCCCGGTTCTGCTGGAACTCGGGCGTGCGCGCATCGAGGCTGGAGCGCAGGGGCGGTGCGAGCAGCGAAGGTTGCATGGCGTTCCCATCTGCCTGGAGCGCCCGGATCGGGGCCCGCCGAAGGGTATTGACACACAGGTAACAGACACGGTAATAATGAGCAACCAATATTTTCACGTGCGCGCCGCAGGAGAAAGCGAATGGGCGAAGTCCGGCTCGAGACCGTCGACGGGATCCTGACCGTCACCCTCGCCGACGTGGAAAATCGCAACGCCCTCGGCGCTACGCTGCTGAACGGGCTGCACGATGCCATCAGCGGGGCCAATGCGGATCCCACGGTTCGAGTCGTCGTCGTCACCAACGAGGGCACGACCTTCTGCGCCGGTGCAAATTTGAAGGAGCAGTCCGGTGCTGCCCGGGGCGTCCGACCCAAGCTGGGCTTCGAAGAGCTGCTCGTTGAGATCCAGAGCTCGCCCACGCCCATTGTCGGCAAGATCAAGGGCCACGTCGTCGGCGGTGGCAACGGTTTGGCCGCCGCGTTCGACATCGCGATCGCCCAGGACGATGTCAAGTTTGGCTTCACCGAGGTCCGCCTCGGAGTGGCCCCGGCCATCATCTCCGTCGTGTGTCTGCCAAAGATGCGGCGCGGCGACGCGCTCGAGGTGTTTCTGCGTGGCAACCGTTTCCCCGCCTCGCGGGCGGCGGAGATCGGCCTGATCAGTCGCGCCGTTCCGGCGGAGGAGCTTGACGCCGCGGTCGACGAAGTCCTCGCCGACCTGCGCCTCGGCGGTCCTGCCGCGCTCGGATTTGCGAAGCGTCTCGTCTACGACGTGCCGGCGATGGAGCAGAAGGAGGCTTTCGCGTGGACGGCCGACCTCTCGCAGCGGCTCTTCAAGGGCGAAGAAGCGGCTGCTGGGATGGAGGCCTTCCTGAAGCGTAGGAAGGCGCCCTGGGCGGCGGGCCACGACTGAGGACCGACCCGGTGAGCACGGCCGCAGACGCATCGAACCAGGAGCCAGCAACGTGCTGCAAGTGAGCGTGGTTTTCCGCGAGGAAGTGGACGAGTTCCATGGCTTTCTCCAGACCCTGAAGTCACAGGACTGGGAGCGCGAGACCGGCTTCATGCAGTGGACGACCTGGGACGTGGTCGCCCATCTCCACTACTTCGACCTCGTGTCGATGGCGGCACTCGAGGGCGCGGAGGCGTTCGCGCCGGAGCGCAAGGCGTTCGTCACGGCCATCGGGCAGGGGCGCACGGGCCAGGAGTTGGCACGCGAACGCTTCGCCCATCTCGATGCGGCTGCGCTGCTGGTCGAGTGGCATGGCACGGCTCCCGCCCTCGCCGAAGCCCTGGGCCAATCGGACCCGAAACGCCGCCTGCCCTGGTTCGGGCCGGACATGGGCGTGCAGATGTTCACGACGGCTCGCTATATGGAGACCTGGGCCCACAGCCAGGAAGTCTACGACCTCGTCGGCGCGTCGCGCACCCACACGGATCGGATCAAGAACATCGCCACCCTCGGGATGAAGACGTTCGGCTGGACCTTCATGAATCGCAAGCTGGAGATCCCCGGACCTCCCCCGTACGTCCGGCTGACGGCGCCTTCGGGAGCGATCTGGGAATGGAACGAGCCGCCTGAGAACGAGAACGAGTACATTCGCGGCGACGCGGTCGATTTCTGTCGAGTCGTGACGCAGGGGCGAAACATTGCCGATACGAAGCTCGAGGTGAGCGGTCCGGTCGCGACGCAATGGATGTCGATCGCGCAGTGTTTCGCCGGGGGTCCTGTGGACCCACCGAAGCCGGGGACGCGAGGGTCGCATAGCGGATAGGCGCTGCGGCGCGCAGCGCGCGCGCTGCACGGCGCGGCGCGCGAAAGGGGATGGAGACGAATGGAACTCGAGTTCGATGCGCGTTACGAAGCATTCCGCATGCAGGTGCGGGACTTCGTCGTCAAGCACAAGCCCCCCAAGAACTGGGGGCTTTCCGATCGAAACAATGCGGACCGGGTCGCCTGGCTGCGCTTGCAGATCGAGCACGGCTACTGGGCCCGCACGATTCCGAAGCAATACGGTGGCTATGGGGCCGAGCCGGACCTCCTCGAGACCGTGATCATGGACGAGGAATTCAACCGGGCGGGGGTGCCCCGCGGCATGATGGCCCAGGGTCCGTCCATGCTCGTGCCGACCTTGCTGAATCACGGCAGCGAGGAGCAGCGCAGACGTTGGATCGGTCCGACGCTGCGCGGCGAGGTCCTCTGGTGCCAGGGCTACTCCGAGCCCGGTTCCGGCAGTGACCTCGCGAGCCTCCAGACCTCGGCCACCGAGGACGGTGACGACTTCATCATCAACGGGCAGAAGATCTGGACGAGCACGGCGGACAAGGCCCAAATGTGCTTCATCCTGGTCCGGACCGAGCCCGATGCCGAGAAGCACGCGGGCATCAGCTACATACTGCTCCCGATGGATACAGCGGGCATCGAGGTGCAGCCGCTGCGCACGATGTCGGGGGACATCGGCGAGAACTCGTTCAACCAGGTCTTTTTCACCGACGTGCGCGTGCCCAAGGCGAACGTGGTAGGCAAGCGCGGCGAAGGCTGGAAGATCGCGAACACCACGCTCAAGCACGAACGCAACTCGCTGAACGCCAATGCCGAGGGCATCTTGATGCGCCTTACGCGCCTGATGAAGAACGAGACGATGGGTGGCGTGCCGGCCATGGCGAGCCCCGTCTACCGCGATCGTCTGATGAAGCTCCAGGCGCGGGCGCTCTCGATGAAGCACCACGGCATGCGCATGCTGACGTGCAGCCTGAAGGGCGAGTCGCCGGGGGTTGCCGGGCTCATCGTGAAGCTCCAGAACTGCCAGCTCAACTATGACATGGCGGCACTGGCCCTCGACGTGATGGGCGAGCTTGGTGCGCTCTACGAACACACCAAGTACGAACGCGAGCGCGGCTACTGGCAGGCCCACTCGATGTTCTCGTTGGGACTCATCATTGGCGGCGGCACCGCCCAGATCCAGAAGAACATCATCGCCGAACGCGGGCTCGGGCTGCCGCGCGAGCCCAAGCCGGCGAAGGCCTGAGACCGGCTCGAGGACAAGACATGGATTTCGGACTCTCGGAAGATCAGCTCCTGCTCGACGCCACCGTGCGGCGCTTCCTCGCAGACCAGGTGCCGATCGAGCGGGTGCGCGAGCTGCGCGAGAAGAACTGTCCGAATGACAGGGCGATCTGGTCGGCACTGGCCGAGCTCGGCCTCACGGGCATCCTCGTGCCCGAGGCGCAGGGTGGCAGCGCGCTCGCACTGTTCGATGCCGCACTCGTCTCGCAGGCGCTGGGCTATGCAGTGACACCGACTCCCTTTCTCGCGTCGGCGGTGATGGCG
>Ga0209980_10001830_pt1 | contig 11667 bp, 8 predicted proteins | sample CR02metaG_FD_183611 | JGI IMG/M metagenome (GOLD analysis project Ga0209980, IMG submission 183611) | Deep subsurface microbial communities from Mariana Trench to uncover new lineages of life (NeLLi) - CR02 metaG (SPAdes) (version 2) | ecosystem: Environmental > Aquatic > Marine > Ocean trench >... | reverse complement strand
TTCCACGCTCTCTGCGAAACAACTCCCGCTCGGCGGGGAATCGCGGAGTCGCTGGGGAGCGGCTTCTTGACTTGAACTGTCGCGCCGAGCAGCGAATCGACCAGCATGCCGAGAACGCCGCCCAACAGGCCCGACACCACGGCCGGCAAGGGCACTTGCCCCGCGGCGCCGATGAATGACATCAAGAGGGCTCCCGCCACCCCTCCGCCGGTGCCCAGTGGGGTCACACCTCCAGACGTCCCCCTGGGCACGCGTTCGCCGGTGGTGATGAGACGCGGTGGCCGAGACGCTCGGGCGCCGATCTCGGTGGCCCACGTATCGGCCTGGGCTGCCGCCAGTGCGCCGGTCAGGGCCGACCACCCCAGAACTGGTGCGTAGGGGATCGCCAGGGCGCTCGCAGCCGCCCAGAAGCCGTTCGCGGCCACTTGCGCGGCGTCGCGTTTGCTGCCCCCGCCCTTTGCGTCATCCGTCACAAAGCCTGAGCGCTGCGATTGTCTGGTGAGGATGCTGCCTGTTACAAAAAAAAGGCCGAGCAGCATACCGCCCCGGACACCGCTCCCCATGAGGACTGCTCCCCCTACGAAGAAGGCAGCCGCCACGCCTCCCCGGGTGAGCCATCCGAGACTTCCTCCCACGACGGCGATGATGCCGGCAGCCCCAAAGGCCGCCACGGGGGTCATTCGCTGCGGGGACTCGCTGAGAGGCCAAGCTCTTTCAGAATTCGCTCCTTCAAGTCTGCGGGCGTGGTTTGACCTTTGGCCTTGATTTTGACAAAGCGACAGAACGCTTCTTCGAATTCGTACACAGCCATGCACTGGGCACAATCTCTCAGGTGTTGCCTTATCGCTGCTTCGGTTTCCGGTGTGAGTTCGCCGTCTATTAGTTCATGAAGGCGTTTCGCCGCCTCTTTACAATCGATTTGCATGGGCTCAGATGTCATCGGACTCTCCGCTTTATGTATCCGGCCTCCACTGCGTAGTCGTACAGCACCCGCTGCAGCGCCTGGCGGGCGCGGAAGAGACGCGATTTCACCGTACCCACGGGAACCTTCATGACAGCGGCGATCTCCGCGTAGCTGAGATCGGCAATGTCGCTCAGTACGAGACACTCGCGGAACTCATCGGGTAGTTGATCGATGGCCCGAAGCACTTCGTCATCGACGATCTTGTCGAAGAATCGGCCTTCCGGATCGACTTCCTGAACGTCGTGGAAAACCGTGAATTGCTCGAACTCGGTGACGTCGACGGTGATCCCCCGGCTCTTCTCGCGACGGTATTCGTTAATGAACGTGTGGCGCAGGATCGTCAGGAGCCACGCTCGGACGTTCGTGCCCCGCTTGTATTGGTGCCATGCCTTGTAGGCCTTGAGCATGGTTTCCTGGGTCAGATCGTCGGCCTGTGTCGAGTCTCCGGCTAGACGAAGCGCTACCCGGTACACCGTGTCCAGATACGGTATCGCCTCTTTCTCGAACGCCTCTCGCTTTTCGTCCGGAGACAATCCCATCGGGCCAACCTTTATCGTTTCGGGCAGAACCGGGTGTACAATCGCCTTCCTCACCGGCTCGCGCAATGGTATAATCCGCCCTTAACACTCGGGGCTCAGCGATTAGCTTTACTCCTGTCCGAGTCCGCATGGAACCGCGACAACTCCGTAAACTCAATGCACTCGATCATCGCCCTGTCGGTACTGGAAGCTGTGCGCGCCTCTGATTTGGCCAAGGGGGATCCTCGTGACGAGGATCATCCCGGCCAGGAAGCCGTAAAGCTGGGGCGGACCGCCAGCGTTGCTGCTCAGATCGACCGATATTCGGCGATGGTGCGGCGCAATAAGGCCGTTAGCGCGGAGGAACTCGAGGGGCTGTTCACTCTGGTGTCACGAAGGCCTGACGCTGATCTCGTCTTTGCCGACGCAGGCCGTCGTGCAGGCCGACACGCGGCAGAGCGAACTGCGCTGCCGCTACGCATGCTACACAGGGTGTTACCCCGAGGATTGCGAGATCGGGTAGGCCCGCGGTTGGTCCGTCGGGCGGCGGCGCGCGTCTTGGGACTCACAACCGCTCACGATGGATCCAACGCCGTCGCCGTCGACTGGTGTGGCGCGCAAGCCATCCCCGGGGGTGGGCCGTGCGGGCTCTACGGATCGGGATTGGCCGAGCTGCTGCGTACCTTCACCGCCTTTGACGGCGCTTACTTTCGGACTGCGTGCCGAGCCCGGGGAGACGGGATCTGCAGGTGGAGCACGACACAAGAATGAGAGGCTTGAAATGTCGCTCTTTTCAGGGATTGATCTGGATGCGGTTGGCCCTGCCCTAGCTGCCAACGACGTAGATGGATGGCTGCTGTTCGATTTTCACGGCATCAACCCGATTGCGAAAAGGGTCATCGGATATACTGGGATGGCAACCAGGCGGCTGTTTGTTTGGCTCCCGAAGGTCGGCACGCCGGTGGCGCTGGCGCACCGCATAGAGCTGCAGGGTATCGAGGGATTCCCGGGTGAAGTGCGGCCGTACGCCGCATGGCAGGAACTTCACCAACTCCTCGGGGAAGTCGTGAACGGAAAGAAATTGGCGATGGAAACCTCACCGGACGATGCCGTCCCCTCATTGGACCGGGTGCCGGCGGGTGTTGTGTCTCTGGTGGAGCGATTGGGCGGGACGGTGGTTTCCTCGGCCGCCATGGTGTCGCTGTTTGCGGCGCGGTGGTCCGCGGCAGAGCTGGAAGGGCACAGGGAGGCGGCCGAGAAGCTAGCGGACATCGCGCGGCGCACGATTCAGGATGTGGTGGGACGGGTTGGGGAGGCCCGCGAAGCGGCAGTGCAGCGAGAAGTGTTACAGGCGATGGAGAACGCCGGATTGACCGCAGACCATCCGCCAATCGTGGCCTTCGGTCCGAATGCGGCGAATCCCCACTATGAGCCTTGCGACGGATCCGACTCCGAACTCAGGGAAGGTGAAGTGGTTCTTATCGATCTATGGGGTGGTAAGACCCTCCACTCGGTCTTCGCGGATCAGACGTGGATGGGTTTCGCTGGTACTACGCCGCCGGACGACGTTCTGCGTGCCTGGACCACCGCTCGCGATGCTCGCGACGCGGTTTTGCAGCACTTGGAACGGGCCTTCGCCGAGGGTCGTCCGGTGACGGGGGCCGATCTGGACGACGTGGCGAGGGGCCACATCACGAAGCACGGGTACGGCGATGCCTTTGTGCATCGCACGGGCCACTCCATCGATATCGAGCTGCATGGATCGGGACCGAACCTGGACAACTTCGAAACCAACGATGTGCGGCAGCTTCTGCCCGGCACGGGTTTTTCCATCGAGCCGGGCATCTACTTGACGGGCCGTTTCGGCATCAGGACCGAGATCAACGTCTACCTGCACGAAACTGGTCCCGAACCGACGCCGGTGGAGCGTCAGCAGGACCTGATTACGCAGCGGCCTTCCTAGGCCAGGTAAACCACGCGAACGCCACCAAGGCGGCCCACACAGCGGTTCCCGCGGCCACGTGCGTTACCCGCCAATGTGGCTGCAAGACACTCCACATCATGCCGGCAGCCACTGCCACCTGGATCAGCGTGATGGCGAGCGCGGCGAGCGCTGCTCTTTTTACCGGCAGCGGGGTCTTTCGGCGAGTGACCCGAGCGGCGATGCCAATCAGGTGGAGCGTGAGCCCGTAGGCCACGAGCCTATGGAACCAGTGGATGTGGGCCAGCCCGCCGTTCGATTCACTGGGGAATATCTCGCCGCTGCAGAGGGGAAAACCGAGGCACGCCCCAGCGGCCCCTAGGTTGGCGGTCAAGGTTCCCAAGAGCACGACGAGGCCCCCGAGGCCGAGGGCCACGGCGGCGCTGCGCCACGTGGCCGGGTCGCCGGTCCAGGGATTTTGGGCTTGGCGCTCTCCGGCCCGCAGCCCGACGACGATAAGCACGGCCAGCATGGCCATCGCCGTGCCCAAATGCAGGACGACGACGGATGGAGGCAATTCCAGCCACACGGTGATTGCTCCGAGGAGCACTTGAATCACCAACAGCGCCGCGGCGAGTGTCGCGGGGCGAAGCGGGCCGCCCCGCCCGCTCACGCCGGGGGTTTGTCTCTGCGTGTACGCCACAACGGCAAGGCCTACAACCAAGGCGCTCACGCCGAGGGCCGCCAGGCGATGGGCCCACTCGATGAGCGTGGCCATATCGGAAAGCTCAGGGATGATCCGACCGTTACACAGCGGCCAGTCGTCACCACAGCCGAGTCCTGAACCGGAGATCCGAACCCATCCACCGAGAACGATGAGCAGGTAGGAGGCCCCACTCGCCACGAACGCGAGGAATCGTATGATTTGCATGGCGCCAAGGATCGTCAACCTTCACTCGGCAGGCAACCAGCGCGGCCGGGCTAAGGACTTGGTTTCATCCGAGACCAATTGAACCGGCGGCCGGACGTTCCCAATCGTATCTTGTGGGGACGGAAAATGAGTGGAGCGATGGCGATCAGAGAGCCGAACTGGGAGGAGTACGCTCAGCGGGCACTGGAAGAAGACTGTGCCCGTCAGGACGTTACCACGGCCTTGCTGGGTGAGCGTGCCGCACGGCCTGCTGCAGGGCGATTCCGTGCGGAAAGCAGCTTCGTGGTGGCAGGCCTTCCGTTGGTGGCTGCCGTGTTTCGGGAGCTAGAGGCGTCAACATCCGTCGAGCCGGCGGTTGCCGATGGCGGCAGGGTCGCGGCAGGAGACAGTGTGGCGGTGGTTCGCGGGTCTGGTGGCGCACTGCTTTCCGGCGAACGTGTCGCTTTGAACTACCTCCAGCGACTCAGCGGCATCGCCACCATGACGCGTCGTGCGGTGGAAGCGGTGGCAGGAACCGGCGCGGTCATCACGGACACGCGCAAGACGACGCCGGGACTCAGGGAACTGGAGAAATACGCGGTGCGTGTCGGTGGTGGTGAGAATCACCGGGCATCGCTGGCAGATGCGGTTCTCTGGAAGGACAACCATTGGGAACTGTTGGGGAATCGGGAAGGTCGAGGTCTGGCCGAGTTGTTGCGCGGTGCGGCGGAAGGGTTGAGGGTGTGTGTTGAGGTTGAACGTGAGCAACAGCTCGATGCAGTACTGGACGCTGGTGTTGATTGGATTCTGGCGGACAATCAAACGCCGGAAACGATTGCCGCGTGGTCGCGACGCTGCGGACCGGAGGTGACCCTAGAAGCTTCGGGCGGCATCACACCCGACACCGCACGCCGGTATGCCGAGGCCGGTGCGCGGCGGATTTCGATCGGCGCTCTTACGTATGCTCCCGATATCGTTTCAATCAGCTTCGAAATCAGTCTCCTCAGGTCCTCACCTTGATCATCAGCCAGAGCCCGGCGAAAGAGAACAAGATATTGGGCATCCAAGCAGCCCACACCGGTGGCAGCAACCCGCCGGTGCCGATTCCCTGAGAGAGCTGCACCAACAAGAGGAAAACGATCGTGGTGCCGAGGCCGAGGCCGATGCCGAACGCGCCACTCACTCGTGGGGCGGTAACTGCGAGTGGCGCGCTGAAGAGGGCGATGATCAGGCATGTGAAGGGAATGGCGATCTTGAGTTCCTGCCCCACTCGAAGCTTCCTGCCATCTCCGCCCGAGCGTTCCAGCGCGTCGATATACCGGCCCAGCTCCAGGTAGTCCATCTCTTCGGGCCGCGCCGGCTCGGCGAGGAGAGTTGCGGGCTCTTCGGAAAACTCTCGCACGCGCATCGAGTCGAACTCGAACGTCAACGCTGCATGGCTGCCGGTGAGGATGCGAAAGCGCCCGCCGCGCAAAGTCCAACGCGCGAGGGAATCGGAGTAGGTTCCGCGGCGACTCTGAACGATCAGAGTTGGGTATTCCTCGCCGGTGCCCTCACGCTCCATTTGAATGTCGCGTACCAGCCGCTCCGACTCGTCGATAGAAGAGATCACATAGACCCAACCTTCTTCGGCCCGGTACACGAAGTTGAACCGCCGAGAACCGGATTGCTGTTCGCGCTCGCCGAGCAGCTCCATTTGCTTTCGAGTAGCTGCAGGAGCGATCTCGCCGACGCCTAGTGCCAATCCGGTGGCCACGAGAGACGCCATCAGAATAGGGACGACGAGGCGGTGGAAGCTTTGTCCCGACGCTTTGGCCGCGCTCAATTCCGAATGGCGGCTGAACGCACCGATGGTGAATACAGTGGCGAAGAGCACGGCTGCGGGAAGAACGAGGCTGAGGTTTGCGGGGAAGCTGAAGACATAACTCAGCGCCAATTCTCCCGGAGCAATCCCTTGCAACAGGTAGCCATTCATGTTCTCGGTGACATCAATGACGATCACGAACAAGGGGAAGCCGGCAGCCGTGGCCACGAAGATCTTGGTCCACTCCCACAGCAGGTAACGATCGAGCAGCCCGAATTTCACGGGTCGTCCCGCCGACGGGTCGGGAGTTTGGCGCGCATGGCAGCTAGGAGAGCACCGACGCCGCGAGCTGTGGTGGCTCTCCGGCGAATGTGGTGCAGCCCGGCGAGGCCCAACAGCCCGAACACGATATTCGGCGTCCACATCGCCAATGGAGCAGGCATGACGAGCTGGTTGGCGAAAGACTCACCCGCAATGAGGCCGATATAATAAACGGTGAAGACACCGAGGCTCACCCCGATGACGAGGCCTACACCCGCTCGCGGGAACAGAACCGCCACCGGCACGGCGACGATTACAAATACCAACGACGCTGCAGCCATAGCGTACTTCTTGTGTACTTCGACCAGATAATTCGCCGCACGGATTCTCGCGCTGCGTGCGCGATCGCGAAGCGACTGTGCGGACCGAACGTTCGGTGGACGGGCTCCGCTGGTGAATACTATGCGGCTCGGCTCGCCGGTATACTCGTCCTCGACCGACGCCTCCGCGGTGGAGTCGGGGCTCTGTTCCTGTGCCTCCGCCGCCTTCGGGGCAAGCCACGCTGCGATGTCTTGTAACGCCCGGCAGTAAACCGTCGGTCTGGATTCGACTTCGCTCGAGTCGATCGGGACGGGTGCCAGCCCGACCAAGCCGCGTAAACCGTTCAGCTCAATACCGGCGGCGCGCCGCTCCGCAAAGCGCCACTCTCGACGTGCCACGGTGATCACCGAGTCCATCTCGCACACGCTCATTTCCCGATCACCCTTGAACCGATCGGCCTCGCTGCGTGAGAAGTTGCCGCCGACACCCTTGACGCGGATGATCTGCCGGCGGAAATCCATCACCTGGAATTGCCGCGGATCCTGGCGGTTCGACTCGTGCATGGTGCCGTCGAACAGCGTAAGGTAAAGATCCCGCTGGTCGGCGCCGAACCCCATCGTGCCGCTGTCTGCATAGATGGTCCGCTTCCTGGTTTGATTCGTGAGGTCGTAGATCGTAACGTCCCGGAGCTGATAGGTCGCTCGGTTGATGCGGTTGGCTCGGAGGAAGAATCTGTCGCGCTGCACTTCATTGATGACCTGTTCCTCGAGCGAGAAAGTCGGCTTGGTTCGGGCGATATCGGTCAACAGGGTCTTGAGGCGGTGGTTGGATCGGGGCAGCACCTGGTCGCTGAAAAGAAACGCCACTAATGTCATAAAGACCCCGGCGACCAGCAGCGGACGTATCAGCTGCCCTATGGAAACTCCGCCGGCGTGCAACGCAGTGAGTTCGTTTTCCGCCGCCAGTCGGCTCACCACATACAAGACGGCCACGAGGACGGCCATTGGCATGGTCATCGCGACCACAAACGGGACCGAAAGTGCGAATACCTCCACTATCACAGACCAGGGTAAGCCCTTGCCCACGAGATCGGGAAGCCGTTTCGCAATCTGGTTCAGGATCATGATGCTGGTGCACGCCGACATGGCGAACACGAACGGAACCAGGTGCTGCTTGAGGAGGTATTTGCTGAGTATCGTCACTTGGTGAAGTCGCGTAACTCTCTATATGTGAATGAATTGGGGCTCCGGTGAGGAGTCTCGCTTCCCTGCTTAGTATGGCTTACACCCCGTCCACCGCGAAAGTGTCGTGGCCCGTGGTCGTGCTGGGCCTGAGCCTGTTCTTGCCCGCCGGTGCCCGCGCCCAGATTGGTGGGACCGGCGTTCGCCTCTACCTGGTCACTGACACATTACAAATACGACCTCCTCTGGCGCTACGGCTGGGGGGGCGGTGGGATCGCCGTTCGCCGCCCCGATTGGTAGCCCAGCTTTGGGCCGAGGGAACGCGGCGCCTCATCTCGCGTAACCGCATTCTCCGGCGGAAGCTACGCCTGTTGGGCACTTTGGCCCCCTTGCCCCAAGACACCACCGGTGGAGGGGGGCAGCGGCCCGCCCCGCCGGTCGATCCGTCAGATGTGGTGCCCCCACCCACCTCCATCGAGGCCCTGGCACGCTATGCGGATCTGAGCATCGAGCTGAACGCGCGGCTCGAAAGCCGATTGGACCGCCTCCGCAATCTCAACTGTACGACCCCCGACGCCTCCAATCCTGCGTCTGGTTGTCAGGGAGGCTTTCCGACGCCGCTGCTGGACCAGGAATTTGCACTTCGCGTAGGCGGGGTGATCGGCGACCGACTCCATGTCAACGTGGATTTCGACAGCCAACGCGAGTTCAGCGTAAACAACCGGATCAACGTGTGGTACCAGGGTTTCGAAGATGACATCCTGCGCCGGGTGGAGGTAGGGAACCTCGACTTTCGGCTACGCTCATCACGATTCATCACATCGGCGATCCCCGCGAATTCGTTTGGGATCCAGGCCGAAGCTCAACTTGGACCAATGGAGTTGCGATCCATCTTGGCGCAGCAGAAGGGGTCGTCTGTGAGGGTCCGAGTATTCACGGTGGGCGACGAGGCGACGCAGGTGATCGAGCGGGAGTCGCGTGACGTAGAGTTCGAGGACGGCCGGTTTTTCTTCATCGTGAACCCCCTGTTCCTGCCGGCGTACCCCAACGTAGATGTGTTGAACATCGTGCCCGAAGCGCTGCCGGTCGCGCTCCAGCTCGTCCAAGTCCGAGTCTATCGTCTCCGCGCGCAAAGCGGGCAAGTCGGCATCAACCCCAGCCTGCGCGGCATCGAAGCCGTGGCCCGGCGTGACGACAGTCCGCAGCGTGTCGGTCCCTTCTTTTGGGATCTCTTGATCGAGGGTCGGGATTATTACCTCGACCCGTCCGGTATGTGGTTCGGGTTGCAGAATCGTGTGGGGCTGGACGAGTTCCTGGCTGTTTCCTATGTGACAGTTACCGGAGACACCGTGGGCACTTTTCCGTCGGTGACGGGCCCGAGCGACACTTTGTTTCTGATTCACGAGCCGCGGCGCGGTCCGGAGGTTCCCACGTTCCTCCATGAGATGAGGAACTTCTATCGGATCGGTGGCGGCATCAGTCGAACGACGATCGATTTATCGCTCGTAGTGAACGATTCAGAACGTCCCTTGGATGGAGTGGGGACGTATCTGGCACGGCTCGGGCTGGCCACGTCCACCGATCCGAGCCAACTCGACGAGTTCAATCGCGTCTTCCCCCGCGAGCGGGATCCCGGTGGCGGATCACCCCTACGTGATCTCTTCGTCGTGTTTCCCCACCTACAGCCTTTGGCCGACAGCTCACGCCTGCTGGAGGGCGAGCGCAACGACTCGATTTACCGCACACCCACGTTCCTGCGCAACACAGAGGGGCCTGCTCCGCGGTTTCGCTTCATCTGGGATTATCAGGCCGCGGGCTCCGGCGATCGGTCGCGCCTGAGCCTCGGCGCGCTGCAGATTCGGATCGGCAGCGAGCAAATTCGTATCGGGAATCGCGACCTCGTCCGCGGGCGGGACTACGAGATCTCATATGACCTGGGTGTGGTGACGTTTCTCAATCCCGATTCTCTGTTCACCGGTCCAACACGCGTGCAGGTACGCTTTGAACAGAATCAGTTGTTTGATGTCGCTCCGAGCAGCGTGTTCGGGTTTCAGGGTACCTACAATCTCGGCTCGCGGGGGCGCATAGACGCAACGACGCTGTTCCAGCGAGAGCGAACGATTTTCACCCGTCCCACTTTGGGCTTCGAACCGCAAGCCATGTTCCTCGGGGGCCTCAGCACCGAGCTGCGGTTTCGCGCCGATGGACTCACGCGCGTCCTCGACGCCTTTCCTCTGTTGAGCACAAACGTGCCCTCTATGCTCGAGATCAGCGGGGAGGTTGCCGTGTCCCGCCCCAACCCGAATCTTACTGGGCAGGCGTTTCTGGAGGAGTTCGAGGCTCAGTCGGCGACTGTCATAAATCTCGGCGAGCAGAGGTTTCAACTCGGTAGCCGTCCGGCGTCCGGAAGGGGTGTTCCGGCGACACATCTCTCCACGCTCGGCGAATTCGATACCAACGACGCCGTGACGTTCGTGTGGCAAAACGCTATCGAGAAGAGCGACGGTGAGCCGTTCGAAGTCGGCCCCCAGGAGATCGACTCCAGCATCGTGTTGACGGGCGCGTCGCGGCCGAAGGAGACGCTTCTTTGGCTGACGCTCAAGCCGGATACGGTGGGAGGAGGTCCCGATCCCCTGACCGGCCGTGCGCGCTGGATCCGCCCGTCCACGCCGGGCCCGCGGTGGCGCAGCATCACGCAGCCGCTCGACCGGTCGGGTCTCGGCGTTGACCTGTCCCGTATTGAGTTTTTCGAGTTCTGGGCCTTGGAGGAAACGGCGCTCGGCAGCGCTCAAGAAGTCAATCTCGTGTTCGATTTCGGCACCGTGCTGGAGGATGCGGTCGCGTTCGGGCCAGATTCGTTCAGGATTGTCGGCAGTGACACGATATTCTCGGGCTTTCAGCAGATCGGCCGCGGGACGCTGGATTCGGAGAAGGATCCGTTCACCAACTTGTTCAATGCCTCAGTGAATGATGTTGGTGTTCACGGAGACCTGCTTCCGTCCATCTACAACATCAACACTGGGCAGGTGTTGACCGATTTCCCCATGTGCGAGCGCGTGTTCACCGGCGTGACGATCCCCGCTTTTCCCCGTGGTGATCTCAGCGCTCGATGCACACGCAGCAACGGATTCGTGGATTCCGAGGACCTCAACGGTGACAATAGGCTGGATCTCACCATCGGGGTCACCCAGGAGGACGTCATCCGGTACGTAGTGCAAATCGGTGACCCTCGCTTCGTGGTCCGGGAAGGCAGCGTGCTCCAGCCATCTCAGGTCGACGGTTTTGCCCGGCAGTGGAAGCTCTATCGCATTCCATTCCGGCGGGACACGGTGCAGATCGGTTCGCCCGACTTGAGACGGATCCGCACGCTTCGGATCACGATGGTGGCCCCCGCTCGTCCGGGTGACGAGAGGGAAGTGGCGGTGGCATTGGCGCGATTGACCCTGGTGGGGGCACCATGGCTGAAGCGGTCGGCGACGCCGATCGTGGGTCTTGGCGGCGCGCAAGGGGAGTCACACGGTGAAGTTATCGCGTCCGTCGTCTCGACGGCGGATGAAGATCTGGGGTACACTTCGCCGCCCGGCGTGATCGATGTGGCTGAACGCCGGGGTGCTGCTTTCGAGTTTGGCTCGCAGCAGATCAATGAGCGGTCCTTACGCCTCATCGCGCGCGACCTGCGCGTGGGAGAACGGGCCGAGGCGTTCTTGCGATTTGCGGATGCGGCGGACAAGAACTTTCTCCAATATAGAAGGCTGCGTGTATGGGCCAGGGGACGGGGATCTGGTTG
>Ga0209980_10001829_pt1 | contig 11667 bp, 10 predicted proteins | sample CR02metaG_FD_183611 | JGI IMG/M metagenome (GOLD analysis project Ga0209980, IMG submission 183611) | Deep subsurface microbial communities from Mariana Trench to uncover new lineages of life (NeLLi) - CR02 metaG (SPAdes) (version 2) | ecosystem: Environmental > Aquatic > Marine > Ocean trench... | reverse complement strand
GCCAATGGAAGTTTACCTTGTTGGCGGTGCTGTTCGGGATGAACAGCTTGGATTGCCTGTCAAAGAACGGGACTGGTGCGTCGTGGGTGCGACGCCCGACGAGCTTTTGTCAAAAGGCTATCGTCAGGTCGGCAAGGGCTTTCCGGTTTTTTTGCACCCTGAAACCAACGAAGAATATGCGCTCGCGAGAACCGAGCGAAAGACGGGCGCGGGTTATCACGGGTTCGAATTTCAGACATCGCCTGATGTAACGCTGGAGGCAGATCTTAGTCGTCGCGACCTGACGATCAACGCTATGGCGAGAGACGCCGATGGCAATCTCATCGACCCATTCGACGGTATGGCTGATTTGGAACACAGAGTCCTGCGGCACATATCGGACGCATATGCCGAAGACCCTGTGCGGATTCTGCGCACCGCCAAATTCAAAGCACGCTTTGCCAGCCTGGGATTCGAGCTGGCCGGCGAAACGCTCGACTTGATGGCACAAATGGTCTCCGATGGTGAAGCAGACTCGCTGCAAGCGGACCGGGTATGGCAGGAAACCGAGGCGGCGCTCGCAGGTCCCAATCCACATCTGTATTTTCAGGTGCTGCGTGACTGCGGCGCACTGGCCGTCGTCTTTCCGGAACTCGACGCGCTGTTCGGTGTGCCACAGCCGCCGCAGTGGCACCCTGAGATCGATTGCGGATTACATGCCTTAATGGTACTCGAGCAGTCCGCGAAGCTCAGCGACGATGTCGCCGTCAGGTTTGCAGCTTTGGTGCACGATCTCGGCAAGGCCACGACCGCGAAAGAAAAACTGCCCAGCCATCCCGGGCACGAACACCGCAGCGTTGAACTGGTCAACAAGATGTCTGAACGACTGCCTGTCCCGCGGGCCTGCCGGGAACTGGCCGTACTGGTTGCCGAGTATCACGCGCATTGCCACCGCGCTTTCGAACTCAGGCCACAAACCATCTTGAAATTGTTCAAGGAAGTCGATGCCTTCCGGCGACCCGAGCGGTTCCAGAAGTTCCTGCTTGCCTGCGAAGCCGATGCCCGCGGCCGCACGGGCTTTGAGGACAAACCGTATCCGCAGGCCGCTTATCTCGAACGTGCCTGGAAAAAAGCCGGCAGAATCAAAGCCGACCACGTGGCCGACACAGCAACAAACGGAGCAGCCATCGGCGCCGAAATAGACAAGAAGCGCCTGCAGGCAATCATGAAAGTAAAGGCCGACACTGCAGATCAGGTGCCGTAAAGGAACCAGAAAAACGAAAATACGACCGTACCACCGAAGTTTTCGGCATCGTCGTAGCCGATGCGTAATTCGATGTCGCTAGCATCACTGGCCGGAAAGAGAAATCCTGCACTCACTGAATCGACGCGGCCGCTGTCAATTGCTGTCTGTCTGCTGCCGGCTTCCAGGCCCAGTGATCGAAGCCCGAACTTAATATCGATGCCCGCGTCGACCCTGTAATCCAGCAAGCTGTTGGCCAGGCTGAGTCTCGACGCCGCAAGAAAATTCAGATCGGAAATATTCTGCAAGCGCGTCAGATCGACAGAGTAATCGTAGTTCATGCCGCGCACATACAAACTGACCCGCTCGCTGGCATCGACTCGAAAACGTAATCCATATCCATCCGCTTCAAATTCGACCTGGCGCCGCTCGAACAGGGGCTCGAGATTAAGGACAAAGTCGAAGTTGCGTTTTTCGTAGTCCGCTGACAGCAATACCGACTTCGTTCTCACATAAACTGAGCCGCGAATATCAACGGAATCGAGTAATTCATCGTCGCCCCAGTACGCTGCACTTATGCGGATGCCGATCGGGTCGAAGTGATGATCCAGCCCAATATCTCCGTACACGGTGTCGAGTTGGCTGATGACACCTTTTGCCTGGGCTTTAGCAGCTGTAACGGAGATCCAGGTTTTTCCCGTAATACCGTAATCAGCAAACGCCGAAAACGAGAGGCTGTCCGAGGTATCGCCTTCGGCACCAAAACCGAGGATAAAGCCGTCTCCGGCAAAGGCGTTGCTGCCGAGCAGGAGAGCCAGCAAAGGGATTTTCCATCGCTTAAACCAGGGCATAAAAAACTACTCCCGCGAGACCGAGCCTGTATATAGCAAACGGCAGAAGACCGATCACGTTGACAAACCTCATGAAGAAATCGATGCTGAAATAAGCCACTACCGCCGAAATCGACACGCCGATCGCCAGCTGCGCCCAGGCGAATTGTGTCCCTTCAACGAACAACCTTGACGATTCGAATACGGCTGCAAGCATGATGACCGGCGCTGACAACAAAAAAGAAAATCGTGCTGCATCCTGTCTCTGGAAACCGAGGATCATCGCTGCGCTGATGGTAACGCCGGAGCGAGACGTTCCCGGTACAAGTGCCAATGCCTGGGCGATGCCGATAATGATGGCGTCCCTTAGTCGCACATTCGCAAAGATTCGTTGCTGCCTGCCGAAGCGATCAGCCAGTGCCATTAATACACCGTAGCCCGACAGTGTGAACACGATGACGACCGGGCTCCTGAGCTTGGCCTCGATCCAAGCAGCGAACAGCAGGCCGGTGATCGCAGCCGGGATGGTGCCAATCATTATGTATAACGCCATCCGCGACTCCGGTGACCCGCCGCTGCCGCCCAGGAGTCGTACACCACCGGCTATCAGCCCCGCCAGATCCTTACGGAAATAGACGCAGACTGCTGCGAGAGACCCTAAATGAACGGCAACGTCGAAAACCAGGCCCTGATCGGTCCAACCGAAGATCATGGGCACGAGCACCAAATGGCCCGAACTCGAAATAGGCAGGAACTCTGTCAGCCCCTGCACGATCGAAAGCACGATCGTCTGCAGCCAGCTCACGGCAGAACTCCGCCAAGTCGCACAGCGGTCACAATACGTGCGCCCTGTCAGCGCAGTTAAACGCAGTCACACCGGTCAAATCCCCGCGACTTAATCCGATGCATTTGAAGTTCTCGCCCATTTCGCCGGGCAGGGTAAGTAATTTGACCTGTCGCGACATTTCGAGCTGCTCGGCGACGGACAAATCGGCGATGCCGGCCAACTCGTCTTCGAGACCCCCGTTGATCAGGAACTGTGCCTGCGTGACGTAACCCGCAACGTCGAGCCCGTGATCCACCGCCGACTCGGCAACCGCCGTGAAATCAACCCAGCTCGTCAAGTCCTGAATACCCGGATAAATAAGCGGCTCGTTGTGCGCATGATGACGAAAGTGACATCGCAACCAACCCTGATTGTGCTCGCGCGAATAATATTCCCGGCGGGATACGCCATAGTCGAACAGGAGTACAAGGCCTTTGTCCAGGCAAGTTGCAATCTGTCCAATCCAGTCAGGCAGCCCAAGGGATATCTCGGACTGGTAACCCTGCGGCAATGCTTCGCCAATATCCGTCTCTATCTTTTCTACTGCTACCGCCAGTATTTCAGGCGCCGGTTTTCTACTCCAGTCGAAGCCCGTTTCGTCAGCGGTGACGTGCATCTGAAATACGGCAGCGTCCGTACGTTCGAATCGCTCGACAGGAAGCGCATCAGCCACTTCGTTCGCGATGACGACGCCCGCAAACTTCTTCGGTAATTTGCTTAGCCATTCGACCCTTGGCAACAAGTCAGGCAATTCTTCACCTATCAATTCTTCCTGCCTGGCCTTGAGATCTGCCGAAATCTCGAGAATCAGGTATCGCTCCGGCGGCGATTTCAGGTCAGTCAACTTTCGCAGGATTTCGACGGCGAGGCGGCCACTACCAGCACCCAGTTCCAGTATTTGTCCCTTTTCCAGTTGTTCGAGGACCGCTGCACATTGTCGCGCCACTACACGGCCGAAGATCGGCGATAGTTCCGGAGCTGTTACAAAGTCGCCGGCCGCGCCAAACTTGGTCGTACCAACGTTGTAGTAACCGAGGCCTGGCGCATAGAGCGCGAGGTGCATGAACTGTGCGAAGCTGATGCTCCCGTCGGCTTCATCGATCGCCTGTCTGATCGATGCACAAACTTTTTGGCAATGTGCCAGGCTGTCGTCATCCGGTCTCGGTAAGCGGCTAATCATGTGTCGTCCGTGTTGCATGTTGCTTATGATGTCCTTAACAATGTGTATAGTTTGTTGACGGCAAAGTGGTCAAAATGTCTAAAGCAGATACCCGGACTCTCGACGGCAAGTGTGCACTGATCACCGGTGCAGCCAAAAGAATCGGCGCCGTAATCACCGAGCGCCTGCACGAGGCCGGTGTCAGCGTTGCCATTCATTATCGCAGTTCCGCCGCCGACGCAAAGGAACTCTGCAGCCGTTTGAATGATGCGCGGCCCGATTCGGCAAAAATCTTTGCTGCCGACCTGAATGATACGGCCGGTTTGGACAGCCTCGTGGAATCAGTCATTGCCTGGGGAGGCCGACTCGATATCCTGATAAACAACGCAGCATCGTTTTACCCGACACCGATCGGCAGCATTTCGGAATCCCAGTGGGACGATTTGATCGGCAGTAACCTGAAAGCACCTCTTTTTCTGTCTCAGTCCGCATGGCCACATCTCAAATCCAGTGGGGGCGTGATTATTAACATGCTGGATATTCATTCCAGGCGGCCATTGCGGGATCACGCCGTTTATGCTTCAACGAAAGCTGGCCTCTCCATGCTTACGCGCTCGCTGGCAAAGGACATGGCCCCCGAGGTCCGGGTAAATGGCGTGGCGCCCGGCGCCATCCTGTGGCCCGAGGAAGGCATGACCGAGTCAATCAAAAAAAGTATCGTGAGTCAGATTCCGCTCAGGCGGCCAGGCCACCCGGACGATATCGCCGATTGCGTCCTCTATCTCGTTCGCGATGCCGCTTATGTGACCGGAGAGATCATTGCGGTCGACGGTGGCCGCAGTATCGGATGGTAACGGGGACAGGCCCGGATCTGTTGCGGATTAAAATGCCCCGGCAAATTCACGCCACGGCGGGCCGTGCAAGTCGATCTGCGGCAGATCCCGGTCGAACGTCGGTTTCAGCACTCCTGCCGCAGCGGGACACGCGCCGGTTGCAAGGAACGCCAGTGCAGTCACCAGGTTGGGATCGGTATCTGCTCCAACGACCTCCGTTAAATCATCCACTGCGGGACAGTCCACTGGCAAGCCGTCGAAGTAGTCACCCTGATCCAGCACGTTGACGGTCTCGAATGCAGTTGCCCGCAGAATCTTCTCGCAAAACTGGATACCAACCTGACCTACCGGCTTGCCAAACGTGGTATCACCGACGATCGTAACCTCAGCATAAGGCTCCATGCTGTTTATCACTATTTCACTCGCCGAAGCCGTACCCGATGTCGCAATGACGACGAGCCTGGACAAATTCGTTGAATTTACGAGCCGCTGGAAAAACGCAGTCCTGTTGGAGCCTGTGTTCTTATCGTTGAAAAGTGTCTTCGAGAAAATGAGATTGTTGGAGTTAAACCCGCCGAGATAATCCCCTAACAACTCAGCGGTGCTGACCAGCCCGCCGCCGTTGTACCGCATATCGATGATCACAGCGCTGACGCCAGCTGCATTGAAGTCAGCAAATATCGTGCTAAAGACCGGATCCGCCGTGCTGATGAATGTTGCGAATTCAACGTAGCCAACAGGAGTGCCGCCCATGTCGATAATGCGCCACTGTGGCAACGGATCGATCGTCACGATGTCGTGACTTACGGTTACCGCGAATTCGATGTTGTCGAGGCCGCGGATTGTGAATTCCAGCGGCGATTGTCCGAACACCACGCCGACACCCTCGTTAGCCTGGATATCTGCGATTGAGCGGCCATCGAGTGCAATAATTCGTTGCCCTCGCGCAAAACCACCAACCAGATCCGCAGGGCTGCCGCTGAACACGCGCGTAAAACGAACATCGTCGGCTGCTTCGAATCGGAAACTGAAGCCGAATCCTTCGAACTTGCCTTCACCGAAGAACTGCGCATCAGCCTCGGCCGAGTTGATAAAACTGAAGCGGTCGATCGGCTCGTCGGTCAAAGGGTTGATCGGCGAAAACGAAATAAGGGCTGTCAGCAATTCCTCGGGGGTTGCGAACTGGCTCAAATCCACGTTTGCCGGCAACGCCGTGTACCAGAAATAGACGTCACGCATCGCGTCAAGCACGAACTGCTTCTGAGCATCATTCGTGCATGTCGCGGTACCGGCCTGCGGCCCTCCGTCGCCACCGCTCGAAGAACTACAACCCGATAGCGTCAGCGTCATCGCTGCCAGCAGGTAGAGGAATTTGCGCATTTAGGTCTCCTTATGACCTGCGGGGCTTCGCTCTTTGCTGTTGTCCGAACCCGATATTCTACTAGCTCGGGCCAGCCATGAACGCTGCACCAGTGCCTTGTTTTTGAATCGCGACTGTGGTGTCTGGCCGCTTATTACAAAATAACGCTTTCCCGCGTTATTGGATGACGGCCGGTGTCAAATTTATCCCAGTGGTCCTGGTAGCTTTGATGCGTCTCGGGATGTAAAAGTTTCGGTGCAATCTCGGCCAATGGGCCCAACACGAAACTGAAGCGCAGTACGTCCGGCCGCGGCAAGCGGATCGGCGGCTCGTCCACGACCAGATCATCATAGAGCAGCAGGTCGATATCGAGCGCCCGTGACGAATACCCTCGCGCAAACCGGTCCCGGCCGGCCATTCTTTGTATTTCCTCAGTTTGATCGTAGATTTCGCCCGGCGGGAGCCCGGTCTCCAGGCCGATGACCATATTGAGGAAATCATCGCCGTCGAAGCCGTATGCCTTGCTTCGATACACCGAGGACTTCTCGAGCCTGCCAAATCGTTTCCCGAGCTCTTTGAGCCCCAGACCCAGATTTTTTTGCGGCTCGATGTTGCTGCCGAGACCGAGATAGATTGCTGGCACTTTTTTACTCGTTTTTTTGGCGACGAATCTTTACGCCGACGTCTCTTGCCCCGCGTATAGCGCCCGGCTTGTTCACGCGAACCTCGACCCATGGCACATCGAATTCTTTGAGGACTATGTCAGCGATCCTTTCGGCCAGCGTCTCAACGAGCTGAAAGCTCGATTCAGCGACGAATTGCTGCACGCGTTTGGCAACCAGTTTGTAATTGAGCGTATCGTCTATGCTGTCTGACTCTGTGGCACGCCTGATGTCCGCTCCCATTTCGAGATCGATGCTGACCGTCTGGCGAATCTTCCGTTCCCAGTCCCCGACGCCAACAATGGTCTCGACTCTCAAATCATGCAGGAAAATGGTGTCCATCAATGCGCCTTCAGCAGATTGGGACCTGCGACTGGTGGTCCATCAATATGGTCTTGCCGGACCACTAGGCCGGGTTTGCCGAGCCGGGCGGTATCAACGTTTCCAGGGGCCATCGGGCTGTCGCGTGAATAGTAGCTGGTTCCGACCCGTCGGAAAGCCTGAGCGCACCGGCGATTGCGATCATCGCGCCATTGTCCGTACAAAACTCCGGTCGCGGATAATAAACTCGTCCGTCAAACCTCTCTGCCAGCTGCTCTCGCAAATGCAAATTGGCGCCTACCCCGCCGGCGACGACGATTCGATCGAGGTTTGTCTGCTTTGCAGCCTGGATAGACCGCGTGACCAGCGTATCAATCGCAGCGCACTGAAACGACGCGGCGATATCGGCCCGCACGCGATCTGTGTTGCCCTCTTCGGCCGATTTTTTAACTTGCAACATCACCGCTGTCTTCAAGCCGCTAAAACTGAAATCGAGGCCTGGTCTTTTCAGCATGGGGCGCGGGAATGCGTACGCCTGCGGATCACCGTTTTCCGCCAGCACCGCGAGCGCCGGCCCGCCCGGGTAATCGAGACCGAGGAGTTTCGCTGTCTTATCGAAAGCCTCGCCGACCGCATCATCGAGGGTGCTGCCAAGCACATCGTAAAGCCCTAGCCCTTTTACAGCAACGAGCAGCGTGTGGCCGCCAGACACCAGGAGCGCCAGAAACGGGTACACGGGCGCATCCTCTTCAAGCATCGGCGCGAGCAAATGGCCTTCCATGTGATGTATTGGTATGACCGGGCAACTCCAGGCCAGGCCCAGCCCGTTCGCCAGGCCGCTACCAACCATCAGCGCACCGACAAGACCGGGCCCGGCCGTATAAGCAACGGCGTCAGGCCGCTCCATGCCGGCATCCCTGAGCACTTTCCTGATCAGGGGCAGCAAGCGGCGAATATGGTCCCGTGACGCAATTTCGGGCACAACGCCTCCATAAACCTTGTGCAGGTCAATCTGGCTGTGCAGTGCCTGTGCAAGGAGGCCGCGATCGGGGTCGAAGACTGCGACTCCGGTCTCGTCACAACTGGTTTCCAAACCGAGCACCTTCATAGGCGCCGCATCATACCCCAGGAAACACTCGAAATTGGGCCTCAATGCTTTGCAATATACCGCTTCTGCGGATAGTATGGTTGGTCGCGTCCCGGCCCCTGTGCCGGGTTTCTTTATATCTGAACTGAAAAACGTATTTGTATGCCGAGTGTCCGCATAAAAGAAAATGAGTATTTCGACGCCGCCCTGCGTCGGTTCAAGCGCGCCTGCGAAAAAGCAGGAGTGCTCACCGAACTCCGCCGTCGTGAGTTTTACGAGAAACCAACCCAGGAACGCAAACGTAAGAAGGCGGCAGCTGTAAAGCGCCATATGAAGCGCTTATCCCGCGAAACCTCAAAGCGGAAGCGCCTCTACTAATCATTCGTCCGTTTCCAGAACTTCGTTCGCGGAAGCCGACTGCAGCAGGCCCAGTATGACGCTCAAGGCCCAGATCTCAGAAGACATGAAAAGCGCCATGAAAGCCGGTGACAAAGACCGGCTGAAAGTGCTGCGCCTGATGCTTGCCGCAATACAGCAAATCGAAATTGACAAGCGAATCGAACTCGATGATTCCGGTGTGCTGGGCGTGCTCGACAAGATGGTGAAACAACGTCGCGACTCAATCAGTCAGTTCAAGAATGGCGGCCGCGAGGATCTCGCTGACATCGAGCTTGCCGAGATCACTGTATTGAAGACCTATCTCCCTGAACAGCTCGGCGAGGCGGAGGTCGATAAGATTATCGACCAGGCGATCAAAGACAGCGGCGCCGAGAGCATACGGGATATGGGTAAGGTTATGGGTCAGGTCAAGGCGAAGGCCGCCGGGCGTGCCGATATGGGCGCGATAAGCGCCAAGGTAAAAGAGCGCCTCGGTGCCGCCTGAACACGCCAGGATCTGCCAGGCAGGAAAAGTGGCATTGCGGGCGTCTTTAGCTATTCTTTAAGCAGTTTGGTCAAATTGGCAACCGATCCCGGACAAACAACAAGAATAATCGGGGTGGATTAAGGCCCCGGCAACGAGAGTATCCGTTAACAGAGCAAATGAGCGGCTTGATACCCCAGCATTTCATTGACGACCTGATCGCACGCGCCGATATCATAGAGGTAATAGGCAAGCGCGTTCAGCTTAAAAAAGCAGGACGCGAGTTTAAGGCGAACTGTCCGTTCCATGACGAGAAAACGCCGTCCTTTACGGTGAGTCCGGCCAAGGGTTTTTATCACTGCTTCGGTTGCGGAGCTCATGGCACGGCGCTTGGTTTCCTGATGGAATACGACCATATGAGCTTCGTTGAGGCAGTCGAGAGCCTCGCCAGCTCGATGGGCATCGAAGTGCCCCGGGATGAAAGTCAGCGTCCGGCCCATCGTTACGACGAATTGTTCGAGCTGCTCGCAAAGGTGGAGCGTTACTACCAGGCCAATCTCAGGAACAACGACGCTGCCAAGGACTATCTGAAGGCCCGCGGCATTGACGGTGCCACCGCGAAACGCTTTGGCATCGGTTACGCATCGGCTGGCTGGAGCACTGTGCTCGACAAATTCGGCAAATCAAACGAAATAATCGAGCGCTTGCTCGCCGTCGGTCTGGTCATTCGCAAAGATAACGCCAGTCACTACGACCGGTTCCGCGACCGCATCATGTTCCCGATACGGGATGCAAGAGGCCGGTGCATCGGTTTCGGCGGCCGCGTCATCGGCGACCAGGAACCCAAGTATCTCAACTCCCCCGAAACAGTGCTGTTTCACAAGGGCCGCGAACTGTACGGCCTGTACGAGGCCCGTCAGGCCATACGCAATATCGAAATGCTCGTTGTCGTCGAGGGCTATATGGACGTGGTCGGCCTGGCACGACACGGCATCGAGTTCGCCGTCGCCACGCTCGGTACGGCCACGAGCGATGATCACCTGACCCGCCTGTTCCGTTTGACCGAGGAAGTAATTTTCTGTTTCGATGGCGACAGTGCGGGCCGGGCAGCGGCGTGGCGGGCACTCGAAGCTACCCTGCCCCAGATTCGCGAGGGCCGCCAGATTCGCTTCGTGTTCCTGCCCGAGGGCCAGGATCCGGATTCATTTATACGTGACAATGGCGCCAAAGCGTTCGAGGGGGCCCTCGCCGAAGGGGTGCCGCTATCTGATTTCCTGGTACGAGAGCTGGCACTGAAGGTCGACATGGATTCTGTCGATGGTCGGGCAAGACTGGCCGAGCTGGCGAAACCGCTGGTGCAACGTATTCCGCAAGGCGTCTATCGCGAGCTTCTGACCGAGCGACTCGCCGAAGCCGTCGGCCTGTCGGCATCGAAGCTGCATGCGTTGTTTTCAAAGGACCAGGAAACAGGCCGGGGACAACGCTATGCGAGGGGAATCGCCGGCATTCGCAGCGCAAGATCGCAACTCCAGTCCGGCGTTAGCAAGCCCTCGGTCGTTCGGCGGGCAATTACCCTTTTGCTGAATAATCCTGAAGCCGGCCAGGCACTGGACGTCGAAAAACTCGCAGGCGTGACCAGGCCCGGTACGGATTTGTTGCGAGAACTTATTGAAACAGTGCAGGCCGACCCCAGTTTGACGACAGCCGGCATCCTGGAACGTTGGCGAAACCGGGAAGAAGGCCGGCATCTTGGTAAACTCGCTGCCGTCGAAATCCCCGATGACGAGGATTTCGACGCATCGGCCGAACTCGAACACAGTCTGGACCAGCTGGCTGCTTACCGGCAGCGTGAGAGAATGGATAATTTAGTTAAAAAAGAAGGACTTAGCTCACTCTCGGAGGCTGAACGCACAGAACTCAGGGAGCACCGCCGCGGCCCCGAAATGAGCGGCTGAGATCTGGATTAGACTTAGTCAAGGCAGTATAATTATTCGTTTGCATTTTTAACATGGAGGGCCAAGCACCTTGAGCGACAAAAGTGCGATGGTGACCGGCGACAAGCAGGTACGACAACTTAAGGATTTGATTGCCCGCGGCAAGGAGCAAGGCTACCTGACCTACGCCGAGGTCAATGATCATCTGCCGAACGATATAGTCGACCCCGAGCAGATCGAAGATATCGTCAATATGATTAACGACATGGGTATCGCGGTGCATGAGAAAGCGCCGGATGCCGAGTCACTGCTGTTATCTGACGCGGCTGTCTCCAATGACGACGATGCCGCTGAGGCGGCAGAAGCGGCGTTGGCCAGTGTCGACGCCGAATTTGGCCGAACAACCGATCCGGTTCGAATGTACATGCGCGAAATGGGTACGGTTGAGCTTTTGACGCGCCAGGGTGAGATTGAAATCGCCAAGCGCATCGAAGACGGGCTCAACCAGGTCAAGTACTCGATGGCACACTTCCCGCCGACGATGGAAAAACTGCTCGAGGTTTATGATGCG
>Ga0209980_10001828_pt1 | contig 11668 bp, 10 predicted proteins | sample CR02metaG_FD_183611 | JGI IMG/M metagenome (GOLD analysis project Ga0209980, IMG submission 183611) | Deep subsurface microbial communities from Mariana Trench to uncover new lineages of life (NeLLi) - CR02 metaG (SPAdes) (version 2) | ecosystem: Environmental > Aquatic > Marine > Ocean trench... | reverse complement strand
CCAATCCAATTCCTAGTCCATTTTCAAGACCCTGCTCATTTGGATTTTCTCCAGCAGCTTCGAATCCTGGTGGATGTGGAAGAACTTGATCAGGCAGTACTAAAACAGCTAGATCAAGATTGGCACCCTCACTTGTTACCTCTAAAATTTCATTATAATCACCACTTTTTAGAGTATCAAGAATTTCCTGTAAATTAGCAATAACAAACTTGGAAAGGGGAATATTGGTGGCAGCTTCAATCGTAGATTCAAGATCTGCAATTGTATTATCTGCAAATTCCTTTAATTGTTCATCATTAATATCTGCAGATTCCTCCTTAATTTCACCGTACAGTCCATCAATAATTTCATTAGCTAAATCTAGTTGTGCTTGTGCGGATGGCACATCACCATTTGCCAAAAGTTCTTTTGCAAGATTTATTGAACCATCATAACCATTTAGACTTGTATCAAGACTGTTATCTGAAATCAATTTTTTAAGATTATTTGCTTCTGTTTCAGAATTTGTAATCGATAGTGTTAGATCAAAAATGGCACCTGCATCAATTTGTTTTAGTATACCAGATGGTATTCCACCTACACCAAGACCTTGTCCCTGTTCCAATCCCTGATCTGACGCACTGCCAACACCTGATCCAAATCCGGGTGGTAATTGATCTAGAACCAGAATTTCATCTCCTTCTGCAGGGCCAAGAATAACTAAAGCATCTTCAAACAGTGCCATTGCCACCAGAGCATGTTCAGTTGCACCGTCTATATCATTAACTGCGAGGAGATCTAATGCATCATTGTATTCAATATAACCCAAATTATACAGCCTATCGGCAGTAGCATCCTCTCCAGTTTCTCTGGCAGCAACAACCTGGTCTAAGGATTGATCTAGGACGATTTGAATAGGATGTTCTTCTGGGTCAGGATCGGGGTCAGGATCTGGGTCTACCTGTGCAAAAGCTGAGGGCATGCTAACCAGTACGAACGCTAGTGCCAAGGCTACTACTAACCGATTTTTCACTGATTTTTTATGGAATTTGATTGATTTAAAAAGGTGGTTCGATCGATTCGAACAACAGGTTCGACGCGATCTTGATTTTATGTAATTTGAAATTGTTACAATTGTTACAAATGGAACCAAAAAGTAGATAGCAATGTTTAGTAAGATTATCGCTATTCCAAAACCTAACATTTCCTCCTCTGAATCAATTTCAAAATAGTTTAGAATAGATAGCGTGGTCAAAAGAGGAGAAATTGCAAGTTTAACAAACTGCTTAAAGACAGGATTCTCTCGCTCCCAATCAGCTATTGTTGGAGAGAAGGAATAATAAAACTGATTAAATCCTGCCATAAATGCCGCACCTGATTCTGTCTTTAAGACGGCATTATCTCTAACTTCACGAAGCTGTTGAACCTGGGGGGCAAATTCGGAACCAAAAGCGGCTGTTGCAATAAGACACCCTCCTCCCTGTAATTCTGTGGTAGAAACCTTTCCTATTTTGATATTTCCACTTTGATATGGGTCAATTCTAAGCCAGGAAGAAGTGCTATTTTCATAATATGGCTTGAATTCTACCTGATTATCATTTAGGGAGACATCTAGTGGGTTAGGAACAAGGAGTTTTGGAACAATTACCAGAATTGGTGCCTTTTCATCAACACCAAAATGGATTTCATTATTTCTATACTCAAAATCAGCAATTTTTGAACCAGTAATTATCTGTATTTGATAGTTTTTGCCTTCTTTAGATACATCAAAGTTTTGAGAGGAAACTTGCCTTATGGTGTAACTTAATGAAATGTGGCCAGGAGGCATTGTTACTGCCTTATCATCGATATCAATTGGGATGTTGTTTACAGAAACTATACTTGATAAAGGTGGCAAAACTACCGTTATCTCTCTATCAGCATTGTAGGATAAATTCCATATATTCAAATTTTTGGAGATAATTTCAGCCTCATATGATAGATTTACTTTGGTTGCACCAAGGGTCGCGATACTTATGGAATTGCCCTTCTGGATTGTCTGTAAAATAATTCCATTTCCATCAGTGGCCAAAATTTTTGAGATTTTATCAGATATTGCAGGAACAGATATGCCTGAAACGGTCGAACGTGGATTAAGATTTTGGGTAATTTTGGCCTCTCCGTCTGAAGAAATTGTGATTACAATGGAATCTTCTGCTGATTCAACATCAGTTGGTAAAAATAGAAGTAGGGATAGAAGCAGGAGCCATAATTGATATTTCATCGTAATAACGCATTTTATTAATCCAAGCTAACGTTAAAACCTGAACAATCAAATTTTGTAACTTCTCTAATCTCTATATTAGAATCATCATCTTCCAAAAATCGAAATTTTCCTTTAGAATCAACAGTATGGACAAAATAATCTGTTATCTGACATTTGGTGTAATCTAGGGTTTCAATATGATCATAACCTCCTGAAAATAGTTGTATATGCAAGTCGAAAAGAACTGGGTTAACAATTGAGCCTTTACGCTCTAGTGATTTTTGAATTAATTTGTAGAAAGATTTCTTATCTACACTCGGAAGAGATTCTAACAAAAAATTATTCTCCCCTGATACAAAGCCTATTCGTGAGAATGTTCCATAGACAAGTTCTCCATTTTCTGCTCCTTGAACATCAATTCTAACAATCATAAATTTTGCAACATCTTTTGAGTTTAGGGTTGCAGCAGCAAATGCTTGAATTACATCTGGAGTTAAACCAACAAGGCTAAACGAAATAATTGAAGTGCCTACAATAGCCAATACTAATAGCCCTAGGGCAATCCTTGTCTCCAACATAGGTGAATTGCTAAAAATACCTTATAAGGTTAAGTGTGTTTTAGCCGAAATTAACAAGGGTTCGAAGATATAGAACCAATTTTTACGCAGACTCGAAATCCTTTCTTAAATGGTAAGTATACGAATGAATTTTACTGATTGGAAATGGTGAAAAATGATCAAATAACCGTATTTGATAGCGATTCGGACACTAGCATGTACAAATACAAAGCTGGTCTGGATAAAATCCAAAGTGAATTAATGAAGTTTGGCTTGTCTCCAACTCAGGCTAAGGTCTTCATATTCTTGGGCAAATATGGTACAAAATCAGCTCCTGATATATCTAGAGCGCTTGAATTACCACGAACTGAGACCTACCATGTCGTAAATTCTCTTCAAAGCATGGGATTAGTTACAGCAGAACTAGATCACCCAACCAAGTATTCTGCACTTGATTTAAGAAAAGCTATTGCCTCGTTGGTTAAGCAAGAACAGCAACGAATCGATTCTTTGGCTGAAAAGGAAGATGATCTTGCAGAATTGTGGGAAACAATTCCGTTTTTTGCTGTAAAGACAGACCAATCAAAACAAGAGAAGATGCAATTGCTTCAGGGTTCAGGTCCCATTACAAACAAAATAAAAGATATGATAGACGGATGCGTTGGAGATTTTAAAATTTATTGTAGTAGACCTGATGCATCCAGATTTTACCATTCAGACATTTTGGAATTGTTAGAAAATTCACCTGCAGAGTCTCAAATGATTCTAACACCATCCATGGATATTCCAGATTTTCTATCTTCAAAAAATCCCCAAGATGTTAGAGTAATTCCAAAAAATACCGAAACAAAGTGCTTTCTCATTAATGATTCAAAGGAAGTGTTGATCTTTTTAAGAAATGTAACTCACCCCTCACATCGAGTTTTTGCATGTTGGTCTGATTCCGAATCTCTAGTTGACATGATGACAACCCTATTCGAACTTTCCTGGGAATCTGCGGAGGTGTCTTATTGATGGAGTATCGTCTATTAAGTACAGATGTGCTTTTAAGCGAAATAGGTTCGGTTATAGCAAACGCTGTTGACAACGGGCGTGACCAGCTTAACCAAAATGAGACAGAGTTCATCATAAGAATTACAAAAAGGATGGTCAAAGAATGCAGGATTCATTTAGCTCATATTCCAAATCTTTTGCCAGAAGAAGTTCCAGAAGAAATAGTAGAGGAGATTCTTAAAGAAACGCCAATTGCCTCTACAGAGCGTACATGGGAAAACAGGGAGGTGTATTATTGATGAAATATCAGCTAATAAACAATGACTCGCTTTTAAGAGAAATCCTTTCTGTTGTAGAACATGCAGTTGACGAGGGCAGAAACGAGCTCAACGACAAAGAGATAGAGTTTGTTCAAAGAATGACAAAACGTATGGTAATGGAATACAAGAAGCAGTTAAGTGCGATTGCAAGTTATTGAGAGAATAATCAAATAAAAATAAAGCTGTAAAATCCATTTTTTGGTTGAAAATTAGTCCTTAGCCAAAAAGTTCTTGATTCAATGTTTATTCATAAAATTTTTTTGAAAAGTATGAGATTCATTAACAGTTCTTATCAAATATCAAAAATCAAGATAAATTTAAAAAGTCCCGCATCATGGTTGATAATAGAAATGTCACAGATGGATTATGAGGGCAAACTAGTAAGCATGATTTTGGAAGCAAACAAGTACGTCAGATATGCTACTATCTGTGATAGTGACGGAAAAATACTATGGAATTCTCGTCGCAATGATATACAAAGTCTAATAACTCTTGAGGACACAAAAGATTCTCTAAAAAGAGTTGTAGGGAACTGGAAGGAACGTGAGAAACTTTCTGAAAAGATTGGGAGAGGAAGGTATAACGTAGAAGATTATGACAAGTTAAAGATAGTCACCGTTCCATTGAGAAATAATCATTTACTATATGTTCACGTTGAAGGTCACCAGCAGGAATACATTGGGGATATCATAAAAATTGTTGACTGGGTAGAGGAACACCCCTCAGAATAGAAGACCATTCCTTACATGTGAATTCAGAAAGTCTAGTTTAGTGTTAAAATTCTCTCATAGTTCTAAATCCCAAAATGGTTAAGTCTTGAACCAGAAATTAAGATAGAGATATGGATTTGGATGATGTCAATAAAAAAAGAATTGAAAACCTCATAAAAATAATGAAGGTGAAAGGATTTCTTACAGACGGCAAAGTTGAGGAGGCAATAAGTAAGGTCCCCAGACATCTTTTTGTCCCCTCAGACGTTATCAAATATGCCTATGAAGATGAAAGTCTTCCTACACAAAATGGACAAACTATTTCTCAACCATCTGTTGTTGCAAGAATGACAGAGTGGCTTGATGTAAAGAAGGGGAATAAAGTTCTTGAAATAGGATGTGGATCCGGATGGCAATCTGCCATCTTATCTCTTTTAGTTGGGGATGGCAAAGTGTTTTCTATCGAAATATCATCTTTTCTGGTAGAATTTGCCAAGAAAAATCTCGCAAAGGCTGGAATTAAAAATGTTGAAATAATTCAAGGAGACGGTTCGCTTGGCCTTCCAGAAAAATCTCCGTTTGACAGGATAATCGTGACAGCTGCGTGTCCAGAGTTTCCAAAACCTCTTGTTGAACAGCTTTCCATAGATGGATTGTTGGTGTCGCCAGTTGGAGAATTTATGCAATCAATGATTCTCTTGAAAAAAACCAAAGAGGGCATAGTAGAGTTGAAAAGAGAATTAGGTTATTCCTTTGTGCCATTAAAAGGAAAGTTTGGTTTTCAGTAGGATGAAAAAAGGTCTAGTCTGTTACTTTTCATTAATTTTGTTTCAGTGGTAAACCCACAAACGAATTTAACTCTTAAAAACGCAGATTTTTGGATGAAATTTAGCCTAAAAAAAGAGCTCTTACGATTTTTAGCAGAGGATTTGGGCAAAGGAGACATTACAAGTGCACTCTTACCTCGAAATAAAATCAAGGCAAAAATCATTTCAAGACAAAATTCAGTTGTGGCAGGTGCAAGGTATGCTAAAGAAATTTTTGTTCTAAGGGGGTGTAATGTTAAGATTCTAAAAAAAGATGCAAGTAAGGTTAAACGAAATCAGACGATCCTTGAGATTTTTGGGACGCCACAAGCAATTCTTTCATGTGAAAGAACTGCTCTAAACCTGCTTTCAAGAATGAGTGGAATTGCAACTCAAACAAATAATCTAGTAAAAAAAATTCCAAGAAAAACAAAACTTTATGCAACAAGAAAAACTGCCCCCGGTTTACGATTTTTTGATAAAGAGGCAGTAAAGATTGGAGGGGGAGAAAAGCACAGAATGTCACTTGACCAAATGATAATGCTAAAGGACAATCATTTATTGATTGGAGGCTCTATTGAGAAACTTGTAAAAAAAGCAAAAAGCAAATACAGCCAAGTCGAAATTGAGGTTGAGAATCAAAAAGATGCCATTTTAGCTGCAAAGGCAGGGGCAACAATAGTAATGCTTGATAATTTTTCTCCAAGTAAAGTATCAAGAACCATCGCTGCCTTGAAAAAATTAGGGCTAAGAAAAAAGGTAAAGGTTGAGGCATCTGGCGGAATTAATGCAAGCAACATACACCTTTTTGCAAAAACAGGCATCGATATGATTTCAATGGGGGAGGTTACAGATTCTGTGATCGGAATTGATCTAAGTTTAGAAGTTTCAACATAGGTTTTGTATCTAAATCAGGCTAGAAATAGAAATTAAGTTAATGAAGCTATTAGAAATTATACAAATTTAGCCAAATATCCTAGTAAAAAAGCCTTGAATACTTTGAATAATTTGTTTTAACAAATCAACTTCTTGGCTTAGCTCATCAATTTGTTCTCCCTGTCTTTCAAGTTCTTCTCTGAGTTTTCTGTTTTCATCAATTAATTCAGAAAGATCATCATCTTGAGATGATGGATTTGAAATGTCATTATCAATCTGTTCTTGTGCATTATCAAGTGTATCTTCAAATGTATTTTGTCCTGTTTGGCCAGGTACTGAAGAATCTACTGTAATGCCAACAAAACCAGTTGGTTCAGGTTCTAGTACTGGTGGAGGTGTAAGTATTGAAGTTACTGTGGTTCCTTTTACAGCAACTTTACCAACCATCCATGGGTGAACCATACAGAAATATGGATATTCTCCTGTAGTGTCAAATCTTACTTTGAATGTACTGCCCGCCCCGAATAAACTACTATCAAAAATTCCATTTGGACCGCCAGATGGGGTTCCACTTGTTACTGTGTGAGCAGCAGTATCTGCATTAAACCATGTTACAGTATCGCCAGTATCTACTCGTATGCTCAATGGAATGAAGCATTCGCCAGTTTCTTCACAACCTGGTACTCCAGAACCTTCAGAAAGTATTACATCCCCATAACTTGGCATTACTGGAGTTGTTGGTTCTGGAACTGGTTCATGTTCTTGTTCTGGAACTGGTTCGTGTTCTGGTGTTGGTTGTAGTGTTGGTTCTGGTTCAGGATCTCCTTCAACGGCAATCTGGAGTGTATGAGGTTCTGCCAACAAATCTCGATCTTTTGCATTATTCCATAGTTCGAAAGAAAATACATAATTTACAGGAGCAACTGTTTCCCAAGTGAGTATTGGCTCAAATGATTGACCTGGTGATAAAGAACCAGTAATCCAAACTTCAGTTTGAATAATTCCTTGAGTGTTTTTGACAATTGTTGCAAATGCAAACGGTATTTTAGTTGATTGTTGATTTTCTACCAAAGCAGTAAAAGTTACGAATTGTCCCACCGACGCAGTAGTAATCAAGTTGCCAAATGAATCAAGTATACGTGGATTTTTGAAAACTACACTTTCTGAAAGTACTGGTTCAGGTTCTGGAATGGATTCTGGTTCTAGTGTTGGTTCTGGTGTTGGTTCTGGAGGTGGAGGATTATATACTGAAGCTGTAAAAGAAAATGTTGTAAAAGTTTTTTGTGTTCCATATTGAGATGTAACTTCATAAATTCCGCTTTCTTGAAATGGCGCACCAGCACGAATGCTATGAGAAAATTGACCACTTGGATCTGGTGTTACTTGTGCAAATGCAGCTATGTTACTAGTAGGTCCAATAATTATAATAGTTACAGGAGTATTAGGAAGTGATTCACTTAAAGTTCCAACATTTCCCGAAATTATTATTTTATCTCCATCTTTGTAAGAATCTCGATCAGTTGTGATGTATGCTTCTTGTGCATATGAAGTCGAGATTAGAAAAAACATAGAAAATAAAATTGAGAAGAATAAGGTTCCAGAAATATTGTTAATTGACTTACCTTTAATTTTCATGTGTACAATCAAAATTTCATCAAAAATTAGTTATAGGTGAAAGTGTGTCCTAAAAAATTACATAATTTACATAGTCAAAACCATGCCTGAAAATTCTTAATTCAATCAAAGTTCATATCAAATGTTAACTGAAACTTGATTTGTGTCATTTTTAAAAATAACTTAGTAGTAAAGCTTAAAAGATAACTTTGTGATGAAATTGACGTTGTCATTATCAAATAATAATCATAATTCGAAAATTCTTTATTTTTCGGCCTTTTTCGTTGGAATAATCCTTTTAACAGGGTCTATTTTTCCTGTGATGTCTTTTGTTGAGGCACAACGACCATACAAAGTTATTGAAAGATTTGACCAGCAAGACGTTCCTCCCGGACTTACCAGAGTTACTATAGTCCATGGAGTAGATGAACAGAGAACAGAAATTGATCATGGACCTGGTAAAGTACCTCCTCCATTTCAGAAACAAGAATCATTTCAATGTGGCAGTGATGATTATACAGACCTATGTGATACAAACACTTGGACAGGTAGGTACTGGCCAAACCTTCCAGTAGAGTATAGGGTAAATCTAGCTAATTCTGGAGATGACGGAAATTATTTAGCTGCAGTAAATGCAGGAATTCAAGCATGGGAAGGTGATACCAATTCAAGTTTTGATGCAACTTTCCTTGGAACTACAAAGAAAAAGACCACAACTGCTGAACCTCGAGCAAGAATGGATGGAAATAATGTAATTGGTTGGGGCAGTACAAACCACTTTGGTAATAACATCATTGCAGTAGTAGTTTATTTCTACTATACTGCTACTTTGCAAATGGTTGAGGCCGACATGAGATTTAATCAAGATTTTCCTTGGGCATCAAACGGAGGACCTGATGCAATTGATGAACCTGATACCACTCCAGGTCTTGCAGGCTTTTTTGATGTTCAAGGTATTGCTACACATGAGGGTGGTCACTTTGTTGCGGGTTTGACAGACATTTACCACGAAACTGAAAGAGAATTAACAATGTATGGTTATGGTTCTACAGGAGAATTATATGCACGTACGCTAGGATATGGTGACCAGCTCAGTATTGCTTCTGCATATCCAGGTTCTTCACCTCCACCACTAGTAAACGATCCACCAACTGTTGAAATTACGGGACCAGCTGACAGTTCTACATTTAATGAAGGGACTTCTATTTCATTTTCTGGAACCGCTAATGATCCTGAAGATGGGGATATAGCGTTAGCACTTTCATGGAGCTCTAATCTTGATGGAACAATTGGTTCTAAAGGAAGTTTCTCAGCTACTCTCACTCCTGGAACCCATACAATCACAGCATCTGTTAGTGATACCGGAGGAAAAACTGGAAGTGATTCAATATCAGTTACTGTTAATAGTTCAAGTCCTTCCCCACCAGGTGGCTCTACAATTAGTGTTGATTCAATTATTCTCACCACCGAAGGGGGCAAAAATCAAGATAAACACCTCAAAATAGCTCTTCATGTTTCTGATGATGTTGTAGGAGCAACAGTTTCAATTGAATTAGACAACACTACAACTGGGCAAACTTGGATTGGAACTGCAACAACAGATAGCAGTGGCAACATACTCTTTACTTTGAAGAATTTCCCTGATGGTTGTTATACCACAACTGTAACAAGTGTCTCCGCTAGTGGTTTCAATGTAGATAGCACCACTCCACCTCATGATGGTATTTGTAAACCAACATAGTTTTTTGTAAACTTAAAGAATTTCGTAATGATGATCGCTAACTAATTGCAAGCATTCGATCTATTGCAAGACGAGCCTTATCTGCAGTCTTTTTTGGAACTTTGACATGGTACTTGTCTTCTACAAGAGAATCATAGACTTTTTGAATCGAAATCATTTTCATGTATTGGCATTCTGCTTTTTCTGAAGCCGGCACAAATGTTTTTTCTGGGTTTTGTTTTCTCATTCTGTACAAAATTCCAGTTTCCGTAGCAACAACAAATTGATTTGCACTAGATTTTTTAACATGGTTCATCATGCCTTCTGTTGAAAGAATTTGAACCTGTCTTCCATTGTAGCTACCTGCTGCAATATCATAGAGATATGGCGTGGTACAGCTGCATTCAGGATGTATAATAAATTCAGCATTTACCATTGAATCAAGTTTTTTCTGAACATCTTCTGGTTTAATGCCAGCGTGAACATGACATTCACCAGCCCAGATGTACATATTTTTTCTTCCTGTCAACTTGGAAACATAAGAGCCTAAAAACATGTCAGGTAAAAACAAAATCTCTTTGTCTTCAGGAATTGCTTTTACAACATTTACTGCATTTGATGATGTACAACAATAATCAAGTTCTGCTTTGATGCCAGCTGTTGTGTTAACATACCCAACAGTTATTGCATCAGGATGTTGTTTTTTCCATTCCCTCAGATCATCAACAGTAATAGAATCGGAAAGAGAACATCCTGCATCTAAATCCGGAATCAAAACTTTTTTCTGTGGACTTATTATTGCTGCAGTTTCTGCCATAAAATGTACACCACAAAACAGAATTGTTTTGTGAGGGGTTTTTGCAGCTTGTCTTGCTAATCCCAGAGAATCACCAACAAAATCGGCAATGTCTTGCACATCAGGTACTTGATAATTATGTGCAAGAATTACTACATCTTTTTCCTTTTTCAATTTCAGAATTTTGTCTTGTAATTGCAAACTATACAAATCCCTTTTTTGGGCATTTAAAGAAAGAGAATACTACACATAATTTCTGCAAATTACACATAGGTGGCAATTTTTGCCAAGTCAGGTACCAATCTGTATGTCATCAGAACATATTGCCCTAAGACGTTCTATGGCAGAAAGAATTGCTAACCTACTTGTTTTAGGATTTGTAGAATCTGGAACGTTTTCTATTTTAAATGACATTTTTCCAAACTTTCCTTCAGCATGTATTTCGTGAGTGTTTTTGTCAGTATTAGGATCCGCTACTATTCGTACCTTGGTTTTTTCACTTCCCAAGCCAGCTAAACTTAGTAGTGCTGCTACGTTGATGTTTTTTGGGAATAAACTTACAGCTTCCTTCGAGGTTCCCTCAAAGATTGTTGTTTTTTCATTTATTTTTTCAATATCAATATCTGCAGTTTCAAAAAATTTTGCTCCTTTGAGAGAACGTGGGTGCTTTGTTGTAGTCAAGATAACAGAATCAAGTTCACCTTGAACAGATTTTAAAGCGTCAAGACCTGCGATTGCTCCTGATGGAAGATAAATTGTTTTTTTAAATTCTTTGCAGGCGTCTGATAATACCTCAAAAACTGATTCATCTAATAATGCGCCTACACTCATTATCATCAAATCTTTTCTATTTTGAATCACGCTTAGTGCTACATCTTTTACTGCATCTTGGGAGGCAGCTTCTACTACCAAATTTACTGGGTTTGAGGAAAGTAGATGAGAGTTTTTAACAATTTCTGGTTTGTGTTTTAGTTTAGATACTAGTAATTCAGATGCTTCTTTTGATTGATCATAAACATGGGTAAGAGTTGCTGGAATTTTTCCAGAATCTA
>Ga0209980_10001826_pt1 | contig 11678 bp, 14 predicted proteins | sample CR02metaG_FD_183611 | JGI IMG/M metagenome (GOLD analysis project Ga0209980, IMG submission 183611) | Deep subsurface microbial communities from Mariana Trench to uncover new lineages of life (NeLLi) - CR02 metaG (SPAdes) (version 2) | ecosystem: Environmental > Aquatic > Marine > Ocean trench... | reverse complement strand
GACGCCGAATTCCGGGCGATGGTGGACGAGGAGCGGCTCGACGAGGCGACCGCCTATCAGGCCCTCATCGAAGGGGATGCCACGCTGGCACAGGTGATGTGGGTTCAGAGTCTCTCCCCGCAGGAATTGGGCCGTTTTGTGGCGGAGTCTCTGGATGTCGACAGCTCCAGCCTTGATGCCGTTCCCCAGTTCATCAGCGACTCGCTCCTCTTCCCCTACGACACGGGCCTCGCGTTCGTCCAGGAGCTTTTTGCGACGGGAGAGTGGAACGCCGTCAACGACGCATATTCCACTTTTCCGGACTTGCCCGGATCTTCCGAGCAGGTGATCACTCCGGCGGACTATCAGCGGGATTTGCCGCTCGTTGTTGAACTACCAACGATCACGATCGCCGGCTACAACCTGGAACGGACATCGGTATGGGGCGAAGAGGGCTTCAGGACGATGATCGACCAGGTGCTTGGTGAGTCAAAGGGAGCAAAGGCGGCCGATGGCTGGGGTGGCGACAGCTACCACCAATGGTTCGATGGGGAGAATGCGGCGTTCCTTCTCGTTTACAAGGGGGACACGGCGCGTGATCTCGAAGAGCTTCGTGCAACACTTCTCGAGTATGCCCTGGCGGCGGTCCCCGAGGAAGACTTTGTGTGGGTGGACGAGGAAGAGGGCCTTCTCTACTTCATAGCCGCAGACGAGACCTCGGTGGGCGAGTTGATTCGGTCCGCCGTCGGTCTGGGCTGACGCAGGTCTCTTCTCTCGCCACCAACTGTCCTCTAAGTTCGTCATATGGATCAGGTTTTCCTCCAGGCTGGTGCAACGACATATGGGCCGGTCAACGATGCCCGCACCTTTTGGCAAAGATGGCGTGGCCTCAAGGGTCTGCCCGCAGGAGCTTCGGTACTGATCAGAACCCGTTCGGTGCATGGGTTTGGTGTAAGGACGCCTTTCCGGGCGATCGGGCTCACCTCACTCCTCCAGGTGTCGGTCACTCATGTGGTCAAGCCCGGTCGGATCGCCAGATTTCCCGGATGCCGCTACGTTCTCGAGCTTCCCATGGAAGTCGACGCCCCTGAGCCCGGTGTGACGTTGGAGCTTCGCAGTGCCTGAAGGTGGTCTCTATGTGTGCGCCACGCCGATCGGGAACCTTGGAGATGTCTCAGACCGTCTTCGCGAGACTCTGGTGACGGCCGATGTCATCTATGCAGAAGACACCAGGCGCACATCGAAGCTCTTACGGCACATCGGGGCGAAGACGAAGGTCCAGTCGTTGTTCGCCGGAAACGAAAAGGCTCGCAGTCGGAAACTGGTTGACGATGTACGAGCAGGCAAGACTGTGGTTTTGGTGTCCGATGCCGGCATGCCCACCGTCTCGGATCCGGGTGCAGAAGCAGTGCGTCTCGTCCGGGAGGAAGGTTTATCGCTGACGGTCATCCCGGGACCGTCCGCTGTGACGACGGCGATCACACTGTCGGGGTTTGGCGGGGATCGCTTCTCGTTCGAGGGTTTCCTTCCTAGGAAAGGCAAAGAACGGAGTCGGCGTTTGCAGCAACTTGGCTTCGAGGATCGACCAGTTGTCCTATTCGCCAGCCCGCATCGGCTTGCCGGCGATCTCCGGGATCTTCTCGATGCAGTCGGTGTTGATCGCAGGGTGGCCGTTACCCGGGAAATGACCAAGCTGCACGAGGAAGTCTGGGTCGGAACCCTTGGTGAAGCGGTGGAGCGTTGGACGGGGGAGATAAGGGGTGAGCTCACCCTTGTCCTCGAAGGCAGTTCGTTGACACCGGTGACAGCCGAGGCAGCGATTGCCGAGGCACGGTCGCTCGTCTCCAGCGGGGCCTCTCCGTCTGATGCGGCACGAAGCGTGGCGCAAGACTCAGGTGTTTCCCGACGTGTTATCTACCAGGCGTTGTTGGAGGGTCAGGACACCAGCTGAGACCGGCAGGATGAGCAGACGCCTTTTCCCTTGAATTGACTCACATTGGAGTCGCTCCCGCAGAACGTGCAGGTGTCGGTCACCTTACGGAGCAGGATGTTTCCGCCTTCAACCGAGATAGTCAGGTGATCACCCTCATGGATGTTGAACATTCGGCGTGTCTCGGCCGGTATGACGATCCGCCCGAGGTCGTCGATCTTCCTGGTGATACCTGAATCCATGTTCGGCCGGCGAGCCTACCCGTCGACGCGAGCCTTGTGTCGGTCGGGATTAGCGTCCTTCGAACGATGACTTGGGTCGACACACATTGCCATCTACAGCTGGACGGGCGGGAGCCGTCCGTACTGCTCGATCGCGCGTCGGCGGTGGACTGGATGGTTGCTCCGGGTGTTGACGCGGAGAGCTCCCGGGCGTCGCTCGCACTGGCAGGGGAGTTTCCAGGCCGAGTACTGCCGACGGCCGGATTGCATCCTCACGAGGCAGCCTCCTGGCCCGAGCAGCGGGAGGCAATCGAGGAAATGGCTCCCGGGGTGGCTGCCATCGGCGAGACAGGTCTCGATTTCTACCGCGATCTCTCCCCCCGAGATCAACAGGAAGCATCCTTCAGAGGTCACATCGAGTTGGCCTTGAGTGAGAGTAAGCCGATCATCGTGCACTGTCGCGACGCGTTCGCCCGCATCCACGACATCATCGATGAGACGGGAGTCGGAGGCCAAACGGTGCTGCATAGTTGGACCGGTGGGACGAGATGGACCAAGCGCTTCCTCGATCTCGGGGTTACTTTCTCATTTTCGGGACCTCTGGCATTCGAGACAGGGGAGACGATCAGGTTTGGTGCTGCTCTTGTGCCTCCGGATCGCGCAGTAGTCGAAACCGACACGCCGTACCTGGCACCGCCTCCTCATCGGGGCGAGCAAAACGAACCGGCCTGGGTGGTCTTCGTTGGACGGGCTCTGGCCGACGTGTGGGGGACACCGGTGGAGGAAGTCGCCGCGGTCACTTCCGCCAACGCGGCCCGGATCTTCAAACCGTGACTGCGCAGAACCGAACTGAGATTTCTCGTCTTCTCGAGGCTCATGGGCTGGCGCCGATCCATCGTCTCGGTCAGCACTTCCTCGCCGATGCCAACATCACCAGGAAGATCGTTTCGGTTGCCGACGTTGGACCGGGCGACAACGTCCTCGAGGTTGGAGCGGGCACGGGAACTCTTACTCGAGCTCTGGCGAACACAGGCGCCCACGTTGTGGCCTATGAGATTGATCAAGGCCTCAAGCCTGTTCTCGAAGAGGTGACGGAAGGTCTCGATGTCGAGTTGCGTTTCACTGATGTCACGAAGGTGGATTTTGCAAAGACGTTCGACAGCGGGCACTGGACGATGGTCGCCAACCTGCCCTACAACGTGGGGACTCCGCTCGTCATCGACGCGATCAGAAAGGTTGAGGCGATAGAACGGTTCGTGGTGATGGTTCAGCGGGAAGTCGCCGAACGATTCATCGCCGTCTCGGGCTCTCCCGATTACGGGCTGCCGTCTGTTGTGGCCGGCATCTACACCGAGGCGTCGATTGTCTTTCGGGTTCCGCCCCAGGTCTTTTATCCACCTCCTCGCGTGGAGTCGGCCGTTGTCTTGCTGACCAGGAAGCCTTCGCCACTTCATTCCGACCAGGCGGTGGTGATCGCTCGGGCTGGCTTTGGGCAGAGGAGGAAGATGCTGCGTAGATCGTTGGGCTCGGTGTTCGATGATCCCGTGGCGGTCTTGACGCAGGCCGGTCTGGATCCGACAGACAGGGCAGAGGACCTTGCGCCGGCCGATTTCTTGCGTCTTGCCGAGGCGGTGAAGTGACCACCTACGAAGCGCCGGCCAAGCTCAACCTGTCCTTGCTGGTAAGCCCGCCACGCTCCGACGGTTTTCACCCTCTGGAGTCTCTCGTTCAGACAATCGCGTGGTGCGACCTCCTCACCATTGAGGAAGGCGAAGGGGAGGACACCTTGGAGATTGTGGGCGCCGAGATCGACGTGGGCGAGAATCTGGTTTTGAAGGCTCTGGAGACGGCACGGACTCGGGGATCAGTGCCCCCATTGTCGATGTCGCTGGAGAAACGTCTTCCAATAGCCGCCGGTTTGGGTGGTGGCAGCTCGGACGCAGCCGCCGCTCTCAAGGCGGCTGTTGACTTGGGGGGTCTTTCCGAGTCTCTCGCGATCGAGGTCGCCCCGGCGGTGGGGGCAGATGTCGCGCTTTTTCTCACCGGTGGGTCGCTCCTGATGGCGGGGGTCGGGGAGACGATCACCGCTGTTGAGCCCCTCAGCGGGTTTTCTGTGGCGATTGCCGTTCCTGACTTCGCTCTCGCCACGGCTGAAGTCTACAAACGCTGGGACAAGATGGAGGGCCCCCAGGGTGAGGCTGTCGCAAATCCCAGCCTGCCACCCCAACTCAGAAACGGTATGCCCATTCGCAATGACCTTTTGCCGGCGGCGCTCGACCTCGAGCCCCGTCTCGGCGACTTCATGGCCGATTTGCGAGAGATGTGGGGGACGCCGGTCTCGATGACCGGGTCCGGCTCGGCATGTTTTGGATACTTTGAGTCGACCGCGGAGGCGGAGGACGCCGCCGCCTCGGTCACCGACTTCTGCGATACGGTGATGGGCGTGGAGTTGAGATCTCTCGGTGTGGCCCCGATCTAGCCCACACGCTTAGTCTTCAGCGCTCCCAGCGGTAATCTCCCCATTACCCCAAGTGGGGGGTGGTGTAACCGGTAGCACGGCAGGTTTTGGTCCTGTAAGAGCGGGTTCGAGTCCTGCCTCCCCAGCAAAAACGAGAAAGGCGCATCGCTTGTCAGTTCACGTCATTGTCCTCGCCGCAGGCCAGGGCAAGAGGATGATGTCGGATCTGCCCAAGGTGGCTCATCTGGTCGCCGGTCGGACCCTGATCGGTTGGGTTCTGGAGGCGGTCCGCCCACTCCAGCCAGCCTCGACAGTCGTGGTTATAGGACACGGTGCCGATCGGGTCCGATCAGTGCTGCCTCAGGATGTGGTGGTCGCGGTTCAAGAAGAGCAACTGGGGACCGGTGATGGCACACAGGTCGGTCTTGATGCAATCCCATCGTTCGACCCAGCCGACACGGTTGTCGTCCTCTACGGCGATATGCCGCTTCTCACCAGAGGTCTGATTGTTGACCTGGCTGATCTCAGTTCTGGCGCCGCCGCCAGGATCGTCACGGCCGAATTCAGCGATCCGTCTGGCTACGGCCGGGTGGTGCGGGACGTCGAGGGGCAAGTGGTTGGAATTGTGGAGGATGGCGACTGCACCACCGAGCAGCTGCTGATCGCGGAGATAAATGCCGGTGTCTACGCCTTTCGAGCAGGGGCTTTGGCGGAGTCACTCCAAGATGTCTCCAATGACAACGTCCAGGGTGAGTACTACCTGACCGACGTTGTCGGGATTCTGGTCGGCAAAGGTGACAGACTGGAGGTGGTCAAGACATCGGCCCAGGAGGTGATCGGGATCAATTCCCAGGACCAGCTGTCAGAAGCAAGAAAGGCTCTCCAGCAACGCACCAACCAGCGACTCATGGAATCTGGGGTGTGGATGCTCGATCCGGACCGGACCTACGTGGACGACACGGTCCATGTCGAACCCGGGGCCCGCATCTATCCTGGTGTGTATCTCGAAGGCTCGACGTCTGTGGCGGCGGACGCCCGAATCGGGCCAGACGTGTTTGCCGTGGATTCTTCGATCGGTCGGGGTTCGACCGTCTGGTACTCGGTCCTGCGCTCGGCAGAGGTAGGCGAAGACTGTGAAGTGGGCCCGTATGCCTCGCTTCGTCCCGGATCTGTGCTCGAGGACGGAGCCAAGGCAGGGACCTTCGTCGAGACCAAGAACGCGACGCTTGGCGAGGGAGCCAAAGCTTCGCACCTTGCCTACCTTGGTGACGTCACAGTGGGAGCCCGGTCCAACATCGGTGCTGGGACCATCACCTGTAACTACGACGGACACGAGAAGCACTCCACCGAGATAGGCGAGGACGTCTTCATCGGGTCGGCCACGATGCTGGTAGCACCTGTGAAGATTGGTGACAATGCGGTCACGGGTGCGGGCTCGGTGATCACCGAAGACGTTTCGGAAGGCGCCCTGGCGGTGGAACGATCTGAGCAGATAGAGATTCCCGGCTACGCTGACCGTCGCGAGGCGCGAAAAACCGCAACGGAATCAAAGGACTGACGTGGACATCGTCTCCCGCAACCGAATGATGGTTTTCACCGGCGGCTCGAACGAGCCGCTAGCCGAGGAAGTCGCCGAGGTTCTCGGTATCCAACTCGGTCCGCTGGAAAGATCCACATTCGCCAATGGCGAGATCTATGTACGGCCCACCGAAAGTGTTCGAGGCGCCGACTGTTTCGTGCTCCAAAGTCATTGCTATCCGATGAATGACAACATCATGGAGCAGTTGATCATGATCGACTCCCTCAAAAGGGCGTCTGCTCGGAGCATCACTGCAGTCATGCCGTTCTTTGGCTACTCGAGACAGGACAAGAAAGTGCTTCCCCGTGAGCCGATTACGGCACGGCTCATAAGCGACCTTTTCATGAAGGCCGGAGCCGATCGTCTTGTCTCGGTCGATCTGCACACCGGCCAGCTCCAGGGGTTCATCTCGAAGCCCTTTGACTCACTGACTGCCCTCCCGATCCTCAGTGACTACCTGGCAGACAAGATCGAGGGCAAGACAACGGTCCTCTCACCGGACTCCGGCGGTGTGAAGCGCGCCGAGAGATACGCCAGGTATCTAGATGCTTCTGTGGCTTTCATATACAAGCGGCGCGATCCGTCCGAGCACAACGAGTCGTCAGCTCTGTCCATGGCCGGAAGGGTGAAGGATCGTCACGTAGTCATTGTCGATGACATCATCGACACCGCCGGGACGGTCTGCAATGCGGCCGAAATGGTCCGCGATTACGGCGCAATCAGTGTCCGCGTGGCTGCCACCCACGGAGTCTTTTCCGAACCGGCGCTGGATCGAATCAAGAATGCTCCCATCGATGAAGTCATCGTGACCAACACCTTGCCCGTCAATGAGGACATCCAACAGCTCGAACAGGTCAAGGTCCTGTCGATCGCCCCGATTCTGGCGGAGACGCTGCAAGCCATCTTCATGAACTCATCGGTTTCGGAGATTTTCCTCGGGGAGAACGCCTGAACTCGATCTTCTGATTCGATCCGACCCACTCCTACACTTGCATCCCTGTGAGCGCCCCTCAACGCCCGGCTCCCACTCCGTCACAGACCCGACTGCGCGTCCTGATTGTGGGCATGCTGGTCGTGCTCGTCGTTGGGTTTGTCTTCTTTCGAGGGTCTGCGTCGGACGATGGAGCACCGGATGACACGACTCCCGTAGCGGCTGAGACCACCACCACAGTCGAGGGAGCGGGGACGACAACAGTGACCACCTCGGAGGGCTCAACCTCTCCAACTCTCGACAGTGACACCAGGCCCGACCCTGATCTCCTACCGCTCAAGGAGGTCAAGCTCGAGCTGATCTTTGAAGGGGTCAGTCAGCCGTCGGGACTGACAGCGCCGGTGGGGGATGACCGCCTCTTCGTACTCCGACGCGCCGGCGTCATCAGAATCCTCGATGCGGACCGGGTGATGCAGGACCCGGCCTTCCTCGACATATCCGATCGGGTTCTGGATGTTGGAATCGAACAGGGACTGTTGGGTCTCGCGTTCCACCCCGACTACGACGACAACGGCAAGTTCTACGTCTACTACACCGACAACGGCGGCCGGCGTCAGTTGTCCGAGTTCACCACGTCAGGCTCCGACCCCAATCGCGCCAGCGCCGATTCTGAGGTAGTCCTCCTCGAATTGGACCAGCCCCCCGATGCGACGGCCATACGTCACTACGCCGGCCAGGTTGTGTTCGGCCCAGATGGCTATCTCTGGCTATCGCTGGGAGATGGCACCGATTCTCGTGCCCAGGGACAGGATCCCGACACCTTGTTTGGCACCATCATCCGCATCGACGTTGACAACGGGGATCCTTACGCGATACCGCCTGAAAATCCCTTCGTGGCCGGCGGGGGTGCGCCCGAGGTCTGGGCGTACGGGCTGCGAAATCCGTGGCGTTTCAGCATCGACCCGGTTGACCGTCTGATCTATATCGGCGATGTCGGTCACGCCGATCAGGAAGAGGTCGATGTTTTGCCCATTGACGAGGGGGGCTTCAACCTCGGATGGTCTGACATGGAGGGCACCAGGTGCTTTCACAAACAGGATTGCAACCCGAGCGATTACACGTCGCCGGTCATCACCTATAGCCACGAGGTCGGACTCTCGATTACAGGCGGCTTCGTCTACAGGGGTGACGAGATCCCGGAGTTCGATGGGACCTACTTCTACTCCGATTGGGTGAGGCAGTGGATCCGGTCGTTCAAGTTTGTCGACGGTGAGGTCACCGAGGAGAGGGACATGACCGACGAACTGGGCGGACCGGTCGGTCAGATCAACAGCTTTGGTCTTGACGGTCATGGTGAGCTCTACGTCGTGACCCACGAGGGTCGGATTTATAGATTCACAGCGGTTCGCTAGCCGCCGACCGCTGGGAGTGTCACCACCTCTCCCGGATAGATGAGATCCGGATCCCCGGATATCAGGTTCGTTCTGTTGGTCTCGATCACGCGTCGCCAATAGGGAGATATTTCCACGTTGGTCGCCTGCCGTCCCAGCACACTTTGTAAGTGATGTCCGGAGATTTTCCACAGGTGATCTCCTTTCGCCACAATGACGGTGTGGTCCGCATCGCCACCAGCGATGGCCACGGGGAGCCTTGCCGGGGCCGGGCCCCGGTCTGCCCAGGCGACGTTGCCAAACAGAAACCCCATCACGGTCGTGACGGTCACGATCGACCTGACAAGAACACACTTCATACCGGCAACGTATGTCGTCGGAGGAGGCATTGGAAGAGGGTTACGATCCAGTGCCCGTCAACCCGGAGTCTTCACTGTGAAAGTCAGAATAGGAATCGCCACCACCGACAAGCTCATCGAGATCGAGGTCGAGGACGTCAAGAGCTTCAAGAAGGAGATCGAGCGAGCTGTGGAAGAAGGTGGACTTGGATGGTTCACGGATTCGAGCGGGAGGACTGTTGGGATACCGTCTCGCAGTGTTGCCTTCATCGAGATCGAAGACACTGACGCCGGTCAGACCGTAGGTTTCGCATTGGTCGAGTAGTGGTCGCCAACGCGAGAACGGCGCCCGATGGGCGCCGTTCTCACCTTTCTTGAACTTTCCGGTCAGACGGCGCGACGACGGCGTTCTGCCAGCCAACGCTTGCGAAGACGACGACGGTCGTCCTCGGCGTAGCCACCCCAGACACCGGACTCCTGGTTCGTCTCGAGTGCGTACTGGAGACAGTCCTCCTGCACGATGCACGTGGAGCAGATGGCGATGGCAGCATCGATCTGACCCACGGCTGGACCTGTGGTCCCGACCGGGAAGAACAGAGACGGCTCGGAGTCGCGGCATGACGCCAGGTCTCGCCAATCAGTTGTGATTGTCGTGAGCACGAAATTACTTTCCTTACTTAACTTTGTGATCTTTTGCACAAGGGTACCCGCGAATACACGCAGGTCCATGGGGATTCCGGGAGGGAGGGTACTGTCCTGAACCGTTCCTGTAAACAGATTTCTAGGACAGAATTCATTGACTGAACTCCCGGTCGTCGTCGGCCACAGAGGGTGGCCAAGTCGGTTTCCTGACAACACCCTCGCCGGATTCCTTGCCGCTTCGGCAATCGCCGATGCGATCGAACTCGACGTCCGGAGGTCGGCCGACGGCAAGCTCGTTCTGTCTCACGACCCGACACTCGTCGGTCTGGTCGTCAGCGAGACACCTTGGTCGGTGCTTGCCGAACTAGACCTTGGCGACGGCCATCAGCCGGCGCTACTCGACGAGGCGCTGGCGGCTCTCCCCGACACCCCAGTCCAGTTGGAGGTGAAAAACGTTCCGGATCAGCCAGGGTTTGAGCCCGACCACCGTCTCGCTCTAGAGGCGGCGGAGCGGGCAAGGCCCGGAGACACGATATCGTCGTTCAACCACGTCTCCCTGGAAGTGGTCCGGCGGGTTTTCCCCGACGTTCCGACCGGTCTGGTAATCGAGCGGTTTTGTCCCCTCGACGAGTGCGTTAATTATTGTTTGGACGCCGGTCACACCGTTCTGGTTCCCGAGGAGACAATGCTCGAGAAGTCGATCGCGTCGGCCGTATTGGCTGAACTCCGTGTCTTCCCTTGGACCGTCAACGACCCGGATCGGGCGAGGGAGTTGGTCGGTTTCGGGGTGTCAGGCATCATTACCGACGATCCGGGGTTGATCAGTCAACACCTCAAAGGCAATCCATGACCATCCAGGAACAGCTTTCCGCTGAACTGATCGACGCCATGAAGGCACAGGACGCCCCACGCCGAGACGTCATCCGTCAAGTCCAGACGGAGATAGCCATTGCCAAGAGCCAGCCCGACTTCAGCGGCGAAGTCGACGACGCCCTCTGTCGGAAGGTCATCGCCTCATACGTCAAGAAGATGGCCAAGTCCAGGGCCGAGTACGCCGACCTGGGGGAGCGTGGTGAAGCCATGGCGAACAAGTTGGCCAATGAGGTCGAGTACCTCTCGAAATGGCTGCCTTCGAAACTCGGTGAGCAGGAGACGAGAAGGCTCGTGGCCGCCGCGGTCGACGAACTGGCGGTGGCCGGCGACGAGAAAGCGGCCGGCCGGGTGACAGGTCACCTGATGAAGTCTCACGGCAAGGATCTCGACGGTGCTCTCGTGAACCGAGTGGTCAGAGAGGAGCTGGCCGGCGGTTGAGGCTGCCCGACTTCGAGCCCATGCTGGCGACGAGGTGGCCGGCGCCGTTTGAAGACGAGGATTGGTGGTTTGAGGTCAAGTGGGACGGCTATCGAGCGGTTGTCGGTTCCGCAGACGGCAAGATTCGAGCCCGGTCCCGGCGCGGCCTTGACCTGATTGGCCCCTTTCCGGAATTGGCTCAACTCGACATCCCCGATGGTGTGGTCATCGACGGGGAGATCACAGTGTTTGATGACGAGGGGCGCCCGTCCTTTTCCCTCCTTCAGCGTCGGACCGGGTTTGGCGGCACGGGCACCGGCGCCCCAGTGGGGGTGAATCTCGTGGCGTTCGATGTCCTGTTCCGCGGTGAGGACTTCACTTCGAAACCGTACGAGGAGCGACGCGCCGCGCTAGATGACCTGGGCCTGGAGGCGCCCATCATCGTGCCGGACCCCACACCGACTCATGGGGTGCGCCTGTTCGAGGCTGTCACCGAGCTTGGAGTCGAGGGTGTTGTTGCCAAACGTCTCGGCTCCACGTATCACCCCGGACGTCGGTCGGGCGATTGGCGCAAGATTTCGGTCCGTCATCGGATTCGTGCCGTCGTCGGCGGATACCTGCCCGGTGAGGGTGGTAGGTCGTCGACTTTTGGTTCGGTTCTCGTCGGCCTCTACGCGCCAGAAGGTCTTCGATGGGTCGCCGCGGTCGGCTCCGGATTCGATGAGGCGGCCTTGGAGGAATTCTCGAAGGCACTGCATCAACTCGAGCGGCCAACGAGTCCGTTCGTAGACGATGTGAACGCTCCGGGTCTACCCGTGTGGGTTGAGCCCGGGATCGTCATAACGGTGGAGTACAAGGAGTGGACAGCGGACAACCATCTGAGGGCGCCGGTCTACAAGGGGGTTGAGCTCGCCGATCC
>Ga0209980_10001825_pt1 | contig 11680 bp, 9 predicted proteins | sample CR02metaG_FD_183611 | JGI IMG/M metagenome (GOLD analysis project Ga0209980, IMG submission 183611) | Deep subsurface microbial communities from Mariana Trench to uncover new lineages of life (NeLLi) - CR02 metaG (SPAdes) (version 2) | ecosystem: Environmental > Aquatic > Marine > Ocean trench >... | reverse complement strand
TGGCCTTCAGGGCATGCGCGCCAAAGGCACCTATCAAAACGACTAGCATGGCATTGATACAACCCAACGCTAAAAAAAGTTTTGCCATAGGTTTTTTGTCAGAAAATTAATCTTAGGAAATTACTTTACCAGAATTAATTTAACTTGATAAATTTCATGGTCATGCGATCACTTTCGCCGATCGCTGTGTATCTCTCCCGGTCTTTATCTTTTTCTCGATAGGTTGGGGGCAATGACCAGACACCTTTAGGATAATCTTTACTGTCCTTCAGATTGGCATTGACATCAGATTTTTTAACTAACTCAAACCCTGCATCCTCCACCATATTGATTAGATATGATTCTGGAACATAGCCTTTTTCAGCACTGGCCTTAACCTCACTTCCGGCATTTGCACGATGCTGAACGACACCTAATATGCCACCCGGTTTCAGGACACGATTAAATGCTGCGTAGATTTCTTCAACACCACCGAACCTGATCCAGTTGTGTGTATTTCTGAAGGTCACGACAATGTCCATCGAATTATCCGGAATTTCTGCCAGGTAGCCCGCTTTATTGAACACAACTGTTGTTACTTTGCCGTAGGTATCGGTATCTGCATTCATCTTCTTCATGAAGTCGATGTGAATGTTTCGTAAATATTTGGTTGGATGTGTGTCACCGAAGCTGGCAACGGTCAATTCACCTTTATCTTTCAGCAAGGGTGCAAGTATCTCGGTATACCAACCACGGCCGGGCAATATCTCCAGGACTTTCATGTCTGATTGCAGGTCGAAAAGCATTAATGTTTCTTTTGGATGACGATAAACGTCTCTTGCGACATTCTTGTCATCACGATGTGTCCCTTGAATGACACTGTCTAGTTCAGCAGAAAACTCTCCTGCCATGACAGTGGTTGTTATAGTAAATGAAGCAAGCATTGCTAAAATAGTTTGAAATAGTTTCATTTATCCATCCTTATCTAAATCAAGTGAGACTGAATTAATACAGTAACGTAATCCTGTCGGTTGTGGACCATCTTCAAAAACATGACCCAGATGAGCATCGCAGGCACGACACATGACTTCAACCCGGCGCATGCCATGCTCGTAATCTGCCTCGGTCTTGACCGCGTCATCATCCAGCGCCTGGTAATAACTGGGCCAACCAGAACCCGAGTCAAATTTTGTTTCTGAGCTAAACAGTGGATTACCACAGCATGAGCAATTATATATGCCCTTATCTTTGCATTGATAATATTTTCCGGTAAAGGCGCGTTCTGTGCCTTTTTGTCTACAAATTGAAATTTGTTCCGGTGTTAATTCCTGTTGCCACTCTTCTTCAGTTTTTTTAACGCGTTCTTTGCTCATACTCGTTGCCTTCTTTCAATCTCTTGTGTTCAATTCCTCGCGGCTAGTTGCGTCATACTGGCTCATGCCAGTATCCAGTCAAACTAATTCGTCGTACAGATCTTTCCAGTCTGGGTTCATTTCTTCAATTGTTTTTAGTTTCCATTGTCTTTTCCAGAACTTCATGGATTTCTCACGTTGAATAGCAGACTCCATCGTCTCGTGTCGTTCATACCATACGAGCTTATCTACACTATATTTCTGAGTAAAACTCTTTATTATTTTTGTTTTGTGCTCCCAGATACGCTTCGGTAAATTCGAGGTAGCGCCAACATATAGTGTTCCGTTACGTTTATTCGCCAGTAGATAAACACAGGGTTCCTTTTCCATAAGGTTTATTTTTTTACTAGATACTGGCATTCGCCAGTATGACGTGAGTTCCATTCATTATTATTTATTCTGGACAGCTTGCCAGTATAAGAGAGAAATATTTATTTTCAGGCTCGTAGTGTTTACAAATGTGTAAACCACTTTCTACCAGCAAATTTTCAAGCCCATCAAAAGTAAATTTATGACTCACCTCTGTGAGAATACTTTCACCTTTTTGAAAGGTAATTATTTCATCCAGTTGTTGCATGTGAACGATATGATCACGGATGCAGACAAGGTGCATTTCGATTCTATTGCGAACTGAGTTGAATTCAGCTTGATGCTCAAAGTTCTCAGGATTGAAGTCTGCCTTCAGTTCACGATTGAGTACATTTAATACATTCAGATTGAATTCTGCAGTGATGCCCTGTTCGTCGTTATATGCCGCATCCAGTAGATGGTTGTCTTTAACACGATCCGCACCGAGCAGGAGATAGTCGCCGGCTTGCATGGAGTCCTTGATCTCTTTAATAAACTCTTGCGCTTCTTCTGGATAAAAATTACCAATCGTCCCGCCCAGAAAAACATAAAGCCGTGTGCCATGAGTTTTCGGCAAGTGATCCAGGCCGGCACGGTAATCACCCAAAAGAGGCTTCACATCCAGCCAGTGATAATCTGACTGCAACTGTTCTGAGACGGTTTCCAGCATGGGTTCACAGACATCAAATGGGGCATACGAACAGGTATGGTCAGACCTTTCGCAGGCATCAAACAAAAGTCTTGTTTTCTGTGCATTACCACTGCCAAATTCTATGATTTCTTCAGGTTTTACCTGATTAATGATCTCTTCACTGTAGTGTGACAGGAGTTTTTCTTCTGTGCGGGTCGGGTAGTATTCCGGTGTGGTGCAGATTTGCTCAAACAACCGGGAACCACGCTCGTCATAAAAATATTTGGGGGGCAGACTTCGCGGCGCAGACAATAATCCAGCGCGCACATCTTCTGCGATATCCGGGACATGTCGCGCAGGTTCAATCGAGGTACATATAGATGATGAACCAGAAGCTAATGAACCAGGAGCGTGTGCAATATCCCCCGATTTGTATTCTTCGTATTCCTCGGATTTTAACCACTGCTTATTTTGCATCTTGTTTCCCCTTGTTTCCCCACTGTTGTCCCGTTAACCCGTTTTCGTCATACCGGAAACCGCGTAGCGGTTATCCGGTATCCAGTAAGTAATTGAGTTAACTGGATTCCGGATGATCTTTGCAGGGTCTCCGGAATAACAAATTGCTTTCTTTATTTTCATGTCTTAAACGTTGCTGTTCTTGACAACCTGTACTGATCAACACTGATATTGATTTCTCACAATGTTAACGGGACAGCAGTGATGTTTACCCAAACAAGGCTAACATTTCATGTCGGTATTGCACATAGTAATGAAACCTTTAGGGGTAATAAGATAGAATGATTTCCCCATCATGAATACGGAAATTAGACAATCAATCGGGCAAGGGTTCACCATCGTGACGCCCACCAGGCGTCTAGGTCGAGCATTGCAGCAACAATACATTTCCGATCAGTTATCAGCACAAAAGCAAGTCTGGGAAACACCGGATATCTTGCCCTGGGCTGGTTGGATGCTGCGAACCTGGGATGACTTCGCAGCGCAACAAAAAGAGGTGCCCATGTTGCTAAACACCCAGCAACAGCAATGGGTTTGGCAGCAGATTGTCGCTGATTCCAGTTTTGCAGAAGGATTATTACAACCTGCGGCCGCAGCATCGAAGGCATATGATGCCTGGGAACTCACCCGCCAATGGCAACTGGAGATTTTCCCGGAAGATCTCTGGTTGAACAAAGATGCCTTTGCATTCCAGTCCTGGGTTAAAACCTATCAACAACGCTGCGAAAAAAATAACTGGCTGGATACAGCAAGTCTCGAAGGCTATTTATTACAGGATGTCTCACAGTGGGCAACGCAATCGGCAACAAAACTTTGTTTAGTCGGTTTTGATGAACTGACACCCATACAGCAATCACTGCTTCAGGCCCTGGAGCAAGTAGGCTGCGAGATCAAACATTGCCAGGGAATAAACCATCAACAAGCTGTAAGCGACCAGAATATCGATGTGAGTTGTACCACTGTCGCAGACACGCGACATGAGATAAAGGCCATTGCGCACTGGGCGAGAGATTTACTCACGGCAGATGCAAATACCTCGATCGGTATTGTCATACCGGAACTGGATACCTTGCACAGTGACATTGAAAATATTTTTGATGATGTACTCACTCCGAGCAATCTATTTACCAACGACGGACAGGCGCACAACAATCGTCCCTATAACCTGTCTTTAGGTCAGCCTTTGGCCGACTATCCAGTGATTGATGCCGCGTTTGCTATTCTTGGTTTGGAAAGTAAAACCATACCATTAGAAGACCTGGGTGCCTTATTACGTTCCCCCTTCCTGGGCGGTGCGGAGACAGAGATGATCGCGCGCGCGCAACTGGATGCAGCATTAAGAGAGGAGGGCGAACCAGAAATCTTTCTTACCATCCTGCAACAGCGACTGGAAAAAGATGAATTTTGGTCAGAACATTGCGCACAGTTAATAAAATCATTAATAAAATGGAGAGAAGTTTTCCAATCACTCCATAATCGACAAAGCTGCACAGAATGGATTGAATCTTTTATCGCCCTGTTAAACGCATTTGGCTGGCCGGGAGAGAGACAATGCCAGGGTGATGAATTTCAAACCATAGAAGCCTGGCGCGAAATGCTTGATCAATTTGCATCCTTAGACCTGGTGGCAGGCAATTTAAACTATCGCAGCGCGCTTTCGCAATTACAACGCCTGGCCAGGGAACATACTTATCAAGTCGAGACCGGTGAAGTCCCGGTTCAGGTCATGGGGCTGTTAGAGGCCGCCGGTATGCAATTCGATCAACTCTGGGTCATGGGTCTACATGAAGAAATCTGGCCATTACCGGCAAGAGCCAATCCTTTTTTACCCATCAAATTACAAAGGCAGGAAAAATTACCCCATGCCTCCGCCGAGCGTGAGCTGGAATACGCACGGCGGATCACGGACCGTTTAGCAGCCTCGGCGAAAACAGTCATATTCAGTACACCTTTAAGTGAAGCGGGTAGAGAACTTCGGCCAAGTCCCTTGTTAAAACAATATGCCAGGAAAAAAATAGAAAATCATTCAGAAATCAATTATGCCGCATCAATCTTCGTTTCCAGCAACATCGAAGAATTAAATGATGAACAGGCACCGACAGTAGAAGATGCAGAGACACAGACACAGACACCGAAAGCGGAAGATGCACATGTCAGTGGCGGCACAAGTTTATTTAAAGATCAGGCTGCATGTCCTTTCCGCGCCTTTGCCAAACATCGTCTTGGTGCAAAATCACTGGCAGAACCAGATATTGGTCTAAGTCCGATGGACCGCGGTCAACTCGTGCATGAGTGTTTGCAATGTTTCTGGGGAAAAATCAGCACACATCAGGAGTTGATTGATTTAACAGAAGGCGCACTCGCATTAGATATCAACCAGTGTGCGGCTAAAGTCATCAAACGTTTCCAGTCACAACATCCGTTCACGGCGACTGCACGATTTATGTTGATCGAACAAAATCGGCTGCAGATCATGATGCATGAATGGTTATCTCTGGAAAGGCAACGCCAACCATTTGAAGTCATCGAGAGAGAACAGGAACATATCTTCAAGATCGAAGGTCTGCGCATTCAAACCCGACTGGATCGTGTGGATAAACTCCCTGATGGAAGTTTGGTCATCATTGATTACAAGACTGGCAAGGTAAAAATCGCCAGCTGGATGGATGAGCGCCCTGACGAACCACAATTGCCACTCTACGCCATTATAGAAGAAGGCCATATCTCTGCCGTGGTCTTCGGGCAGATCCGGCGTGGCGAAATGAAGTTTGTTGGTCTGGTGGAAGACCCAGGCGGTGACAAGGATAAGGAAAATAAATCTGGCATTCCGGAAGTAAAGACATTATCAAAGTCCAGAATTAGTAAAGATTTTGAAAGTTGGCAGGGTCTGTTCGATTTCTGGGATCAGAACCTGACAAAACTGGCAAAAAATTTTCGAGATGGTGATGCGCGCGTGGACCCCTACAAAAGTAACACCTGTGATTATTGTGATCTCGGGTCCTTCTGTCGCATCAATGAACTTTCCCAGGTATCAGAGATGTTAACGGACGATGGTGATGAATAACATCGCGGATAGCAAACAACGCAAGGCTGCGCTGAATCCAGAGCAATCTTTCATTGTGCGTGCCCCGGCGGGCTCAGGTAAAACTGAATTACTGATCCGTCGTTTTCTAAGGCTATTGTCTGGTGTTGAAACTCCGGAAGAAATTATTGCCATCACCTTCACGCGCAAGGCCGCCGCAGAAATGCGTGGGCGCATTATTGCAGCACTTGACCTGGCTCGTGGTGGTGAAACCCCGGAAGATGAATACAAAGAAGAAACCTTTTTACTTGCGAGGGAAGTACTCGAGCGAGACGAGACTCAACAATGGCACTTACAGGATAATCCGGGGCGTCTGCGAATACAGACGATTGATTCATTATGTTCAAGCATCACCCGACAAATGCCGATGTTGTCACAACTGGGCGCACAACCGGAGACCCTGGATGACGCAAGTGATCTTTATCTGCAAGCAGCAGAACGCACCATCATGGAACTTGAGAGTGGTGACAATCAGAGCGAAGCAAGTTGGTCCGAAGCTGTTTTTGAGCTCCTGCAACATCTGGATAATGACCTGCCAAGGTTAAAACAATTACTGGCAGACATGCTCAGCCGCAGGGATCAATGGTTGCGACATGTCACCAACGGCAATATCAGTCGCGAGGAACTTGATCAGGCCTTACATAATATTGTCTCTGCAGCCTTAAGGCGCGCTCAAAAAGCCTTCACGGACAGCGAAGAACTCATCGGGTGTCTTAACTATGCGGCAAATAATTTGATCGAAGAGGGAACTGAATCCCTGATTACGCAATGTGCCGAACTTGATGCATTACCCGTAGCCGATCCAGACGCCCTGTCACAATGGCATGGACTCGCCGAGATCTTACTGACCAAACAAAACGAGTGGCGTAAAACCGTCAATAAAAATACCGGCTTTCCAGCAGGCGAAAAAATCATTAAGGATCGATTCATACAATTGTTGGCAAGCTACGCAGACAATGAAGACTTATTAGAAGCACTGACAGACATAAGATGCCTGCCCGAAATATGGACATCGAGTGATGGTGAGAACGCTGCCCAGAAAAATGAAACCCAAAACAATAAGACATGGATCAACGACAGCCAATGGAACATTCTTCAGGTCTTGCCAACCTTGCTGGTGATGGCCGAGGCACAATTACGCGTGTTATTTTCAGAACACAGCAAGATAGATTTTACCGGGATAGAGCAATCCGCATTACAGGCCCTGGGCGATGATGAACAGCCAAGCGATCTGGCCTTGCAACTGGATTATCGAATTCAACATATCCTGGTGGATGAATTTCAGGATGTCTCCGTCAGCCAGTATAAGTTACTGGAAAGACTCACAGAAGGCTGGAGTGTCAATGACGGACGCTCACTGTTTCTGGTTGGCGACCCAATGCAATCAATCTACCGTTTCCGCGAAGCAGAAGTCGGAAAGTTTTTAAGCACGTTTACCAATCATCGTTTGGGCCAGGTGCCGTTAGAGTCGCTGACACTGAAGGTCAATTTTCGTTCCCGTCAAGGTGTCGTCAACTGGGTGAACGATGCATTCATAAAAATACTTCCACAGGAAGAAGATATCGCCAACAGTGCCGTGAGTTATTCGCCAGTGGTCGCAGCAGATGATTCAGGCGAAGGGCAGGTCGTGATTCATCCTTTATTCCAGAACGACACTAATGGAAATTCATACGAAACTCATCAGCAGGAAGCGAAACAGATATCTCATCTCATTAAAGAAATTCAGGAAGCTAATCAGAAAAGTGAAAAGAACACATCAATCGCCATCCTGGTACGTGGCCGACCACAACTGGATGCAATCATTCCGCATTTAAAGCAGGCCGAGATTCACTTTCAGGCAGTCGACATAGAACGATTAGATCACCGTCCCGCCATTCAGGATTGCCTGGCGTTAACGCGGGCATTACTGCATCCGGCAGATCGTGTTGCCTGGTTGTCCATATTACGTGCACCCTGGTGTGGACTAAGCCTGGCCGATCTGGATGTGCTTGCGGGGAAGCCACAGGGAGTCCCCGTCTGGGCATTTATGAACGATGAATTGAGGATGAGAAAACTCAGTGAAGATGGACATGAAAGACTGTTGAAACTAAGGGAGATATTGACCAGGGCACTGGCAAACCGCCGACGGAAATCATTACGAAGGATGGTCGAGCAAGTCTGGATGGAATGTGGTGGGCCAGCCACACTGGAAGACGCCTCCGATCTGGAAAATGTTCAAACCTTCTTCGATGTCCTGCAGCAGGAAGAAGAAAGCAGTGATCTTAAATCACTCGCCAAACTGGAAAAGGCGGTCGAAGGGCTATATGCCGCTGCAGATGTGCAAGCCCAGAATAATGATCAAGATGTTTCAAGTGGAGTGAACCTGCAAATCATGACCATCCACAAAGCCAAAGGACTTGAGTTTGATATTGTGATCCTGCCGGGGCTGGGTCGTGGTGGCAAGGCGGAAGACAAGCGTTTATTACTCTGGCAGGAACAGCAACGAGAAGATGGCGGCAATGATTTGTTACTGGCACCCATCAAGGAAACCGGGATTGAAGATGACAAGTTATATCGTTACCTGGAAATACTTGAAAAGACCAAGCTCAAAAACGAAGAAGGGCGACTGCTTTATGTCGCCGCAACACGCGCAAAAGAACAATTACATCTGTTCGGCTCGACCAGACTGAATAATGATAAAAAAGAAATAAAACCGCCAAAGAAGAATTCATTACTGGCAAAACTCTGGCCAGCGGTAGAAGCAAACTATCAATGGGTCTTTACATCAGGGCATAGCGAAGTTGCAATTAAACCAACCCTGGTCGTTGAAGCAGAAAACCGCATTCGTCGTCACCAGTCGGGGTGGTCAAGACCCGCCCCACCGGACAATGTGGTTTGGCAAGAGAGTGATGTTGCTATAGCAGAAACTACAGAGAGTGACATTGAATTCGAATGGGCATCAGAAACCATTCGACATGTGGGAGTCGTTGTACATCGTTGCATACAACTCATGGCAGAAGATCAAACCAAAGAAAATAAGAGTATCTGGGATAAAAAACGAATACAAAGTCAACGTGCCTGGTTTAGACAGGCACTAAAACGCCAGGGGGTAGGGGAGGAAGACATCCACTGGGCAAGCCAACAGGTAGAAGAAGCCCTGCTGAATATGATTAAAGATGAACGGGGGCAATGGCTGCTCTCCGCCGAGCATCAGCAACAACACAATGAATATGAACTAAGTGGGGTATATCAAGACAAGGTGATCAGTATCAAGATAGATCGTACCTTTGTCGATCAAGACGGAACACGCTGGATCATTGATTATAAAACCAGTCGTCACGAAGAAGAAGATGTCGATGCCTTCCTGGATCAGCAACAGGAACGTTACAAAGCACAACTGGAAAAATATGGGGCGTTAATGGAATTGTATGGCGATGAACCAGTAAAACTGGGACTTTATTTTCCGTTATTACAAGGCTGGAGAGAATGGAGTATTAAGGATAATACCCCATGAACGGGTGAGGTACGATTACAAGGAAGTAATCGGTAGAGTCGAGTCTGGAACGGAGACCGAGAGAATGTCTGGAGCATATTCTCGAGAGTGGGAATATAGTAATTAGAAGAAAATTATTAGGAAATATTGGAGTGAATTACTACTTTTTTAATAGTTTTGGGTCTGTTTCTGTTCTTGAGTACAGTTATTTACAGTATTCCAACAAGGGACTCTTAATCCCAAGGTTATGAGTTCCATTCATAATCAGCCGAGTATAAAATCAATTCAAATGATGATTTTAAAGGGGCCAAACCACAGTTTTGTAGTTTAATCGTAAGGAGCTTTGAGATGAAAGCACTTGTTTTATTTTTGAATTCGATGTTTTTGTTATTATTCATCAGTGTACTTATTGCTGAATGGGGTAGTGCCCCAGGCCTTTTGGCTGGCATGGCCATCGTTAATCTTTTAATTAACTCTGTATTTATTTTTATCAAGACAAAAGGTGCATTTGCGGATCAAGCATAAGGACTTCACGGTAAGTGCTCACATAAGAATAAAAAAGATGCCTTGTCCTGGTTGTGTAGAGAATGTCAGAAGTCAGTTTTCGGTTTTATGAAGAGTTGAATGATTTTCTTGCGCCGAACAGGCGAAAGCAGGATTTCGATATTCCCTTTCGAGAACAGAATTCAATCAAGGACATGATTGAATCGGTGGGGGTGCCGCATACGGAGATCGATCTGATTCTGGTTAATGGTGTATCGGTGGATTTCTCTTATATTGTCCGGCCAGGGGACAGGATCAGCGTTTATCCGGTGTTTGAGTCCCTGGATATTTCCAATGTCACGCATCTACGTCCAGCACCATTACGCCAGAACCGGTTTGTGTTGGATGCCCATCTCGGTAAGCTGGCCCGTTATCTGCGTTTGCTGGGTTTTGATACCTTATATAATAATGCTTATGATGATGCGGAGTTGGCGGATATATCATCCAGCGGTGACAAACGCATCCTGTTGACTCGTGATCACGGTTTGTTGATGCGCAAGCTGATCATCCACGGTTATTTTGTGCGCGAGGACAATCCGGAACGACAGGTGAGGGAAGTTTTGTCCCGTTTCGATCTGCATGATGACGTGAAACCTTTCCAACGTTGCACGCAGTGTAACGGCTTGATTCAACCGGTTGCTCTGGATGAGGTGCAAGAGCAACTGCCTGGCAAGGTAGCTGAGCAGTATGATGAATTTGCACGTTGTGATGGTTGTCATCGGGTCTATTGGAAAGGCAGTCATTATGATCACATGGTGAAGATTATTGAAGGATTGCGGAATCAAAGAGTCAGTGACGATTGATCCGGAAGGAGGAGGCAAGCTTAATTCATGTTACTCATTGATCAAATAGCAGAACAGAAAATTATAGAAGCCATTCTCAATGGTGAGTTGGATAATTTGCCTGGACAGGGACAACCGCTTCGCCTGAATGACGATAGTTCTGTACCTGAGGAACTTCGAGCGGCATATCGTGTATTGAAAAATTCAGACTTTCTGCCTCCCGGCGTCGAGCTCCGAAAAGAAATCGCTGGTGTGAACCAGTTACTGACGGAAATTGCTTCAGAAGACGAACAGATGAAGCTTAGTAAACGAATGGATTATCTATTGATGCAATTGAGTGTGATGAACCCTGGCTCTTCAATTTGTAGCGAAGAATATTATTTAAAAAAACTGAACAGTAAGCGCAGACCACAGGTGCTGTAATCGAATGAATAAATGTCTTGATATTAAAAGTATTGATATTTATCCACTTGATGTTCCTTTAATGGCCCCTTTTAACACTGCAGTTTCTAATCATTCATCAGTTAACAATGTCGCTATACAAGTAAAACTTGCAGATGGTGCTATCGGCTGGGGGGAAACACCGACACTCCCACCGCTGACTGTTGAAGACCAGGCGATTGCCATGTCGGTCCTTGATAGCGAAGCAAACTCATTACTGGGCAGGAACGCAGGTGAATGGCGGCGTATTGCAGAAGAGTTACTGGAACGTCTGCCAGAATACCCTGCAATACGATGCGGACTTGAAATGGCCCTGGTCGATGCGCTTGCTCACAGTTGTCAAATTCCGTTGTTTCAGTTTTTTGGCGGGTGTGCCGACAGTGTTGTGACGGATATTACCATACCGATCTGTTCCGCAGACGAAGCCGAACGTTTGGCAGGACATTACCATCGACAAGGTTTTGAAATTATCAA
>Ga0209980_10001823_pt1 | contig 11693 bp, 6 predicted proteins | sample CR02metaG_FD_183611 | JGI IMG/M metagenome (GOLD analysis project Ga0209980, IMG submission 183611) | Deep subsurface microbial communities from Mariana Trench to uncover new lineages of life (NeLLi) - CR02 metaG (SPAdes) (version 2) | ecosystem: Environmental > Aquatic > Marine > Ocean trench >... | reverse complement strand
CTTTCGAGCCACCCAGACTCGCTGTTCAGGGAGTAGCCCTTTTCACCGATAAGCGGTCTAATGTCCTGTGCGAGCAGAGCCAGAGGACGTTCTTTGATATAGTGGGAGTTGAGCCATAAAAGTTTTTCTGCATTGAACACACCGGCAGATTTTCCCACGTCCTCGATGCGAAACTCTGAGATTAGCTCCTCCCGGTTAAAAATCTCCTGGTCACCTGCAGACCAGCCCAAACGGACAAGATAGTTTACCAGTGCTTCTGGTAGATATCCCAATTCCCGGTAAACACGGACCGAGGTGGTACCGTGACGCTTGCTGAGCGGGGTGTGATCAGTGCCGAGGATGAGGGGGAGGTGGGCAAAGACAGGGACTGGAGCGCCAAGTGCCTGGAAGATAAGTAGCTGGCGAGGAGTGTTGGTAAGGTGGTCGTCCCCACGGATGATGTGAGTGATACCCATGATGGCGTCATCCACTACCGAGCAGAAGTTGTATGTTGGCATGCCATCTGAGCGTACGAGTATCAAGTCGTCCAGCTCTTGGTTCTGGAACACTATCCTGCCCTTAATGGCGTCCTCAATGGCTGTCTCTCCCTCTTTGGGTCCCTTGAAGCGCACGGTAAAGGGCCTTCGCTCACCGGTCTGCGGCCGAAGGGTCCTACAGGTCCCATCGTAAACAGGCTTACGCTTATCGGCCAATGCCGCCTGCCGCTTGGCATCGAGTTCTTCCGGGGTGCAATAACACCGATAGGCCTTGTCTGCCTGCAGCAATTCATTGATCTTTTCGCGATAAAGATCGAGTCGCTCGCTTTGGAAATAGGGACCCTCGTCCCAGCTAAGGTTCAGCCACCGAAGGGAATCAAGGATATCATCGAGGAACTCTGAGTCGAAACGCTTGCGGTCGGTGTCATCGATCCTGAGAATGAAGAGACCTCTTTGCTGGCGGGTGAAGAGAAAGGTGAACAGGGCAGTTCTAGCATTGCCAATGTGAAGATAGCCTGTAGGACTGGGAGCAAAACGAGTGCGAACTGATGCCATTTTTTTCAAGCTAACAGGAAGTCGAGGGAGCAGTCAACGGGGCTTTAGTAATAAGGCTTGGGTACCAGAGTGAACACCTGCCGTCTAGCATGTGCGACTCAACAGGAGGCACTGCCCATATTCAATGCACATTGGATTTATCCTGGCCGAATCCAGCAGGTTTCATGGTGCTTTGTCGCTCCCCCAGTGAAAGCACACTGCCTCACGTGTTCCCTGGTCAGAAAAAAGCGCTAGACCTGATAATATGTTAGGTTCATAATAGGAACAAGCTGGTTGTCCTTCCCTATAATCACCGAGAAAAAGCGATGAAATCACAGCAAGAGTAAAAAACAGGTGAGGCCCTATAAATTTGCTTAAAGCCGATTCTCCTTCCTCCAATTTTATTCGAAATATCGTTCTGGAGGACTTGGAGGCAAACAAAAACCATGGTCGTGTTCTTACGCGGTTTCCACCAGAACCGAATGGCCATCTGCATATTGGGCATGCTAAATCCATCTGCCTCAATTTCGGTCTCGCGGCGGAATTCGGCGGGCTTTGCAATTTGCGATTCGATGATACCAATCCAGGCAGGGAAGACGTTGAATATGTGGAATCGATTAAATCTGCCATTCGATGGCTCGGATTCGATTGGGGTGATCGAGAGTACTACGCATCAGACTACTTTGAGCAACTCTATCAGTTCGCTGTACGGTTGATCAAAGGCGGCAAGGCGTACATCTGCGACTTGAGTGCAGGGCAAATGCGAGAATACCGCGGCACCTTGACCGAGCCAGGCAAAGACAGTCCGTTTCGCACGCGCTCGGTCGAAGAGAACATGGGCTTGTATGAGCGAATGCGGGCGGGCGAATTCCAAGAAGGCTCCCGCACGCTACGAGCGAAAATTGATATGGCATCTTCGAACTTGAATATGCGAGATCCGGTCATGTATCGCATTCTATACGCAACTCATCACCGGACAGGAGACAAGTGGTGCATCTATCCGACATACGACTTTGCCCATGGCCAATCGGATTCCATCGAAGGGATCACTCATTCAGTTTGCACGTTGGAGTTCGAAGATCATCGCCCCTTATATGACTGGTTCCTGGACCAATTGAAGGTCTATCATCCGAGGCAGATAGAGTTTGCACGTCTCAATCTAAGCTACACCTTAATGAGCAAGCGAAGGCTGCTGGAATTGGTAGAACAGGGGCATGTCACTGGATGGGACGATCCGAGGGTGCCGACCTTAGCAGGCTTGCGCCGACGTGGTTACACACCTGAGTCCATCCGAAACTTTTGTGAACGCATTGGAGTTGCCAAGAAGAATAGTACCGTTGATATTGCACTTCTCGAGCACTGTTTGCGTGAAGAATTGAATCGATGCGCTCCGCGCGTGATGGCGGTGTTGCGTCCACTTCGAGTAGTCATCGATAACTATCCGGAAGACCGGGTGGAAGAAGTGGAGGCCGTGAACAATCCGGAGGATCCCAGTATGGGGACACGTAAGGTTCCGTTCTCACGCGTGCTGTACGTAGAGCAAGAGGATTTTCGTGAGGACCCTCCAAAACAGTTTTTCCGTCTGGCCCCGGGCCGTGAGGTACGGCTGCGATACGCATACATTATCAAGTGTGTTGGTGTCGTTAAGGAACCTGTGACCGGCGAGGTGACCGAGCTTCATTGTACCTTTGATCCCGATACCAAAAGCGGTTCAGCCCAGGGCGGGCGCAGGGTCAAGGGAACAATCCACTGGGTTTCGGCTGCCCACTCCCTTGAAGCCGAAGTGCGCTTGTACAATCACCTCTTCGTAAAGCCGGATCCTGACGATGTTGAGGAAGGTGCTGACTGGAAGAGTAATTTGAATGTGAACTCGCTGGAGATATTGACATCGTGCCGTGTTGAACCCAGTCTGGCCGGTGCGGTACCGGAAAGCCATTACCAGTTTGAGAGACTGGGATATTTCTCCGTTGATTCTTCCGATAGAACACTAACATTCAATCGGGCGGTGCCGTTACGTGACACGTGGGCCAAGATCGAGAAAGCGCAAAAGAAAGGGTAAGGGAATCCGGCCGAGAGAGGCGGTGCTTAAAAACGATATTGGATATTAAGGGCGACAAAGTTATTAAAGGTCTCGTACTTGTCACGGCCTGGAGTAAACGGAGGGGTAAGAGGAGGGGGAGCGTTGGCTTCAAGTACGTTGTTCCGTACATTGCGAGTTTTGTAAAAGACTGCCATGTACCCCACTGTTAGCTGTAGCTTTCTCCATGTGTAACTTGCTCCGGCATTGAGGGTAAGAATATCGGCACCGGGTATGATGGGATTTAAGGTTTTGCTGGGGATTGGGGTCTCGTCCACGGCGATACCAGCCATCAGATCCCAAGATTCGTTAAGGTGAAAGAGTGTTCCTAGTCGGAGGGTGCTGGTGTTCTTCCACTTAGCATCGACGAACAGCCCTGAAATCGGGACGGCTCCTCCCAGTGCAGGTAGAGGGGTCTCGAATGTAATCTTCAGGCTTTCAAAGTCGTCCCACTTCGTCCAATCGTAGACAAACTCCAGACTCCAACGGGGGGTGGCTTGCCAATAAATTCCCGCACTTACCACAGCGGGGAGAACGAGGCTTCCCCCTTCTGATACCTTAGTGTTAGTGGGTGTTCCATCGAAGTCTGCAAACTTTACTTTAGCACCTTCAAAGTCCAGGTAAGTCCTGCCCCTATAGGTGAGCCCTACCTTTATCGTGTCCTGAGGTTTAACAAGCAAGCCCAAATTATAGGCAAAGGTCTGGTCTGTGCCCGTTATCCTTGCCCTGCCATCGGGGATTCCAATCCCAAGGGCGTCAAGGAAGATAGCCCGCGTCAAGGTAACCGAGCCTCGTACAAAGCTAGCGCCTGCCCCGATTGAAATTAGGTCGGTGGCCCGCCAGGCCGCGGCCCAGTTTAAGTAAAAAGGTTTTAATTCAGATCTAATAGCTGCGAACCTGGTAATCGTGTCCTCGCCGTAGCTGGTAGCCAAGCCAAATGGAGAATAACTACCGAAACCTAACGTGAAGTCTGTCTCCGGGACGTGATAGTTGGCAAAAAAGGTTGGGAGAAAACTGTCATCGTGTTTATTGACCGACCTGCGGCCACTATTACTCACGCTGCTTACAGTATTAATGTAAGTTATTCCCCCCAGGACCTGGTTCCCATCGACTTCGGTGAGCGCCGCTGGATTGACGTACACGGCCGAAGGGTCATTGACTCCAGCGGTAACGGCATTCGACAGACTTACTGCTTTTGCAGTTTGGTGGGGGATGGCATACCCGCCTGCGAAGATCCCATTAGGGCTCCAAAACAGGAAAAATATAGAAAAACCAGCTGTTTTTACCCCAAGAATTAAACGCATTTACCTGTTCTTTTTAACCCTTGACTAGTATATACATCTATTGTATAGAGATGCCAAAAGGAGTCAAAGAATGACATAAGGAAGGGGACAATGCAAGATGCTCTATTAACTGTGGACCAGGTCGCCCAATACCTGAAAATTGACAAATTTACCGTCTACCGTTTGGTAGCCCAAAGGAAACTGCCAGCATTCAAGGTGGGCAATCAATGGCGGTTTAAAAGAAAGATGATCGTGGCTTGGCTGATGAAAAATTCGAATATCAAAAATAAAATATCGCATTGGACGTAAATCACCCTCACTTTTTCCAACCTCGGTCACCCATAGTCATCCCGAGAAAGCGTTTGGTAAACAACAGTGAACGGTCTTTTTGCTCATAACAACCTCAGGGAATTATTGCGGAGCCCGGTAACGGGAATCCCTATCATAAGTGAGCCATTAACTTTTTTAAACCGATCAGGCAAGCGGATAGCAAGCTATTATGATCGTATTAACAACTCGTCACCTTCAAAAGGAATGGTCATCATTGTCCCGCCCTATGGCAAAACAAAGAGCAGCAACCTGATCCTGGCCTATTATCTAGCCATCAACGGATTCCAAGTGATCAGATATGACAATACCAATCACGTTGGTGAGAGCGAAGGAACTATGCTTCTTACTTCTCTAAGTCAGATGAAGGAAGACCTCCGTTCAGCTGTTGATTTTGTCGAGAATAAATTTGGGGCGTCCCTCCTTACGCTGGTGAGTTCGAGTTTGGGTGTAAGGGTTGCTTTAAAAGAAGCTGCAGAGGACAAGCGGATTGAACTTTTAATCAGTATTCTCGGTGTTGTTAACCTGCAAGGTACCCTGCAGGCCATCTATCGCGAGGATGGGGTTAAAGAAGCGTTGAGCGGTGTCTCACTTGGTTTAAGGGATATCTTGGGCTTTCAAGTGAATGCCGATCATTTCTTAAAAGATGCGATCGATGGAAATTTCCATACGTTGCACACGTCATTACAGGATGCGGCGAAATTATACATCCCAACCGTTTTTTTGGTGGCGGATAAAGACCCATGGGTTTCACCTGATGAAGTTCGGATGGTTTTCGATCGTATTCCGACGCAGCAGAAGGAGTTCTACGTGCTCCCTAATGCCATGCATGAGCTTTACGAAAACCCCACATCAGCAGATTATGCATGCCAGAGGGTCGTTGCCTCTACGGAAAAATACCTGAGTGGATTAGAACCTAAATGGGGCACAGTCCGGGCCCCTGAATCTCAGCACCTTATTATGCGGTTGCGTGAGGAGAAGGAAAGGCTGAGGTCTGCTAAAAGGCTAAATCGCGAAGAAGAAAGAAAGTTCTGGAAGATGTACCTGGAAAAATACAGTTACATTGTCAACCTTCAGGATTATTGGAATTTATTGGAGTTTTTAAATCGTCACTTGGGTGACTCCAGGAAGGGAGAAATGATCCTGGATGCAGGCTGTGGGATCGGTCATTTTGGTACGTTTGTTCTTGTCCGTCAGCTTTACCATTTAATGCAAGGCAAGGCGGTTTCGCTCCGGAGACCTTCTGCTCGATACGTAGGGGTGGACTTCGTAGACGAGGCAATCCAAAAAGCGAAATCTACTCACACGGAGATACAGAAGGAATTCAAAGGGAGGATGGGATTGCTGCCGAGCAGCTCAAACTTCCTAAATTATTCTTACTACATTTCAGACCTGAATCATGGTCTTCCATTTAAGGAGCATTGTTTTGATAAAATCTGTTGTAATTTTGTCCTGTCCTATCTCGATGACCCTCTGTGTGTCCTGAAAGAGCTTCTTCGCACACTTAAGGTTGGGGGGAAACTAGTGGTGACGAGCTTAAAGCCGTTTGCCGATCTTTCCCAAATCTATCGGAACTTTATTGAGGTGAGTCGAACCGCAGAAGAATTGGAACAGGCTCGCATAGTCCTTAACAATGCTGGAATGATCAAACACAAGGAATCGGAGGGATGCTATCAGTTTTTCTCCCAGGATGACCTGTCTGATCTCCTGTTGGAGGCAGGAGCTAGGAACATCCAAATCTTTAGATCCTTCGGTGACCAAGCCAATGTTGCAGTGGCTGTTGGGCCTTGTCCGTAGCTTGAATGTTGATTTATTACTATCCTGCTAGCGGCCTTATTAACGGGATTCTAGCAATTATTCTCGGCCTGTTTGTCCTCACCCGAAACCCCGCTGATCGAAGATACATCACCTACGCTCTTTTTTGCCTTAGCCTTTTCATCTGGAGCTGTGGATATTTTTTTTGGCTTGTATCTTCAACAGAAGCCAACGCCCTCTTTTGGACCAAAATCCTAGTGGCCGGGGCTGTTTTCATTCCGGTGACGGCATATCATCATGTTATCCAGCTTATCGGTATCTCAACCAAGCCTAAAGTTCGCCTTATCATGCTGGGTTATCTATTAAGCGTTTCTTTGTTCTTCTTAAGTCCTACAAGCATTTTGGTGTCGGGTATCTCACCAAAGCTAAATTTTCCGTACTGGCCTAACCCAGGGGTTGGATTTCATCTTCATTTTCTTATGTTTGTCTTTTTTGCCTGTAAATCTGTTTCGGAGCTGTATCAGGCCCACAAGACCTCAATCGGCCGACGACGCAATCATTTGAGAATGCTGTTAATTACTATAGCCCTTGCGTTCCTCGGAGGCGGTACAAATTATTTGCTTTGGTACGATATCCCTGTTCCTCCGTTCGGTAACATTTTAATAGCATTTTATATCGCAATTTTCGCCTATGCCATTTTCACCTATCAACTGATGGATATAGAGTTCATCGTTAAGAAAAGTCTTATTTATGCTTTCCTCCTAGGGGTTCTTTTGGTTCCATGCTATATCGTGATAATCTGGGCGCAAGTAGTTTTCTTTGGCAAAGTCAGCCCCACTTTCTCCCTCATTTCTCTGATCCTCCTTATTCTAGTAGGATTCTTGTTCCCAAAGTTTCGATTTAGAACGGAAGAGGCACTCGAACGCGTCCTGTTCAAAAAGCGGTACAATCACCGAGAAATCTTGCTCCGCTCCAGCAGAGAAATGATCTCGGTGGTGGATCTTGAGACACTATGCCAGAACCTTGTACAGACAGTAAGCAGGGCCCTGGGTGTTGGGAGGATATCGCTGTTCCTGATCGATGAGGTCAAAGGAACATTCAGCCTCAGGGCAAGTTTAGGCTTGGTGTCTGATCGGTTAAAGGAGTTCACTCTTGCTAGAGATGACCAGTTGGTCCGGAGGTTCATGAGAAGGTCGGAGGCCGTGGTACGGGAAGAGCTAGAGATGGCAAATAACGGGTATGGGGAGAAGGAATTGGTGAGGAGAATGGGTGAAATCGAGGCCGAGGTTAGCCTGCCTTTGATATCAAAAGAGAGTCTGAAAGGGATATTAAACCTAGGGCATAAGGATAGAAGGCAAATGTATTCCGAGGAAGAGCTAGAGGTGCTTTCCACCCTGGCTAACCAGGCGGCCATTGCGATAGATAATGCCCAGCTTTACGAAAACCTCAAGCAATCGCAGAGCATCATCCACCGGGCGAACCGGCTATCCTCGTTGGGCATGCTGACCGCCGGCCTTGCCCACGAGATCCGCAATCCCTTAGTGGCTATCCGAACCTTTACCCAGCTTTTACCCGAACGCTACGCCGATATAGAGTTTCGTGAAAGTTTTCAGTCCATTGCCCTGAAAGAGGTGGATCGCATCTGTGGCCTTGTCAACGATCTACTAAGCTTTGCGCGGCCCTCTACCCCTAAAGTTTTACGAGGGGATGTCAACGAGATTGTCGAAGCCATAGCGAGGATCTTGTCGACCGAGGCGAAAGAAAAGGGCGTTACTGTTAATCTCCGCCTTGCCGCTAGTCTGCCGAAGATTTTAGTTGACAAGGAACAGCTAAAGCAGGTATCCATGAACGTCATCCTGAACGCCATTCAGTCCATAGAAAATAAAGGGGTAGTGGAGATCTCCAGCCGGCTGTTTCTCAAGGACAACCGGGAGCGTTTTATCCAAATCGAAGTTCGAGATACGGGCATTGGCATTCCTGAAGGGGATATGGAGAATATCTTCAATCCCTTTTTTACGACTAAAGAGGATGGTAGCGGGCTTGGTCTTTCCATTTCCCATCAGATCGTCAAGGAACACGGCGGATATATGGCGGTGGAGAGTAAGGTCGGTGTGGGGACAAGTTTTTATATCAATTTACCTGCTAGTCAAGTAGATTATCGAAGAGCGATTGATAGCCCTCAGATCCATGAAAAGGATTTTGGTAGTTGATGAATCTAGAGCTGTTCGAGAGACACTGTCTCTAATTCTGGGTCAAGATTTTGAAGTTGTCCAATCATCGCACTTCTCAGAACAGAACTCTTCTTTTTCCAGTAAGGAGGTGGACCTCTTAATCCTGGGTCTTCCCTCAAGATTTGGGGCTGATGTCCAATCTATCTTACGATTTGCCTCACGGTTTTATTCCCCTGTCCTATTTCTTCTTGATTCAAGGTCCTCCGTTAGCTTTCTGGACAGCTATCCCAGAGCGGATTTTCTAGCAAAGCCTTTTAATCCCTACGAGTTAAAGGAAAAGGTAGCACTCCTTTTAGCACAGGCCGGGCAATATTCAGAACAGCCACTAGGGTTTTCCAGTACTGAAAAGGATAAGACAACCCGCTATCTTGAATTCCCATATCTCCCAGAGGCTACTGCGGCCCTGGCGAGAAGGTTTGCCCTTTCCTCGCTTCCACTGCTCATTCTCGGGGAAATGGGATGTGGGCAAGAGCGAGTAGCCCGAGCAATCTACTCGTTAAACAGTAAGGCAGGACCATGGATTCAGGTCTTTCTTCCAGAGATTTCTGAGGAATCCCTGCTTCAAGTGGTCGACCAGTCGACCCGGAACGAGAGCGGTCAACTCGAGAGGCTCACCCTTTTTTTTGATAGCCTGGAGGGCCTCCATCCTTCGGGCCAAGCCTCCCTCTTGCGTTTTTTGGTGAAAGAGGAAGAAAGGGGAAGGGAGCTGTGGATTCTGTCCAGCTCCAGAGTAGACTTATTAGAAAAGGTTTATCATGGAGAGTTTCTTGATACTCTTTATTACCGTTTGGCAACACTGACGCTTCGACTTCCCCCTCTGAGGGCGAGGCAAGGCGACTTGCCCTCTCTGGCTGCGCAAGTGGCTCAGGAATATGGGGAGCGTATTAATCTTGGAAAGGTGGGTTTTTCTCCTGATGCCATCGAGCGGCTTTGTAATTACCTCTGGTTTGGAAACGTAAAAGAATTGGAGACCGTTATCGCAAAAACTCTGGCGATCCATAGGAAAGACTGCATAGAAGCCCAGGACCTACTTCTAGGTGATAGCGAAGAATGGATAAAAACTCCCTTGCCTGATGAGATCGGGCGAAGAGTTCATTCTGAAGAGGAGGAAGAAAAGGATACCTCTGGTGTTATCTCAAAGGAGGGAAACAGACCATCCATTGTCCCCAAGCTTGAGAATGGTCATTATGCCGATTTCAGGATTCTGATCCACGAGCTGGCCCATGAGCTGAAAAACCCAATGGTTACTATAAAAACCTTTACCCAACTTCTCAAAGAAAAATTTAATGATGCCGCCTTTAGGAGTCGCTACCAGGAGATGGTTGGTTCCGATATTGAACGTATGGATGCTTTATTAGAGGCCTTGCTAGATTTTTCAAAGTTTAATCATCCAACCATGGAAAGGGTCGTTCTCTATGGCCAGTTGCGTAGCGTCTTAGAGGAGATTTTTCCTGAGTGGGGTAAAAGGAACACTGCTATACGATGGGAAAGAAGGGGAGAAGAAGAGGAAGTTTTTGTTGATCAAGCGCATCTCCGCTATGTATTCAAAAATGTTGTGCTCACGGCCCTGGCACATATTAAACCGATGACCGAAATCATGATAAACGTGGAAAAGGAAGGAAAAGTAACCCTGTCCTATGCCCGAGAAGGAAATGGGATGACCCCCCTCAGCCATTACCTGGGTCCAGTCCCTCAGTTGACGGTGGAATCCTTGCCGTTGCGTATTCTTCTGGCTAAGATGTTGCTCGAGAGAAGCGGAGGGGATATAGAGGTCCATCATGATGAAGGGAAAGTGCAGATCAAGATGGTCCTTTCGACAAATCAGTTGGCAGGTTAGAGAAGAAAAGATATGAATCAACCATCATTGCTAATCATTGATGATGAAGCCGGTGTGAGAGAGTCTATCCGCTTAGTCTTTGGCAAAGACTTCCGTGTCTTGGAGGCAGGGTCTGGTGATGAGGCCGTCCATAGTGTTAAAGCCTCTAAACCCGAGATTATCCTGCTCGATATCCTTATGCCTGGAATAGACGGCCTTGGTGTACTCAAGCAGATTAAGGCCATTCATCCTGAAGGTCAAGTTATCATGCTGACGGCCTTAAATACGGCCCGCACAGCGTTTACTTCCAAGGAGTTTGGGGCATTTGATTACGTGACGAAACCTTTTGATGTGGCGGAAATACGCCTCAGGGTGGGCCGTGCTCTTGAGAAAATTCAGCTTTCGAGAGAACTGGGACGCCTAAGGGAAGAGTTGGGACGGAAGTTCGGCATTGAAAACATAGTGGGAAAATCTGAGAGTATGCTTAAGGTTTTTAGAATCGTAAGTCTCGTGGCAGAAAAGAAAAGCACCGCGCTTATCACCGGAGAGAGCGGGACAGGAAAGGAGCTCATTGCCCGTGCCATTCACTTTAATAGTTCTCGTCGTGACAAACCCTTCATCGTGGTAAACTGTGCTACCCTTCCCGATTCTTTAATAGAGAGCGAACTTTTTGGCCATGAAAGGGGGGCTTTCACCGGCGCAATACATAAAAAGGATGGGCAGTTCGAGTTAGCTAATGCCGGGACTCTTTTTCTGGATGAGATCGGAGAGCTTAGTTTAGGAACACAAGCGAAACTTCTTAGAGCTGTTGAAACAGAAACCTTTACCCATCTAGGCGGTGCGGAGGAGATCAAGGTCGATGTGCGGATGTTAGCTGCAAGTAACAAGGATTTGCCCAAATTAGCCGAGTCGGGTGGCTTTCGTGCCGATCTCTTTTACCGGCTCAATGTGGTGTCTATCCACCTTCCACCACTGAGGGAGAAAAAAGAGGATATTCCATTACTCCTCAATCATTTCCTTGGCGTTAAAGCACAGGAAAACTCCATGGATCCTAAAACCCTGTCACCTGAAGTGGTGGATTGTTTTATGTCCTATCCGTGGCCTGGTAACGTTCGGGAACTTGAGAATCTGATCGAGCGCCTCACGATCTTAACACCTCGGGAGACTATTGTTCTCGAGGATCTTCCCGATAAT
>Ga0209980_10001822_pt1 | contig 11700 bp, 12 predicted proteins | sample CR02metaG_FD_183611 | JGI IMG/M metagenome (GOLD analysis project Ga0209980, IMG submission 183611) | Deep subsurface microbial communities from Mariana Trench to uncover new lineages of life (NeLLi) - CR02 metaG (SPAdes) (version 2) | ecosystem: Environmental > Aquatic > Marine > Ocean trench... | reverse complement strand
CATCACGTTGGCACCAACGCCTCACCTCAACGGCCTTCACACCATCTTTGGCGAAGTGGTTGAAGGTGCTGACGTCCTCAGCAGCCTGAGGCTGCGGGATCCAGCGGCCAACCCCGATTACGAGGGAGATGGTCTGGTTTCAATCGAGATCATCGAGGTCGATAATTAAATTCCCACAAAGCGGAGGCACCCTCTCAAAGTTCATAGATCCGTTTCAAGCCTGGGCCCGCAAACTGGATATTGAAGTCCCCTTCTCCGCCGCACTAAGTTGAATTACTAAACGAAAAAACCGACTTAGACGAGAAGGGAGCAGATCTGAAACTGGTTGTGCAATACCCTGGGGGGACGACTCTCCCAGAGAGCGCATATGATCCGGACAAGAAGTGTTATTGGAAGTAGCCTCGCGGAGGCTCAGCCTCTCGGCTCCCGTAGGACGCGGAACAAAAATTCAGCACAATAAGAATCAAGGCCCCCGGTGACCTTGAATGGCACATTCAGGTCGTCTTTGTTCTTGCGGTTTCAAGCGGTCTTCATGAGATGCTCCGCATGGAGACAATATCGGCCTCATACACTCCCTGGAGCACTCTGCGAGTGGAGCCGGGCTCGGCATCAGCCCACAAGAATGGCTGATCTACCAACCGATCCGGCTGCGACCATGGTCTGGAACTAAATCGATACTTGGAAAGTTATTCACAGTGACAAGGTTGTGATTGGCAGCCTAAAATCGGAATTATAGGCAATCGGATTCGCAGATTGGTTTTCAGAACAGGCCTTCTCATAATCAATCGGGGTTAGGCCGTTATGGTCTGGAGCGGCCGAAGAAATCCGGCCCCTTGCGGTTCATAGAAGAAGGCGGTCAGATGGAATTGGCGTTACGCTTCCCGACTGGGCTGGCGCAACAGCCAGACCAGCACGCCCCCTGTAATAGTCCCGTAAACGACTAGACCCAAGACCACGGCCACGGCCACGGCAGCGGCCACGGCAAAGCCCACGGCCTCGAGCATGGCCTCTACCACGGCCTCGCCCACGGCAAAGCCCACGACAAAGCCCACCGCTAGGCCCGCGCTGCTTGCCCCCACCCACCATCCGGCCCGTGAGACGTGCCGCCGCAGAACAAGCCACTGTGCTATCCCAAGCGAAGCTCCGGCCACCGCCATGACCACGGCAGCGGCCATGGCAAAGCCCCCGGCAGCGGCCACGGCCTCGAGCACGGCCCCGAGCACAGCCCCGGCCACGGCAAAGCCCACCGCCCCGCCTACGAAGCTTGCCAACACCCACCAGATCGCAAAGCCCCATCCAACCTGTGCACGTTCAGTGCTCATCAATGTGCTCCCCGATCCTCCCCGCCCGGCTGCCTATCGAACAGCTGCGGATGCTAGCTTCATTTTATGGAGATCGCCTACCAAGAAAAGCGATTCTCCCATTAAATGATTATTTCTTCCTTAGGTTATTGTAGAAATTCCTCTCCTTTTGACCGAACGGCCAACAACAAAGACTATGATCATCCGGACGTTGCGCAGAAGTCCAAAAATGCGCGGAGCAAGCTGACTTAGAGATGGGTGGATGGACTCATCTTGTGAACCCTTCCACGGTCAGTCCCGCGAGTGCCTAGGGCCGATATTGTTTCAATAGAGAGTATCAATTAACAGCAACTTCATCTCTGAGAATGGAATTGCCTCAATATTTCAAGTTGCGAGTGGCCATCTGAGTTCACTTATGAGAAGGTCAATTCGCAAAGGAGGCAATCAGTGGCAATTGATGAAGCACCCTCATCTACCGATCTGGCGATCCTATCTGGGTACGCGCTCGATCGAAACCCAGTCGCGGTCTATCTGGCCAGTCTTTCACCGGGCAGCAGGCGAACGATGCATCAATCCCTTAACACAATCGCGGGACTGCTCAAGAACGCGTCCCGGAGATGTAGTTCTCCAGCTGACCGATCGTGAACTCTTGATCAGCAATGATGGCCTTGACCAGATCTCCTATGGAGACAACTCCGACGATCCTCTCTCCCTCCACGACAGGCAGGTGACGGATGTGCTTGTCGGTCATGAGGGTCATGGCCTCTTCAACGGTGATTCCTGGGCCAACCGTGATCACTTCCTCTGTCATGATCTCCTTGACGGGCGTTTTCATGGAGGTCATTCCGTGCAGAACCACCTTGCGCGCATAGTCTCGTTCAGAAACGATCCCCACGAGTCCTCCGTCCTGAAGAACGAGCAGCGCTCCGACATCCTTTTCTGCAAGGAGCTGCAAAGCTTCGTAGACCGATGAATTGGGGGAGGTAGACCAGACTTCCGAGCCCTTTCTCTCCAGCAGTTGTCGAATTGAAATCATCAAGCCCTCCGGATACCTGAAAACTCTAAGGATCGAGTCCCCCACGATTCGATCAACGGGAGGGACTCGATCCTGCATTCCTCGCTCAACGGCTGGAGAGACCCGTCCTCAAATCCCACTCCGAACGTGACGCGGGGTGTTCGGGGCCCGACGGCGGCTTGTCCTTGCGAAGCAAGGGCGATCCGCCGGCCTGCTTGCCCCGTGCTCGCAGAGTGCCCGTGCTCATCTGAGCGTACTCGTTGGAGTGTCCTGGCGTAGCCGCCCGGCAGCCCACTTGTGCCTGCCTGCCCTAGCAGCCCAGGGCGCTACCCTTGGACTGCTAAGGCAAGCAAGTGCGGGCTGGGATCGGGCCGGCCGATCAACCCTCGTCTTCTCCGCTTACAGCGGCCAGACAATGCGCGTATCGGTGCTGCCTACGCCCTTCACACCACGAAGCAGCCCCAGGGTGTCCGCCAACGCCGCCTGATCGGCGCCTTCGACAAAAACGATAACGTCCGTCGGCCCGGCCAGGAAGTGCACGGTCTTGACCCCGGCGACCGCATGCAGCGCCTCATGAAGTGCGTCAATATCCTCCCAGCCGCCAGAACCCGCCATTTGGACAAAAACGAATGCCGCCATCATAATCTTCCTCCTTGGATGAAAGGGTGCACCAGGGAACGTGGGCACCCAGGGTTACCGGTAATCGATGCCAGGAATACCCTTATCGATCTGTTAGCGGCACCTCCCTTCTGAAATTCCAGCAGGGCCCGTTCAACGATCGCGGCCCCAACGGAAGAATCTGAGACAAGTGATCTCAAGCATTCAGGCCGTACTTAGGTATGACATAACCGGCCACAAATGAACGCAGCTCAAGATATCCCGGTCGTGGGCGCAGGAGATCTGGGCACCGAAACGCGGATGCTCACAGGAGGGTAGAGGTTTCGCCTGAGAGCAGTCTCTTCAGGTTAGCAATCAAGCGCTCAACGGCGTCTTGAATCGTTCTGTTTCGTTCCCACTCAGGGATCAGCACTGCGAAAATATAGGCCAGGCTGCCCACGATCGGGAAGAGCAGAATGATAAAGATCCAGAAGATGGGTCTACCGGTTCGGACGACGTGAACAGCCAGCCCGACCTGCAGGGCCAGGAGACCAATCCCAAGTACGTAAGTCATCGTGTCGACTCCCTCTCGAAAGTTCTCCCGTCGGGCACGACCGTAGGCACCGATACTAGACCCAGCATAGCAGCTTCGCCCCAGAACGCTGTGCGGCACAATCTAGTGATTAGCCGGAAGAACTTCACGATATCATCCGCGCAAGGGATTCCACCGGATGTTCACCTCAAGCAATCTCATAGTACAACATTTCGCTGAAGAACCTGCCGATAACGTCGTGATTAGTGTGGTTCCGTAGCCATTAAGGTGACATTGGCGAAGGCCATCCCATCAGGAGCTCAGTTGAAGACCGGCTTATGGGACTTTGGCAACGGTAGGCGTAGAAATGCCCGGAGGGTAATTCTTCATCGGCCGATTGATAGATAGATGAGCACGTGATACTAGGGGTTTGGGCCTACATTCAAAGGGGAGGGGGCGGCTTATCAGGTCCGTGATCCTAAGTCACGCCTGTCTGCCAATTCCAGCACTTCCCCGACTACGCGGGACAAGCCCCCGGTCGAGGGATTGTATCTGCCGCTTTGCCACGGTGTAAAGCTGGCCCGCATAAGACCTTCGTTTGAACTTGGCGGAGGTGCCAGAACTGAAAATGAGCACGTTATTCGTCGCCTTTGAGGTAGTCAATTGCAGGCGGGCGACTATTCGCGGAAACTGAGGCTTGGCAAGGTGTGTCCGCTGACCGGTATGCTTACGTCATGAACGGCGGCGCCGAATTCGCCCGGCTGCGAGTCATGCCGGCAAGTCTCCGCGCGACCGGGGGCAGGATCGAACCGACTCCAAGCAGCAGATTGGAGCCCACGGCGCTGCCCAACCAGGTCTCAAGCCTTCGTGTCAGGGCAAGCGGGCGGTCGAAGCTGGCGTGCCAGCGGCTGCGATAAGCCTGCCTCCAACGCTCCAAAGTGAGGTCGCCGCTCAGATAGGCGTGCGCCAGCGGGGCGCACAGCTCGACCGAACGCAGCGCGGCAGCGATCCCGTCGCCGGCTAGCGGTGGGATCATCGCCGCCGCATCGCCAACACAGGCGACCGAGTCCCATGGGTCAGCCTTTCTCCACAAATCGACGGGTGCTGCGGCCAATAGGGAGGCCTCGATCGGCTCGCCGCCCGCCAGTCGATTGCCGATCCCGGGGATGCGCCCGGCGAGTGCTTCAATCAATCCGGCAGGATCCTTCTCCGCACCCTCCAGCGCCTTCCTGCTCGCCAGGAGGCACAAGTTGACGATGCCACCCTCGATCGGCGCTAACCCGATGTAGCCCCCCTCGAAGAAGTACAGCTCCACCTGCGGGGGCATGCTTACGTTCTTGTAGTGGCGCTTGATCCCGACCAGCCCGGACTCCGGCGCGGCTTGAGAGCGTGGGGGTAACTCGGACGAGCTGCTCCGGCCGCACGCCGCGATCAACGCGCGGCAGCGGATCTCGATGATCCGTCCGTTCGAGCGCGCCTCGATCGTATAGCCGCCATTGACCTGATCGAAACGCTGCACGCGGACTCCCATCGAGAGCTCTGCCCCGGCAGCCTGCGCGGCGTCGGCAATCGCCGTGTCCAGCGACTTGCGGCTGAGCCCCCACGACCCGCGCGCAAGGTCGAAGCCGGCGGCCACGCCCGACCTGGAGGTCAGCACCGCCCGCGCCAGCGACGCTGGCCTGGCGGCGTGCACGCCGGCCAGCAGCCCCAGTCTCTGCAGCGTGCTTTGGGCCTCCCAGGATATGAACTCGCCACACACTTTGTGGCCAAGGTTCGCCCGCTGCTCAAGGACGAGCACATCCCACCCTCGCCCAGCCAGAACCGCGGCCAGGCTCGTCCCCGCAGGTCCAGCGCCGATGACTACCGCGTCGTAGATACCAAGGCCTCCTCAGCACGCGTGAATTCCCGCACGGGCTCGAACCACAGGCGGGCCATCTCGATGACCAGACCCGGCCCGAAGCCCATGGCAACGCCATTCAGGCCGCCGGCCGCTCGCGGTCTCTCCTCAAGCTCCTCCAGCAGCTCGCGCAGCACGAACACCATCGTTGCCGACGACAGGTTGCCCACACGCCGAAGAGTCCGGGTCGACGCGGCGGTGTCCTCTGGAGCCAGATTAAAAGTCTCAGAAAGCTGGTCCACGATCGCTTTCCCACCGGGGTGGATGGCCCACAGCTCTGGCCGCCGGCCGTCGGGAAAGAGCTGGCGAAGACCAGGCGGAGCGGCATGGGCCAGATGATCTGGGATCTGGGGGGAGAGGTAGAGTGTGAATCCGTGGTCGCCGATCTTCCAGGTCATTTCGTTCTCGGTATCGGGTTTGACCCGGCTGTAGAAGCCCATCAGGCGGACGAGGCCCGGCACGTCCGTCGTGGGGGTGCCAACGACGCACGATCCCGCCCCGTCGCTAAAGAGCGCAGCTGAAATCAAGTGCGGACGCTTCATGCTAGGCTGGAGGTGAATCGAACACACTTCCACACACACGATGAGTACCCGGGCCTCCGGCGCGCCGGCGACGATTGCCGCCGCGGTGCGCCAAGCATTGAACAGGGCTGAGCATCCCATGAACCCGATCTGGATCCGCTCGACTTCCGGAGAGAGGTTCAGCTGATCGCTGATGGCGATGTCGAGCCCGGGCGCGAAGAAACCGGTGCAGGTCACCAGGATCAGGTGGGTGATGGAGTCCGTCTCACGCTCAATGGAACGGTTGGAGCGTGCGCTGAGCTGGGCCAGGGCCGCTCGTCCCGCTTCCACAGCCAGGGGCGGCGCCATCCGGCGGAACATGTCCATTCGCTCGCTGGTTGTGGGTGCCTCGATGGGTGACCGGTGCGGGGCGAACCTGGACTCGTCGGGGGAGCTCAGACCATCTGGGATGCAGAAGTAACGGCTCTCGATGCCCGACCCTGCGCAGATCGCCCTAATCCAGCGTGCCTTGGCTGGGCTGCTGCGCAGGCTGTGAGCCAGCCAGTCGGCGGCCTGGTCCTGGCTGAACTGGTATTGCGGGAGCGCGGTTCCGAGAGACAGGACAGCGGGCGCATCGACAGAATTCACGTTAGATCCTTTCCTGCGCATTGGACTGGAAGGCGCGGTACTCCGATTGGACCCCAGCTGTGCGGACGGTCATCTCGACATGCTACCATTTAGGCTGGACAGGTGGCTCGCGGATGAGATACGCCTGCGGTGCGGCCCACCTCGAGGATTGCAGGGAATGAATGTGCGATTGTACCAACGCGGGCCGGTCATTCGAGTGCCACATTCGACTGGCCTGGAGACCGCATGAGCCTCAAGCCCATCCTGGCCCGGCTGCTTGGGCCCTGGCTGTTTGACCCGGCAGCCTGGCTCTATGACTGGATGACGGCTAACTCGGCCTGGCAGGAGAGCTGCGCCAACCTGTTGACCCCGTTTCCTGATGGCGCAGGTGGAGGTTTGGTCCTCGACCTGGGAATCGGACCCGGTGTCTCGGCGCTGAGCATGGGAGTGCGCCGGCCTCGAGCGCGCTTTGTGGGATTGGATATCTCGCGTGAGATGTTGAAACATGCGCGTGCCGGCCGCGAGCAGGTGGGCTGGCCTGCACGGCGCCTGATGCTGGTGCAGGCCGATGCCGATCACCTGCCGCTGGCCGACGAAAGCTTCGATGCAGCCGCGGCTCATAGCTTCCTCTACATGCTTCCTGACCATCACGCGGCGTTGATCGAGGCCAACCGGGTGGTGCGACACGGCGGGCTGGCCGCCTTCATGGAACCGAACGCAGATCGCGCAGATTGGGGTTGGCTCCTGCGGCAGCTCTCGGGAAGGCTGCTGTTTTCGTTTAGCCTGTGGCGCTTCTACAACTGGCTGCACGGCCGCTTCTCGCCTGCGAGCCTCACGGCGGCGTTTGAGCGGGCCGGCTTCAGAAAAGTGGAAACCGAAAGCGCGCTGGGGGGATTTGGCATCTATGGCTGGGCGAGAAAGCGCTGAGATCCGGTCGACAGCAAGCGGCCTGATTGCCCATCTGCGGCTGCACTACCAGATGCTGCTGGCACCCATATTCCTATGGGGCTACTTCCTCGGCGTCGTCCGCGCGCCTGCGGACTTCTGGCTGGCGTTCGCCGCGTTCCACATCTTCCTATACGGAGGAATAACAGCCTTCAATTCCTACTACGACCGCGATGAGGGACCGGTCGGCGGCATGCGCTTTCCTCCCCCGGTAACGGAGGCGCTGCTCCCGTTCTCGCTGGCGGTGCTGGTTGCGGGTGTGATGCTGGCAGCTGTGGTCAACGCCACCGTCCTCGCCATCTACCTGGTCATCATGGCGATGGGGCTTGCCTATTCACACCCGAGGATTCGGCTCAAGGCGCGGCCGCTGCTTGGACTCGCAACGGTCGCGGTGGGGCAAGGAATGCTGGCCAGTTTGGGCGGCTGGGCGAGCGCTGAGCCGGATCTAAGCACGGTGGACCCAATCGGCTGGTTGGGAATTCTTGGCATAACCCTTGCGACGGTCGGCTTTTATCCCATCACGCAGGCCTACCAGGTTGAAGATGATCTCGCCCGCGGCGACGTAACCTTCGCCGCGTGGGCCGGCCCATCGCGAGCGCTCGCCTTCTCGATCACCGTCCAGGCGCTCGGCGCCGCAATGATGGCGATCACGATCGCTCAGCGGCTGGACCTGATTCGGGCCACGCTCGTGGTCGGCTTCTATGCGGTTTTGTTGGTCGCTACGGCGGCGCGCGCGAGTGAGTTCCAGCAGCTGAATGTGATCGGGCAACACCGCCGCGTCATGGCGCTCAATACGATCATGTCAGGTGGATTTCTCATCTTCCTCACGGCGCATTTGATCGTCGTGCCTTAAGAGCCCGTTTGGGAATAGGCCGGTTATGGCGAGTGACGGCGAGCGCCCTCATTCAATCAGAAATCACAACCTCGCGCGTTTCCTAAGCGCTGAATCGCACTATCGACTGATGGCCGGCCGCTCTCGGCCGCCCATTTAGTTCGCAACGGCCGTCAGACTCAATCCGCCGAGGCTGCCCATGCGGCCGCAGGAACGGTCGGACGATCCGCACGCAGCCGGAGCAACATGGTTCCGACGCCGAGCAGCACACCGATCCCCATCACGATGGCTCCGAGCCGGATGTCGGCGGCGGGGGCTTTGCACATTATTCCCGGCTCACTCCAGTGAGCACGTGATCTTCAGAGTTTGGGCCTACAATCAAAGGAGAGGGGGCGGCTTATCAGGTCCGTGATCCTAAGTCACGCGCTTGCCAGCTAGAGCCGGTCAGCCCAACTTCACCGTGGCCAGAGACGTCAAGACGTTCACGAAACCGAGACCGGGACGAACCACCCGCAATGAGTGGAGGTAAATCGTTTTGGATACTTCAGCCCAAATTAACGTTGACCGCGCACCGGTCCTGGTAGGACGGAGCTTTGGAGTCTGGTGGGTGCTGGCAAGCGTCGTGGGCTGGGCTCTGGGCTCGGTCGTGAGCGATACCGTGGGCGATGTCGTGGGCCAGGTATGGTTCGATTCCGTGGGTTTGATCGTGTTGGGGGCCTCGATTGGGGGCATGCAGTGGCTCGTGCTGCGGCGACAGGTCTCCTGGGCCGGCTGGTGGGTGGTGGCAAACATCGCGGGATGGACTGTTGGCGCACTTGTGAACCTGCCCTTGAATCTTCCCTTGGGCTTGTTTCCAGGATGGCTCGTGGGGTTGTTCGTGGCCGGCATATTCCAGTGGCTTGTCCTGCGGCGGCACATCTATCGGGCCACTTGGTGGTTGTTGGTGAGCTTTGCGGGCTTTGTCGCAGGGTCGGGCATCTCAGTGGCCATCCCGGGGTGCCTGGGACCGTGCTCCGCGGCCGTTTTGGGAGCGGTGCTCGGGGCAATGACAGGGATTGCGCTGGCCTGGCTGTTGCGACAGCCTGCTCCACCGAGCGGTGAAGCGGAGGCGGCGTAACACGTGAGCGCCGATTATTTTGAGCCAATTTACGGAAAGCCCAGTTCAAGGATTGTGCTGCGGACTTGACTTAGGTCACGGACGGCCTCAGTGAAAACCTTCTTTATCCACTGCCGCCAGAGACAGTCTATTGGACAGGAGTTATGCGGTGGACAGCAATGAAATCAGCAACATGGAGCCATTCTCAGGGCCATTCGCGAACGTCTTCTAGGGATGTTTCGTGTTGAAACGAACAAGCGACCTCGCGGTCGCTTGTCTGCGGCTGATTCACGGGTTTCTGGTCGAGATTAAGAGAGCTTCGGTGCCTCTGTAGCCATTTGGCCGTTCCATTCTCTTCCCATTGGCTCAGTTTCGAACATAAACAGGAACTTGGATGCCACGGGCGCGAGTTCGGACACGAGCGCAGCCTTCGTGCCTTCTCGCATATGGATCTGCTCTGCCCACGCTGCGGCGAGTTCGACCGACTTGGGTGGGTCATCGGAAGTGATGTAGCGCTCCAACAGGTCTGCGGCCCGGCTGGCGAGAAAGTGCTCGTCGAAGAGAGCTGCGGCGTATTGCGGGTACCGTAGCTCAAACTTCGCGTGTGCGGTAGCGGTGGCCCGTCTCAAGGCCCGGCGCATGCGGATCGGCCGCGAAATGCCGGCCGGCATTTTTGCGGTGTCACCGATTGGCACCTGCGGCGAGTGCTCCCCGCTCTATTCGAATCTAGGTACTCTCCCAGGCGCAGAAACGATCTCATCGACCTCCACTACCCCCATGCATTTCGCCCTGGGCTCCCGGGATGGCGCCCAGGCGGAGAGAACTCCTGGGCAGGGTGCGCCCGTAGTTCGGCGGCCGTAACAAACGTGGAAGCCGCGTGTGGAGGAGATGGATTGTGTGTTCGCACACGGAAGGTCTTCGGCTCCAAAAGGCCGGCTCCCTCGATCATCTCCAGGGCAGCTGACAGGGCCTCCTCGCTGGCCGCGTCGACTGGCACAACAATGTCATAATCGCCTTCTACAACATCTGCCCGAACGATGATGAGATCATCGCGTCGGTCAGCGGGCGCTTTCACCATCTCATCGTCAATCAGCTTCCCGATCGCTTTCGCAGTCTCCTCGGGCTGGTCTGATTTTCCCAAGACCCATGCCCTGACCCGTTCGCCTGCCGTTCCCTGCTCTGCCGCAGCCCGCTCCGGCCTACCTATTTTAGCCGTGCCTTCCTCTGCCATGTCACCCTCCTTTATCTTGCGCTCCTCTTCAGAGGAGCGCTCGGACGTTACTCCGGGGTCTGAATGACCACCGCATGTTTCAGCCGCAGCAGCGACGGCGGGCTGCGCGGGATTTTCACATTAGACTTTACCAGCTGCCGCCCCTGAGCATAACTCAGGGGCATCACCGCCGCATCATCTGCCACGAGGATCCGGTCCGCCTTCTGATAGAGCTCGATGCGTGCCTTCCTATCGGCTATTTGGATGGCTTCCTCGACGAGCGAGTCAAAAGCTTGATTGCTCCAGCGGATCTCATTTACCCCGTCGCGGCTGTGGAAGAGGATGCGCAGCATGCTGTCTGGATCCTGGTAGTCGGCCTGCCAACCGTTGATCGCGATATGCGGAGGGTCGCTCCCCTGACGGTGCGTGAACTCGCCCCATGCCAGCCCTTGGACCTTCACCGCAATGCCAAGAATGTCTACCCACTGCTGTTGAAGGTAGGAGGCCACCGGATTGCCCTCGGGATCGCCGGAATAGAGGAACTCAACCGGCGGGAAGTTATCCCCACGCGGATATCCCGCCTCTTCCAATAATCGCTGCGCGGCCTCCGCGTCGACACCCAGACCGATGTCCGGCGAATGGCCGGGCATTCCCGGAGGCAGGAACCCACCTTGAGCGGGTTCAAAGTGCACGCTGCCGGTTTCCCTTAACAGGGCCACGCGATCGATCGCATGGACGAATGCCTTTCGAACTCTGGCATCATCGAACGGCGGAAGATCTGTCCGGAAGGCCACGTAGAGTGTGGACAGCATCGGCGTGACTCGGAACTCCCGCCTGTAGGTTGCCTTGAGATGACTGATTGTGCCGGGATCTGCGTTAATCAGACTTATGCCATCCAGTGACCCTCGATCAAATGCCTCGAGCATGGGTGCGTATTGCGTGATTGTGGGAGCTTCAACTCGTCCCACATTCCCGGGGAACAGGCCCCGGTAGTAAGGGTTGAAGGTCAGGATCATCTTATCTCCAGCAGCCCACGCCTTCAATCGGTAGGGCCCGTTGCTGACGATGTTCTCGACTTCGGTCCACGGCTGCCGCTCGCCTTCGACCACCCAGCGCGGCAGCGGATACGTCACCGGATGGGTGAGCAG
>Ga0209980_10001821_pt1 | contig 11701 bp, 9 predicted proteins | sample CR02metaG_FD_183611 | JGI IMG/M metagenome (GOLD analysis project Ga0209980, IMG submission 183611) | Deep subsurface microbial communities from Mariana Trench to uncover new lineages of life (NeLLi) - CR02 metaG (SPAdes) (version 2) | ecosystem: Environmental > Aquatic > Marine > Ocean trench >... | reverse complement strand
CCGCGGCGCGAAATCGTCGACGTCCAGGCCCTTGGCGAGCGCGGCGCGCACGTACTCGATACCATCGGCCAGGGTGTAGGCGAGCTCCTGCACGCAGGTCGCCCCGGCCTCCTGCAGGTGATAGCCGGAGATCGAGATCGAGTGGAACTTGGGCATCTCGCGGGCGCTGTACTCGATGATGTCGGCGACGATGCGCATCGAGGGCTCGGGCGGATAGATGTAGGTGTTGCGGACCATGAACTCCTTGAGGATATCGTTCTGGATGGTCCCGGAGAGCGCGGCCGCGGGCACGCCCTGCTCCTCGCCGGCGACGATGAACATGGCCAACACCGGCAGCACCGCACCGTTCATGGTCATCGACACCGACATCTTGTCGAGCGGAATGCCGTCGAACAGGATCTTCATGTCCTCGACGCTGTCGATGGCGACCCCGGCCTTGCCGATGTCGCCGACCACCCGCGGGTGGTCGGAATCGTAGCCCCGGTGGGTCGCCAGATCGAAGGCGATCGACAGGCCCATCTGCCCGGCCGCCAGGTTCTTGCGGTAGAAGGCGTTGGATTCCTCGGCCGAGGAGAAGCCGGAATACTGGCGCAGGGTCCAGGGCCGCGCCGCGTACATGGTGGCGCGCGGGCCGCGCAGGTAGGGGGCGAAACCCGGCATGGTGTCGAGATGGCCGAGATCGGCCAGGTCCTCGGCACTGTAGAGCGGCTTGATCTCGATGCCCTCGGGCGTGGTCCAGTTCAGCCCGGCCAGCGGCCGGCCCTTGAGCTCGGACTGGGCCCGCGCCCGCCAGTCCTCTAATGTCGCCTTGGGAAACTCCGCCATCGCCCCTCAGGAACCCGGATCAGCGAATCTTGTGCGCCGCAATATACACCCGCGCCGGGGGCCAAGTCCAACCGGGTCGAGGGGCGGTCGTGCCATGGCTGCGGCACGGGTCCCGCCACCGCCAAACCACCGCCAAAATGGAGCCTGGGAGACCTCCCGAGGCGGACATAATGCCCACAAGGAATTACTGGGTTATATGATATACCTGCCCTGCCGATAGTCCGAACTTAGAGGTGTCTCCGGTGAGCGTTGCCAGCATGCCCATGTACGACATGCCCGAGGTCCGCACGGCGCTCGACAGCTTGTGGCGCGGGTTCGCCACCAACGCGCAGCGCGAGGGTCTTGGCGAGGTTCCCAAGGAACTCGCCCACGGCCGCCCTCTGGACCAGTTGTGGAACGATCCGGAGCTTTGGTTCAGCCAGTGCTGTGGCTATGACCTGGTCAACAGACATGCCGGCCGGCTCATTCCGATCGCCACGCCGCGTTATGGGGCGCCCGAGTGCGAAGGCTGTGACTATGCCAGCGTCATCGTGGTTCGCGAGGACCATGCGGCGGACGACGTCTTGAAGATGCGTGGCGCTGTCTGTGTCATCAACGGTCCGGATTCCCATTCCGGCATGAACGCGCTCAGGGCCCTGGTCGCGCCGGTGAGCGATCGAGGCCGTTTCTTCTCCCATGTAAAAGTGAGCGGAACCCATGCCGATAGCCTCGATATGATCAAGCGCGGAGCGGCCGACGTGGCGGCCATCGATTGCGTCACCTATGCGCTGCTCGGGCGCTACCGGCCGGACGCGCTTGCCGGCATCCGCAAGCTGGGGAGGACCCATCTGGCTCCGGGGATTCCTTACGTCACGCGCGCCACGCACACCGAAGACACGATCGCCCGGATACGCGCGGCGGTGTTCCGGACCTTTGCCGATCCGGGGTTGGCCGCGGTCCGACAAGCGCTGTTGCTCCAGGGCGTGCAGGAAATTCACCTGTCGGAGTACAAGCGAATCTTGGGGTTTCAAGAACTTTCCGCACAGCACCAATTCGACATGGTGACGTAATGCCAAGGAGACTCCCCGGGTGCCGGTGCGCCGGGTCGCGGGGTACATCTGGCTAGGCTCGCCGGACGGGCATCTCCCAAGCGGGCACGAAGAAGGGACGCGGCATGGGCGGTCCTTGGGGAAGCGGCCGGCGGCGCCCGCCACGCAAGGACGGGTGGGTCTGGTGGCTGGCGCTGGTGCTCGGCACGGGGGCGCTGGTCGCCTTCCTGGCGTGGCGATTCCCGGGCGCGCTCTATGGGGAGCGGGACCGGGTGCGGCTGGTCTACCTGGTGCTGCTGCTGGTCCTGGTCTCGAGCTCGATCCTGGCCGGGCGCCGGCTGCGGCTTCGGGGGGTGGCCAAAGCGGCGGCGCTCTGGGCGCTGATCGTCGCGGTGGTCGCGCTCGGCACCGCCTACCGCGTGGAGCTCGGCGCCATCGGTGAGCGCGTGCTGGGCGAGTTCCTGCCCCACAGGGGCACCGTGCTCGGCGAAGGCGAGGTGCGCTTCCCGGCCGGCGCCGACGGCCATTTCCGCATCGAGGCCCTGGTCGACGGCACACGGGTCCGCTTCCTGATCGACACCGGCGCCAGCGGCATCGTGCTGAGCCCGGCCGACGCCCGCCGCCTCGGCTTCGATCCCGACACGCTTCAATTCACGGGTTTTGCCGAAACCGCCAACGGCACCGTGCGCACGGCGGCGGTGCGGCTCGGCGCGATCGAGATCGGCCCGATCCGCCTCCACGACCTGCCGGCCTCGGTCAATCAGGCGGCGATGCGCGGCTCGCTGCTCGGCATGAGTTTTCTCGAACGCCTGCGCTCCTTCGAAGTGCGCGACGGCGTGCTGATCCTGCGTCGTTGAACCTGGTACCGGACCGAACCAAACGGAATCCGCCCTAGTGTGGTGGCACAGAAATACGTCCCATCTAGGACGCCCTTGCAGGGCGCTCGGCTCGGCGCGCGGGTCGCCGTGATGCGGTCGCATCACAAAGAACCCGCGCAACCACGGCCGAGGGGCCTGCAAGGGCGCCCGAAGGGTCGCTGTTCCGGTCCTCCGGAGGGCGCCACCGCCGCTTGACGATGCTTGTGGCATGGCCGGCGCGACGCTTCCTACCCAGAGGACCGGAACAGCGATCCTAGATGCGGCGTATTTCCGTTCCACCACACTAGGTCGTGACCTCATAAACCAGAGTTGGGTCAGCGTCGGGGCGATGGTTGGGCCCGTGATCGGTTACACGACAACACCCACCTCCGCGCGACAGAAAGCACCGACAACGAGATGCCATCGGCGGAGAGGGGGTTCCGCAAACGTTAAAAGTCAGTCGTAGAAGATCTCAAAAGTTTTATCGACATACGGGACGTTGCCGGTATTGTGCAAAGCCATCGGCACACCCTTAGGTTCGGTCCATTGGTCGCCGGCTCGGCGCACGACCGTCGTGCCGCCCATGGTGACTGTCACCTGTCCGAGCATCGACGTACAGATATTCATCGACGGCGAGCCATCAGGAAAATCGATCTTGGTTCCAGGCTGCATGATGAATATGGACTCGATGATTTTAGTCACACCGGGAAGGAGTGATGCGTCGTGCTCCTTCAGCACCTCGTAGGTGATGCCTGGCGCTATCTCCTCGGAGAGTGCTTGCGGCGCGCCACCGAGACAAGTGAGCAGCCCGAGTGCAACAATTTTCATACGCAATTTCATTTTTGTGTCCTCCCAATCGGCCGGTCCTGATCGGGCCACCACCGACACATGGGCAATCCTCTACGCCACTCGACAGTCTGCCACCTGCATCGATGCTCCCGCAAGGACAACGATATGTTTCAGCCGTTCATCGGTCAAGCGCCCGAAGGCGGCAGCCCGTATCCTCCCCGATAGGCGCGCTTCATGTTTTTCAAGGCCCAAACGGGAACGCTGAACGGATCGGCAACACTGTCCTTACCTACCGATCTGGAACCAGGCCTGACCTCATCGCGCGCAATGACTGCTTCAGGTCAATCTGAGACCTTCGCCGGGCCCAGCTCACAGGTCCGAAGCCGGGGGTGAACTGGAAATAAACACGCAACAACTGGACATCGCCACTCGCAACACTAGCGGCTTACCACCGCAGCACCGGCAGCGCGGCGGTTGGCGCCTCTCCGGCCGCTGCGCAGAACGCGGCCAGGCGCGCCGGCGCCACGTTGCCCTCGGGATCGGCGCCGAGCGCCGCGCCCTGGAGGCCGCCGGTAATGAAGATGCCGTCGATGCCGGCCGCCCTGGCGCCGGCGATGTCGGTGCGCAGCGAATCGCCGATCGCGGCGATGCGGTCGCGCGCCGGCGCACCGATCAGGGCGAAGCAGTCTTCGTAGATCTCGGCGTGCGGCTTGCCGTGGTAGCGCACCTCGCCGCCGATCCGCTCATAGGCGCGCGCGATCGTCCCGGCGCAGATCTCGCGGCGGTCGCCGCGGATCACCTCGAGGTCCGGATTGGCGCAGACCATGGGCAGGCGCCGGGCCAGCGCGGCACGCAGGAGTTCGTCGTAGCGGGCGGGCGAGTCGCCGAAGTCAAGCGTGCCGGTGTTGAGGATGAAATCGGCCTGGGCCGGATCCTCGACGAAGTCGTAGTCCAGGCCCTCGCGCATGCCCCGGTCGCGCGCCGGCCCCAGATGGTGGCAGCGGCGCCCCAGGGCCCGGTGCCAGGGATCGTCGCGCCGGGCCAGGTGCCGCCAGGCCGCCTCGCCCGAGGACATCACCCCATCGCAGAGAGCCCGCGGAATGCCGAGTTCGGCGTTGCGCGCGGCCACCACCTCGGCGCGGCGCGGCGCGTTGGACAGGATCAACACGCGCTTGTCGTGGGCGCGCAACTGCTCCAGGCAGGCGACCGCCTCGGGGAAGGCGCGCACGCCGTCGTGCAGGACGCCCCAGAGGTCGATGACGAAGGCGTCGTAGCGATCGGCGATATGGGAAAGGCCGTGGTAAATCGGAATCATGGGTCAAACGAAGTCCTGCGCGCCGGACCTTGTGCCACGGCGCCGGGCGCCATGAAAGGACTTGTCGGAGGCGGGGCCGGTCGGGCGACCGCTCAGGCCGCCGGGCGGGCGAGGCGCGGCTCGCCGAACAGGAAGCCCTGGCCGAAGTCGACGTCGTAGTCGAGAAGCTCCAGCAGGCGGCTCTCGTCCTCGACCTTGGTGACGATCAGGTCGATCCGATGGCGGCGCAGGGCGCGCAGGATGCCGATGTTCTCCTCGACCTCACCGAGCAGCAAATCGCCCTCGATCTTGATGAAGGCGACGTGGCGGGCGGCCAGTTCGGCGGCGTCGAAATCCAGGTTCTCGACCCGGTCGAGCGAGAACCGGCAGCCGAGGAATGCCAGGCGGTCGAGCAGACGGGCGCCGGCCTCGCTCCAGCGCGCGAAATCGGCCTGACCGAACTCGAACACCAGATGGGCCGCAAGGGCCCGGTTGCCCTCCAGGAAATCGACGAAATCGGTAATGAAGGTTCCGTCGGTCAGGGTGTGGGGCGAGATGTTGCAGAAAAAATCGATGTTCTCGTTGCGGCTATGGATCTTGCGCACCAGCTGGACGCAGCGGAACAGCAGCATATTGTCGATCGCGGTAATCAGCCCGGCTTGCTCGGCCAATGCGATGTACTGCTCGGGCAGGACCATGGCGCCGCCCTCGGTGCGCAGCCGGGAGAAGCATTCGTAGAATCGCCGCTTGCGCTGCGGCAGGCTGACGATCGGCTGCAGCACCAAATCGACCCGGTCGTCGCGCAGCGCCGCGCGCACGATGTCGAGCACGGTCTCGCGCTCCAGGTTCTCGGCCACTGGCGGCATGAACCCGGGCGGCAGATTGCCGCTGGCCGCGCCGCCGATGCCGGGCTTGATGATCGCCGGCACCGAGGCGATCTGGCCGTCACCGGCCGCGCCGCCTTTGAGCTGCGGGATCAGGGATTTCAACACCTTGACCTCGGCCATGACCTCTTCGACGGTGCGGCCGGACTGTCCCGCCCGGACCGGAGGCGCCGCCTGCACGGCCCGTTCGAGCGCCTCGGCCAGCGTCTTGGACTGCTCCCCGAACTCGGTGCGCAGGCTGACCAGCTCGGCCTGCTGGGTGTCGCAGTATTCGTTGAGGAAGGCCAGCTCCCGGCGCAACTCGATGGTCCAGAGCAGGCGCGCGTAGACCTCGTGCACCAGCCCGCAGCCGAGCAGGATCGCCGCGCCGAGGCCAAAAGCCAGGCTCTGGCTCAGCCACGGCACCCACTGCGGACCAAAAATCACGGTCACGCCGGCCAGGCCGCCGTAGCAGGCCAGGAGTATCAGATTGAATAGTGTGCGCATGTCCCCCGCGGGGCTGCTCTTGGTTCCGCACCCACTGTGCCGTCACAGGTCTTGAAAGAGGGTTAATTACCGGTTGATATCGCGGGCCCGGGATCGGGGTTTGGTCCCGATTCCATGTACGCCGACAAGCACTTGACCGCCCCTCTCACCGGTGGTCGGCGCCGACGGCCTCGCTGACTTGGGAAAACCCGTCGCGGCGCAGCAGTGCGGCCAGGCCGGCCTTGATCTCGGCGACCAGCCCGGGGCCCCGGTAGACCAGCGCGGTGTAGAGCTGCACCAGCGAGGCGCCGGCGCGAATCTTGGCGTAGGCGTCGGCGGCGCTACCGACCCCGCCGACGCCGATCAGCGGTACCCGGCCCTCGGTCAGGCGGTAGATCTCGCCGAGGACGGCGGTCGAGGGCGCGAACAGCGGCCGGCCGCTCAAGCCGCCGGCTTCGCCCTGGTGGCCTCCGGCCAGGGTCTCGGGCCGCGCGATGGTGGTGTTGCCGACGATCAGCCCGGCGAGTTTCAACTCCACGGCGACGACCGCGATCTCGGCCAAGGCCGCCCCGCTCAGGTCCGGGTCGATCTTGACCAGCAGCGCCGGTTGCGCGGCCGGCGGCAAGGCCGCGAGCGCCGCGCGCACCTGGCCGAGGATCCGGGTCAGTTGGTCGCGGCCCTGGAGCGCGCGCAGGCCCGGTGTGTTGGGCGAGGAGACGTTGACCGCCAGGTAGTCGGCCAACGGCGCCAGTGCCAGCGCGCCTTCGGCGTAATCGGCGGCCGGATCGGCACTGTCCCGGTTCTTGCCCAGATTGACGCCCAATAAACCCGCGAGCCGCCCCGCGGGCCGTCCCGCCGACAACATGCCCCGGGCCGGCACCTGCCCCGCTTGGGCGCGCCAGACGCCGATCCGCGCCACCGCCGCCGCCAGGCCCTGGGATGGAAAGCCCAGGCGGTTGATCACCGCCCCATCCTCGGCCAGGCGGAACACGCGTGGGCGGGGATTGCCCGGCTGCGGGGCGGGCGTGATGCTGCCGACCTCGACGAAGCCGAAGCCCCAGCGCAGCGTGGCGCCGATCACCGTGGCGTTTTTGTCGAAGCCGGCAGCGAGGCCGAGCGGATTGGCGAAGTCCCGGCCCCAGAGCCGAACCGCCAGGACCGGGTCGTCGGCGACCGCGCGCGCCGGGCCCAGGCCATGGCGCAGCGCCCAGAGCGTCAGCTCGTGAGCGGTTTCCGGGTCGAGGCGGCTGAGGACGGCGCGAGCCAGGCGGGTGCGGTCCACGGCGCGCGCTCCTATTCCGGGACCCCGGCTTCCAAGACCCCGGCTTCCAAGACTGCAGCCTCCAGGACTGCGGCCTCCAGGACTGCGGCCGGGAAGCGGTGGCGCGAATCGGACCCGAGCGGCAGCTCCCAGACGCCGCGGAGCGCCGCAAGCGGCAGCTCGCCGTAGAGATGGGGGAACGGTTCGCCGCGGCGCGAGGGCTCCCACTTGAGGGCCGCGCCGAGCGTTTCGGGATCGACGGCGAGCAGGACCAATCCGCTCTGACCCCTGCGGTGCCGGGCGGCACTCGCTTCGATCTGCGCGGCAGTGGAGAAATGGATGAAGCCGTCCGCCGCGTCTTGGGACGAGCCGCTGTAGCGGCCTGCGGCCTGCGCCGCCGCCCATTCCTCGCGCCCGCAGATGTGGTAGATCGGAGCCGCGCCCATGCCGGGGAGCCTAAGTCATTTCCTGTGTCGATGAAACCAGCCCCCAAGCGCCCCGCAAAACGCGAGGCATACAGCGTAGATTCGCAAATTGCGAACTTCGATTGCCTGGATGGACCTGGATGGAGCCGACGCGGCGCCCCCGGATCGCATCGTTCATGTGTCTGAAATCCTGGGTATTTGGTTCGTTTCACAAGCGATCATGCCTAAATTGGGACACTTGGCATGGTGCTTGCGTTATCGTGTCAGGGGATAGCGGCGTTGGAGAACGCCGAATGGAAGGGTTGGACGGATGGGCGGTGGCAAAACCGCACCTCGGTGCAGACGCCGCAGCAAGGCGTTTCATTTCGCCCAGGCGTCGGGCGCAGCCGACCGCGGGGCGGCCGGCCCTCTGGTTCAACAGGCCCTACGGTTTCCCCCGCATAAGTTGTCGTAAGCCGGTGTTTCTGCTGGAACACCGTTGCGCGACGTTCCTCGTCGAAAACTCGCGTCCTGCGCCGTTGACGCGGCCCGGTGGTTTCGGTTGCAATATACGGTGGATCGTCAGGCGCCGGCGAGTACCCCGATATTTCCTTCGCCATACTCCTTCAACTGGTCTAGAAAAAGATCGATATGCTCAAACACGCAGATGTCTGGCGGGCCCTTGACCGGCTCGCCACCAAGCACGGTATGTCCGCCTCGGGCCTGGCCCGGCGCTCGGGACTGGATCCCACCACCTTCAACAAGAGCAAGCGGATCACCAAGGAAGGCAAGCAACGCTGGCCGAGCACGGAATCCGTCTCCAAGGTGCTGGCCGCTACCGGTGATTCGCTGGCCGAGTTCGTGGCCCTGATGGGCGAGGGCAACGCCTCGGTCCTGGCCCAGCGCGTGCCGGTGATCGGCTACGCCCAGGCCGGCGACAAGGGCTACTTCGACGACGCCGGCTACCCCACGGGCAGCGGCTGGGACGAGGTGCTGTTCCCGCAGATCGGCGACCTGCACGCCTTCGCGCTCGAGATCAGCGGCGCCTCGATGGAGCCGATCTACCGCGACGGCGACACCATCGTGGTCTCGCCGGCCGCCGACATCCGGCGCGGCGACCGGGTCGTGGTCAGAACCAAGGAAGGCGAGGTCATGGCCAAGGAGTTGTCCCGGCAGTCGGCGCGCAGGATCGAGCTGGCCTCGCTCAACAAGGACCATCCCGACCGCAGCCTCGACGTCGAGCAGATCGACTGGATGGCCCGCATCGTCTGGGCCAGCCAGTAGCCCCACCACACTAGTCTCGAGCACGCGGCCCCAAGCACGCGGGCGCGGCCCCGCTTGGGGCTGGCGATGCCGCGCCGCTGTGCTAGAAGAGGCGACCGGGGGGGTGCAAGAACGCGCCCAGGCGGGTGCTTGGGGAGGCCTTGATGACGGCGATCCATTTCGTCGACGGCGCGTGGCTCGAGGGCAATCCGCCGATCCTCGGTCCCCTGGACCACGCCACCTGGCTCGGCTCCACGGTGTTCGATGGCGGCCGCGCCTTCGACGGCGCGACGCCGGACCTCGATCTGCACTGCAAGCGGGTAGTCGATTCGGCCAAGGCCATGGGCCTCAAGCCGATGCATTCGGGCGCGGAGATCCTTGAGATCGCCATGGACGGCATCGCCCGCTTCCCGTCCGGCACGCACCTCTACCTCCGCCCTATGATGTGGGCCCAAGCTGGCGCCGACAAGTTCTTCGTCATGCCGGACCCGGAGAGCACGCGCTTCTGCTGCACCGTCCACGAGGCGCCGCTGCCCGAGCCGGGCGACTTCTCGATCTGCCTGTCCTCGATCCGGCGCCCGGCGCCGAGCATGGCGCCGACCAACGCCAAGGCCTCCTGCCTCTACCCCAACTCCGGCCGCGCGCTGATCGAGGCCGCGGAGAAGGGCTTCGACAACGCGGTCGTGCTCGACCCCAACGACCACGTCGCCGAACTGGCGACCGCCAACATCTTCATCGCCAAGGACGGCGCCGTGCATACGCCGGTTGCGAACGGCACCTTCCTCTGCGGCATCACCCGCAATCGGGTCGCCAAGCTGCTGCGCGAGGCCGGAACCCCGGTCTACGAGCGCAGCATCACCTGGGACGAGGTGCGGGACGCCGACGAGATTTTCACCACCGGCAACTACCTCAAGGTGCTGCCGATCACCCGGGTCGAGACCCGCGACCTGCAACCCGGCCCGCTCTACCGCCAAGCGCGCGAACTCTACTGGGACTGGACGTTCAAGTAGCGCGGCATCACTCCGCCGCTTCGCCCGCCTCCGCGGCGAGGTCCTCGCCGGCGAGCGCGCGGCGCAGCAACACCCGGCTCTCCTCGATGCCGTAGAGGCTCATGAAGGAACCCATGCGCGGGCCCTGCTCCTGGCCGAGCAGGATCTCGTAGAGCGCCTTGAACCAGGCACGCAGCTCCACAAAATCGTGGCGTTTGCCGACCTCGTAGACCTGAGTCTGCACCGCCTCGCCGTCGGCACCCTCGGGCAGCGCCTCGAGCGCAGCCAGCAGATCGGCGAGCGCCGCGCGCTCCATCTCGTTGGGCGCGCGGTAGTTCTTGTTGGGCTTGACGAAGTCCCGGTAGTAGCGAACCGCGCAGCCGACCAGCTGATCCAGGATCGGCGAGTTCGCGGGCGCCGCCTCGGGCGCGTAGCGCGAGATGAAGCGCCAAAGCACGGCCGGGTCCTCGGTGTTGCAGACGCTGGCCAGGTTGAGCAGCATGGCGAAGCCGAGCCGGGCGTCGGGTTTGGGCGGCGCGCCGTTGTGGAGGTGCCAGACCGGGTTCTCCAGGCGCTTGGCTTCGTCCTCGCCCTCGAAGCGGGCCAGAAACGACAGATAATCGTCGACCGTGCGCGGGATGACGTCGAAGTACAGCCGCTTGGCCGCGCGCGGCTTCTGATACATGAACAGTGCCAGGCTGTCCTGGGGCGCGTAGGTCAGCCATTCCTGCACGGTCAGGCCGTTGCCCCTGGATTTTGAGATCTTCTCGCCGTTCTCGTCGAGGAACAGCTCGTAGTTGAAGCCGGCCGGCGGCCGGCCGCCGAGCACCTTCTCGATGCGCGCGCCGACGGTCACCGAATCGATCAAGTCCTTGCCCGACATCTCGTAGTCGACGTCGAGCGCGTACCAGCGCATGGCCCAGTCCGGCTTCCATTGCAGCTTGCAGCGGCCACCGGTGACCGGGGTCTCGACCAGCGAGTCGTCCTCGTCGCGGTAGACGATGGTGCCGGCCTCCACGTTCCGCTCGACCACCGGGACCTGGAGCACCCGCCCGGTCTCCTGGCAGATCGGCAGGAATGGCGAATAGGTCTGGCGCCGCTCGGGCCCGAGCGTCGGCAGCATGATCGCCATGATCGCGTCGTAGTGCTCCAGCACCTTGAGCAGCGCCTTGTCGAAGCGGCCCGTGGTGTACCACTCGGTCGAGGACTGGAACTCGTAGTCGAAGCCGAAGTCGTCGAGGAAGGCCTGGAGCCGCGCGTTATTGTGTGCGCCGAAGCTGTCGTGGGTGCCGAACGGGTCCGGAACCGCGGTCAGCGGCTTACCCAGGTGCTCGGCCAACATGTCCGGGTTCGGGACGTTGTCCGGCACCTTGCGCAGGCCGTCCATGTCGTCGGAGAAGCAGAACAGCCGGGTCGGGATATCGCTCAAGCGCGCGAAGGCCTGGCGCACCACGGTGGTCCGACCGACCTCGCCGAAGGTGCCGATGTGCGGCAGTCCGGAGGGCCCATAGCCGGTCTGGAACAGGACATAGCCCTTGTCTGGGGTCTTGCCGTTCAGGCGCTTGAGGAGGCCGCGCGCCTCGGCGAAGGGCCAGGCCCGCGCCGCCGTGGCCAGCTCGCGCTCGCTGGTCATGATGAGGTG
>Ga0209980_10001820_pt1 | contig 11702 bp, 10 predicted proteins | sample CR02metaG_FD_183611 | JGI IMG/M metagenome (GOLD analysis project Ga0209980, IMG submission 183611) | Deep subsurface microbial communities from Mariana Trench to uncover new lineages of life (NeLLi) - CR02 metaG (SPAdes) (version 2) | ecosystem: Environmental > Aquatic > Marine > Ocean trench... | reverse complement strand
GTATACCTTACTGATTCGCATTAGCTCAAGTTGACACCTGGACCGCTGGCCGGCCACCGGACCGCCCACTTCCCAGATCTCCATTGCTAACGTCAGGAACCGATCGATGACGATTCACGTTTCTCAGATCATGCCGGAGTCACCATGATGGACCACTACTACAACGCCAAAGATTTAGCCCGTTTTTCGGAGATTGGCGAGGAGGCCGGCCCCCTGTGGCAGAAATTCAACGCCTGGTACACCGCCGTGTTCGCCGACGGCGCCCTCAGCGAGCGCGAAAAGGCATTGATCGCGCTAGGGGTCGCACACGCAGTGCAATGCCCTTATTGTATCGACGCGTACACGGAATCCTGTCTCGAAAACGGCGCCGATACGGAGCAGATGACTGAGGCCGTCCACGTAGCGGCCGCGATTCGTGGAGGCGCCTCGCTCGTGCACGGCGTACAGATGCGCAACAAAGCCAAGCAGCTCGGGATGTAGCATGGGACGAGTCTTACCCACCCTTCAAAAGCAACACGCACCGCTTGCGTCCGGCGCGGAGCAGCGAGCGACACTGGCCACCGTCCCGCTCGCCAGATCGTTCAAGGAGGCCCTCGCCCAATCGAGCCTTTACCCCCTTCGCGCCACCGGCGTTGACATCTTACAGATCAATGTCGGCAAGAAGTGCAACCAGACCTGCCGCCATTGCCACGTGGATGCCGGCCCGGACCGTACTGAGATGATGCCCCGCGACGTGATGGAGAAGTGTCTCGAGGTGTTGGCAACGACCGATATTCCAACGGTCGACATCACCGGCGGGGCTCCCGAACTGCACCCCGATTTCCGCGAGCTTGTCGCGCGCTCACATGCCATCGGCAAGCATGTGATGGATCGCTGCAACCTCACCATCCTGCTGCTGCCGAATTACTCAGACCTGCCGGAGTTCTTCGCCGAACACCAGGTGGAAGTGATTTGCTCGCTCCCACATTATCGCGCCAAACAAACCGACAGTCAGCGTGGCGAGGGCGTGTTCGATGAATCCATCGAGGCGCTACGCCGCCTCAACGCCGTGGGGTATGGCAAGCCCGGCAGCGGCCTCGTGGTGAACCTCGTGATGAATCCGGTGGGCGCCTTTCTACCGGGTAACCAAGCCAGCCTGGAACGGGAGTGGAAACGCGAACTCGAACACCGTCACGGCATCGTGTTCAACGATCTGTACACGATCACCAACATGCCCATCTCCCGGTTTCTCGAATGGCTCGAGGAGAGTGACAACCTCGAGGGGTACATGACCCGCCTCGTGAACGCGTTCAACCCCGGAGCCGCTCGGGGTGTAATGTGCCGCAACACGTTGTCGGTTGGCTGGGACGGCCAACTCTACGACTGCGACTTCAATCAAATGCTGGAGCTAGGAGTGGCAGGCGATGTTCCGCGGTCGATCTTGGACTTCGACATCGCCCAAATTCGCCACAGAAAGATCGTCGTAGGGCCGCACTGTTTCGGATGCACCGCAGGAGCCGGCTCGAGCTGCGGCGGCGCAACGGTCAACTGAGGAGGTTGTTGTTCTAATACTCATCGCCCTGCATATCGGAGCGTCGATCTTGCTCTCGGCATTCGGTCTGCACCGCTTGTACTTGGCGCGGGAATACCGGCGTATCAATCGGCGCGTCGAGGGCAAGGCCGCAAGTGCGCCGCAGCGGTGGCTGTCCGTCACAGTCCAATTGCCGCTCTACAACGAGCGGTACGTGGCGGAGCGTGCGATCCGCGCGGTGGCAGCACTCGGGTATCCTCGGGATCTCCTCGAGATCCAGGTGTTGGACGATTCGACGGATGAAACGTCCGAATTGGTGGCACGAGTCGTTGGGGAACTCACCGACCGTGGGATTCGCATACACCACATCCGACGGGAGGCGCGCACCGGTTACAAGGCGGGTGCCCTGGCGGAGGGTTTGTCGAGGGCATCGGGCGAATTGATTGCGATCTTCGATGCGGATTTCGTCCCACACACCGATTTCCTGCTGCGTGTGGTAGGCGAATTCGACAACGCCGGAGTGGGACTGGTCCAGGCACGGTGGAGCCACATCAACGAGAACCATTCACTGCTCACGAGGGCCCAAGCGCTCCAGCTCGACGCCCACTTCACCTTGGAGCACGGGGTGCGGGCGGCCAAGGGCTTCTTCTTCAATTTCAACGGGACCGCGGGCATATGGCGCAAGCAGGCCATTAGAGACGCCGGCGGCTGGCAGGCCGATACGCTCACTGAGGATCTCGATCTTTCCTATCGCGCGCAGCTTAAGGGTTGGCGTTTCGTGTATCGCGACGACGTCGCCGTCCCGGCAGAACTGCCGGTTGAAATCGCGGCGTATCGCCAGCAGCAACAGCGCTGGGCACAGGGCGGAGCGCAGTCCGCCCGCAAATTGCTCCCGGCCATCATGCGCGCCGAGCTTCCCCGGGCGGTCAAGCGAGAAGCGGCTTGGCACTTGTTGACTCACTTCGCGTACCCGCTTCTGGCCCTCGTGACGTTGGCGGGATTGGCAGTTGGTTTTATGGCGGAGTCCCTCGCCGCACGGTGGGTGCTCGCCGTGGACGGAAGCTTGCTCACGTTCGCTATGGGGTCTCTCGCGTACTTCTACGGCGTCACCGCTGAGGCAAGGGGCGGTCACTGGCGCAGACGGCTGCTCCTCGTACCGCTGATCATGGTCATCGGTGCAGGCATCGCGCTGAGCCAGACTTTGGCCGTCATACGCGGGTTGAGCGGACGACGCACCCCATTCCTACGCACTCCAAAGTACGACATTGCCGCCGCCAGCGACCAATCCTGGCGCAGCGCTGCGTACCGTCTTCCCGTGGCCGGGCCCGCCGTGGTGGAATTCCTGGCCGGTCTCGCGTTTCTAGCTGCCGGTGCTCTCGGGGCCGCGCGTAGCGACTTGCCCCCGAGTGGCTTGGTACTGCTGTTCGGCGTGGGCTTTATTTTCGTCAGCGGTGTTTCTCTCATACAAGCGCGGAGCAGACCGAGCCAGTAAGGTTACTCTCTTGCGAACTTCTTTTTGCTACTACGACTCAACTTCAGCGGTCGTCCGATCGTATGAGTGGGCACAGAGCCAAAAGACAAGGAGACTACTCACATGAACGATTTCTTTTCGAAGCTCGAACCCCTAGCCACAAACGCCATGCGCATCATGGTGGGGCTTGCCTTCTGGTCCCACGGCGCACAGAAGCTGTTCGGATGGTTTGGCGCGAACAGAACGGTAGAGCTCATGAGCCGATTCGGCATCGCCGGTACCATCGAGTTCTTCGTGGCTCCCTTGGTGGTGCTCGGCCTTTTTCACCGCCCCGCGGCGTTCTTAATATCAGGTGAGATGGCGGTTACGTATTGGTGGATGCACGTAGCGGGCCGGGGAGAACTGTGGTGGTGGGCGAATCGTGGCGAGTTGCCGTTGGTGTACGCTTTCCTGTTCCTGGTTATCGCCACCCGCGGCGGGGGCGATTTCAGCATCGATGCCCTTCTCGCTAAGCGAAAGAGGCAGGCCGCCTAGCCTTCCAGCGGAACTCGGTGAGGGGCGGAGCGGTTAGCTAATTACTATGAAACGCTCTTACAGATTCGCTCCTATAGTAGCCCTTACGGCGTTCTTGATGATGACGGTCGGCGGGCAACTTTTCGCCCAATCGCACAGCGACCGCCAGGAATTCAGAACCGACTTTGACAAGCGCACCGTATCGTTTGACGAAATCGTTTCTGGCGGACCGCCCAAGGACGGCATCCCGGCCATCGACCATCCAAAGTTCGTCGGCGTGCAGGATGCGGACCGGTGGCTCGAGGACCGCGAGCCTGTCGTGTTGGTAGCGCTCGACGGCGTCGCCAAGGCGTACCCACTCCAGATTCTCATACAGCACGAGATCGTAAACGACGTGGTAGGTCAAACACCCGTTACGGTGACCTACTGTCCGCTCTGCAATACGGCCATATCGTTCGACCGTCGATTTGACGGACTGCTGCTCGACTTCGGAACCACCGGGAGATTACGCCACTCCGATCTCATCATGTACGATCGCCAGACGGAAACGTGGTGGCAGCAAGCCATAGGTGAGGGAATCGTCGGAGAGTACGCCGGCCGGAGGCTGACGTTCATTCCCTCCCCCCTCATCAGCTGGAGCACGTTCAAGGAGAGCTACCCCAACGGCAAGGTGTTGTCGCGGGACACCGGATTCCGGCGCAACTACGGCCGGAACCCCTACGAGTTCTACGACCGGGGTCGGGGTCCCTGGCCTCAGTTCTTCTCCGGCCGGAGCGACGGTCGCCTGCCGGCTATGGAACGGGTCGCCGCAGTGGAAATCGACGGAGAGAGCGTCGCGTTCGCGTTTTCCAAGTTGAGGAAGAAGCGCGTCATAACAGAGCAGGTGGGTGAGACGCCGCTGGTGGTGTTCTGGGCGCCGGGCACGGCCAGCGCCGTGGACAATTCCACCATCGCCAAGGGGCGCGACGTCGGATCCACCGGCGTCTTCGACCGCCGCCTGGAGGGGCGGGGGCGGGCGCTTCGGTTCACGCCCGACGGCGACGGGCGATTCACCGATCGCGAGACCAGATCCACGTGGAACATCCTCGGTCGCGCGATCGACGGACCGCTCACAGGCAAGCAGTTGATTCCGATCGTCCACGGCAACCACTTCTGGTTCGCTTGGGGCGTCTTCAAACCGGAAACGCGGATCGTCAAGTAGCCCGCTCGGGCGATTGATAATTGAGTGATTACGAAGCAGGTCGTGCGTACGCCCTGCGACGTCCTGAAGTAAGACCGGCATCTTCGGCGTAGGCGATCAGCTCTCGCTGAAGCAGCCGCCGCCCGCGAAACAAACGTGAACGGACCGTCCCGATGGGAACGTCCAGAATGGCGGCGGCCGACTCATAGGTTTGATCTTCCACGTCGATGATGACAACGGGTGTTCGGTAAATCTCGGGAAGCACCGCCAATGCGCGCCTCAAGACTTCATCGAACTCTGGCAGCTCCAGAACCCGCCGGAGCGACAAATCGACCGCACCGGTTTGGAATCTCCGAGTCGCGGCGATCTCATCGAGGTCCGCCTCCTCCCAGGTCGTTATCCGTCTCTCCCGCTGTCGTTTTTGGATCCATAGGTTGTGGCATATCGTAAAGAGCCACGCCGCGCAGTTTGTTCCCAACCGGTATTGGTGCCGGCTGCGGTACGCCCTCAGGAACGTGTCCTGCACCAAGTCCTGGCAGTCGCACGGATCCTTCGTCAGTTGGAGCGCAAACCGGTATACGCTGTCCAGTGCGTCCAGCGTCTCTTTCTCGAACCCGCCTGCCGCCGCATTCACGTTGCCGGGCACCGCCTTCAGCGTTGTCGGTCGGTCAGCCAAGTACAGCTCCTCCCCGTTATCCCCGGACATGGGGCATGCTAGCATCTCGACAACAGCACGCGCTCACCAAGGGTTCCCACCGGCTTTCCAGAGGAACAATTCCCGACCTTCCGTGGTTCATTTCTGTGGAATCAAGGCCTTAGCTCGATCTCGGCGTGGTCAAGCAACCTTGTCTTCGCTATCATGGCATACGACCGACTTTTCCGCAGCTGTTAATCAACCGAAGTTCCAGCATCATTTCGGAACAGGGGTGCTCCGTACAGCCGTTGGACGCCAGACATTCAAGGAACTGCTATCAATGAGACTTCCGATGAGTTTGGCCCTCGCAGGACTGCTGGCGCTTCCGGTCACGACCGCCGCCCAATGGACACAGGGTGCCGCCGGCAAGCTCTGGGTCAAGAGCGTGCTGTTTGTGCAAAAGACCGACGAGAGATTCACCGTCATTGGGAACCGACAACCCTATTTCACGAACGGCGAAGCCGACTCGAAAGCAGTATTCACAGAGTTCATTCTGGGGCTTCACCCCAACGTGGACCTCTGGATTCAGGTCCCGTATTTCGACCTGACGTTTCGGGACGACGTGCAGACCCTCACCAAGACCGGCGTCGGCGACGTCCGCGCCTGGCTGCGCTGGAACATCACAAGGCTCAACGGCGGGAGCACACCCATCTCCATCAGGGCGGGCGCGAAGGCGCCGATCGGCGAGTCTTCTATCGACGCCCAGCTCATCCCCCTCGGCGAGGGCCAGTGGGACTTCGAGGGGTTCGCGGAGGTAGGCCACTCGTTTTGGCCGGCCCCGGTTTACGCCATCCTTTGGCTTGGCTACCGACTCCGGCTGGAGAACAAAGAGCAATTCAACGACCCGGGAAACGAGTTCGTGTTCCTGGGCGAGGCCGGGGTCAACCCCACACCAGGCACTTTTCTCAAGGCGACGTTCGACGGATTCAGGGGTGAGAGAATCAGACGGGACGGCATCCTCACGAGCTCGCGGCGGCGCATCGCAACACTTCAGTTCACCGGGGCCCTACGCACCGGGCCCCTGTGGCCCGAATTCGGCGTCCGGGTGCCCCTGTCGGGACAGGAGTTTCCCGCAGGCGTGCAGTTTGTGTTTGGCGCAAGCGCGCAGATACGGTAAGCAGTGAGCCCTAGGGACAAGGAAGGGCCCGCTCCCCACTCCCCACTCCCCTGCCAGCACTTCCCGCCCCCCAGGCCCGGCAGTAACCTTGGCCTGTGGAAATCACCATCCTCAGCATCGGCCTTTTGGTCTTCGCCGGCCATTTCCTGACCGGCTTCTTCGAGCGAACCAAAGTCCCCGATGTGCTCGTTCTCATGCTCGCCGGCGTCGTCATCGGTCCCGTTCTTGGAATCGTGACGCCTGCGGATTTCGGCAAGGTGGGACCGGTGTTCACGACCCTAGCCCTAGTCGTGATTCTCTTCGAAGGCGGTATCCACCTCAACATAAAGGACCTCAAGAGATCGGCGCGGGACACGTTGGTCCTCTCGCTCGCGACTTTCGCACTGACCGTTCTGCTGGTCATGTACATCGCCGATTTTCTCTTGCCGATCGATCCGCTCACCGCTCTTCTCATCGGAATGATTCTCGGTGGCACTTCGTCCGCCGTTGTGGTGCCTCTCATCCGCATCCTTCGCGTCAGCGATCGGACGAGCACGATCCTCCTCCTGGAATCGGCTCTGACAGACGTACTCGCCATAGTTCTGAGTCTCGGCTTGATTCGAGGCCTCCAGTCGGGGCAGGGTATATCAGCCGGAGTGATGCTGGGCGACGTTGCCGCGTCGTTTCTCGTCGCCGCATTGATCGGGGGCGGCGGGGCATTCATCTGGTCCGCGATCCTACCGAAAATCCGCCAGATCCCCAACACTGTATTCACTACCATCGCATACGTCTTGATACTCTTCGGCTTGACGGAGATCTGGGGATACAGCGGTGCCATCGCCGCCCTTTCGTTCGGCATCGGCGTGGCAAATTTTCCCAACATCCCACGGCGCATCCTAGGGAAATTCATCACGTTCCGATTGGCAGGATTCTCCGACGTGGAGCGGACGTTCTTTGCGGAGGCCGTCTTCCTGGTGAAGACGTTTTTCTTTGTTTTCCTGGGGATCTCAATCACATTCGACGACCCGCGCACGTTCGCAGTCGGTTTGATCGTCGCAGTGATCGCGATCGGCGGACGATCCATCATGGTACGGTTGCTCGCCCCTCGCTCCGTGACGCGCCGGGATGCCATGCTCATGACGGCGCTAATCCCCAAAGGCCTGGCCGCCGCGGTGCTGGCAGCGCTGCCGCTACAGATGGGCCTCGCCAACGGTGAAATCGTGCGGAGTACGGTCTTCGCAGTGATCTTCTTCACGATCCTGCTGTGCGCCGTCTTTGTCTTCATCATCGAGAAAGGGAGACTCAACGCCGTCGCCGATACTTTCTTCCGACCCTTCGCCACACAACCCCCTTCAGAGACCGCGGCCGACCTCCCAGTGCCCGCGTTCGATCAATCACTCGGTCTTCCTGCACTCCAGGATGAGTTCTTCGAGCCCAATATCGTGGAACTCACGCCTGAGGCGTCACCGGCAAGCGACGGTGGCGATATACCGGAACCGCCAACCGAGAAAGAACCTTCCCCACCCCCACCCCCACCCCCGGCCCCGTCGCAGGGGCCGACGCAGGATTGATGTACGAGCGGTTTCTTTCCAAAGCGTGCTTTCGAACATTTGACAAGATGTCGATGAAAACCGCGCTAGTGGCAGTTCACCGGTTGGGCGCGCTGGTCGCCCTGCTGGCGCCGAACGCCGCGGGCGCCCAGGCTCAGCTCGACTCTGGCGCCGTCGAGATCACCCTTACCGGGCGAGTCCACATGCAGTACCGGACAACCTCGGTCGATGGCACCCGCTCGTCGGAGTTCCTCCTACGTCGAGCGCGGCTTACAGCCCAAATAAAAGTCAACGACTTCATTGAAGGGTTTATCCAGCCGGATTTCGGCGAAGGCAAATTCAGCCTCAAGGACGCCTATCTACGGCTCAACTTCGATCCCGCTCTTCGCTTGTCGTTCGGACAGTTCAAGCGACCGTTCGGCATCTTTGAGCTGTACAGTTCCACGCAAATCCTGACGATAGAACGAACCGGGGAAATCGACGGCGTGGACGCATGTGCCGGGCCCGGGGGCGTGTGCTCCTGGAGCCGGTTGACGGAGGCGCTTCAGTATTCCGACCGCGACATCGGAATTCTCGTCGACGGTCGAGCCACCGACGAGTTGGAGTATCGATTCTCCATCACAAACGGTACCGGAGCCGATGAGCGTGATGAGAACGGCACCAAGTCATACACCGCTCGGGTGGTAGTACAGGCCGCTTCCCACGTGCGCCTCGGGGCCAACGTCGGAGTCCACGATTACTTCGACTCCACCACCGACGACGAGTACGCGGTGGCATACGGGGGAGATATCGAGATCGGGCGGTACGGAGACGAGTTTCACCTGCAAGCCGGCTTTCTCACCGGCCAGAACTGGCTCAATCTGGATCCAACCGGCGACCCTTCCACGTTCCTAACAGCACAGGGTGTGGCGAGTTACCGCATCCCGATCACCGGATCCAGCCACTTTACGGCTGTGGAGCCGCTGGCCCGGCTGAGTTGGGCGGACCCGGACACGGACGCTGCGAGCGCTGGCGGCTGGCTGTTGACTCCGGGGATCGCGTTACGCATGGCGGGCCGGAACATGCTGGTGGCCAATGTCGATGTGTGGTCACCGGGGGCGGGAGATTTCGAGTGGTCCTTCAAGTTCCAGAGCTTCCTGCACTTCTGACGAGCGCAGGAAACGGGGCGAGGCCTGGCAAGCGGCCAGGCCTCGAGTTCGCTCCGCTCCCGGCCGGCAATCACGCCAGCCGAGGCGCCCGTTGATCTAGGACGCATTCAAAAGCTAAACCGGCTTGGACCAATCTCCTAATACCACACTTCTGGCAGGGGGGAGGGGGAAGGGGGGAGGATTACCGGCTCCGGGCGACCATCATACTCACGAGTTCCTGGTTTGATTTGGTCGACTTCATGTCGCTCAACAGCCTCTTCATGGCATCGATGGGAGTAGCGTTGCTGAGTTCGCGTCGCATCGTTCGGGACGCCAACAGCGCGTCATCGGACAAGAGAAGTTCCTCCCGTCTGGTCGCGCTGCCCATGAGATCGATGGCCGGGTAGATGCGGCGATCCGCCAATTCGCGGCTCAAGAGCAATTCGCTGTTCCCAGTGCCCTTGAACTCTTCGAAGATCACCTGGTCCATTTTCGAGCCCGTATCCACCAAGGCCGTCGCCACGATACTAAGCGAGCCGCCTCCCTTGGCCACGTTGATTTTGCGGGCGCTCCCGAGGAAACGTTTCGGCTTTTCCATGGACGTCGCATCGAGCCCTCCCGACAGGGTTCGTCCACTACCCTCCTCCACCGTGTTGTACGCGCGTGCCAATCTCGTGATGGAGTCCAAGATGATCACCACATCTTCACCCATTTCCACCCGCCGTCTCGCCCGTTGCACGCACATCTCCGCCACAGCCACATGCCGGGATGGAGGATGATCGAAGCTCGATGCAAAGACCTCTCCAAATCCCGCAAGCTCCATCTCCGTCACCTCCTCCGGTCGCTCGTCCACCAGAACAATGAACAGTGTACACTCGGGGTAGTTCGTGGATATGCCTTGTGCCACGGACTGGAGAATCGTGGTCTTGCCGGCCTTCGGCGGTGACACTATGAGTGCTCGCTGGCCCTTCCCGAACGGGCAGAGTAAGTCGATGATCCGGTTGGTGTAGTCGGGTTGGCCGCGGATGGTCCGTGCGCACTCAAGGGAGAGTTGCTCGTCGGGATGCTGCGCGCCGAGTTTTTCGAACTCCGGACGGTCGCCGAGAGACTCGGGTGGCCGGCCGTTTACGGCGTCCAGTTTCGCAAGCGGTGCGCTTTTACCGTTGCGGGGCCGCTTACCCACCACACCGGAAATTTCATCTCCCGTTCGGAGGCCGTACTTGCGCACCAATTTCGGCCCGACGTAGACGTCTCGCTTTCCAGGCGTATAGCACGCTTCCTTCCGGCGGATAAACGCCGCGCCGTTGCCGAGAACTTCCAGAACCCCAAGACAATCGTTGTTGCTCACCTAATCACCACTCCGGTAAATCACGGAAGGACTGCGGAACCGAGGCAAACCCCGCCGCTGTCAAAGACGGTAGACGTTCGACGTGCTATAGACTTGCTATATAAGGTGTCGAGCGGTTGTGTCGCCGGGCGCCTCTAAAAATGTGCCGCCCCTCGCGGCATTGGTCTTTCAAGGCTCAGCCGGTCGGGGAGAACCACGTGACTCGGCTGGCTGAGAGACGACAAAGTAAATGTAGCCCCAACGTCCGCTCCGCGCACTATCTCAAAGGCCTGCAGTTGTCGCCATCGATACCCCCCACCGCGCTGAACGTTCGCGTCATTGGGATGATGCCTCGGTGGCCTGCTCGATACGGGCCCGCTTGCCTGGGGTGACCATATCCCGCAGAATCACGTCCCGCACTATCCTGGCCAGCAGCGAATAGCCGCGCGGCTCGGCTACGAGCCACCGCTCCCATTCCAACTCCTCCAGGGCGTGGTCCAACGATGCATCATCTACGTCCCGTGCTGCGCCGAGGCGGCTGGCTGGAACCCGGTCGCCGAGCACCGCCGCCGCCAGGAGGACTTCTTGGGCGGGCTTGCTCAACCGTCGAAAACCAACCCGGATGGCACCCACCGCTGCCTCCGGAAGGTCGGCGGGCAGCGTCTGGTCGAGCGTCTGAAGCGGCTGGGGCCAATCGGGACTCAGGCGCCCCAGGTCGAGCCCACTAGCCACCGCGTGGAGCAGCTCCACGGCGAGCAACGGAAGCCCGCCGGAGTCGATCGCCACCCGGCGAGCCAGCCGGTCGCACTGCTCGGGCCCGTAATCCGGCATGGCCCACTCGGCCAGCGTCCGAACGTCATCAATGCTCAGCGGAGCCAAACGAATGCAATCGCCGCCAAAATCGCGGCCGATCCGAGACCTCATCTCATCGAGCTCCGTTCGTTCCGACCGCTGGACCGCATTCACCAGCAGGAACAGTGGCGACTCCGAAAGGTCGCGAAGCACCGCCTGAAGCGCTCGTAACGATTCCGCATCCAACCAGTGAGCATCGTCGACGAAGAGCACCACATCTTGCTCTCCGCAAATAGCCCGTAGGGCGTCCCGGAACGCCTTGCCCATATCCGCGGTGAGAGACGCCTCGGCCCGAGCCCCCGGGAATCGCTCCGCCCACTCATCGCTGTGGGCCGCCAATGTAGCCACTGCCCTGGGGTCGGTGCCGGCGGCACCCGGCGCG
>Ga0209980_10001819_pt1 | contig 11703 bp, 9 predicted proteins | sample CR02metaG_FD_183611 | JGI IMG/M metagenome (GOLD analysis project Ga0209980, IMG submission 183611) | Deep subsurface microbial communities from Mariana Trench to uncover new lineages of life (NeLLi) - CR02 metaG (SPAdes) (version 2) | ecosystem: Environmental > Aquatic > Marine > Ocean trench >... | reverse complement strand
GCGGCGAGATCGACGTCGAGTATCACTTTGTCCACGATAAACGGTATCAACCGTTCCGGGTCACTTGCGGTAACCAGTACATCATTGGCACCGGTTTCCAACAGGTACGCGACTCGGCCCAACTCGGTGCCATCGCGATGCACCACCTTCATCCCTTCGAGGTCAGCCCAGTAAAAACTGCCATCCTCAGTCGCCGGCAGCTCTGCTCGTTCAATTGCGACGTCGCAATCCACCAGCACAGCCGCCTTATCACGATCATCAACACCGTCGAAGTGCACGATGACCGATTTGCCGTGCCGCTTGCCCTCGGCAACGGTCACGGTACGCCACGCGCCATCCGTTCTCAGATGCCAGCGATCGTAATTGAGGATCGCTTCGCGCGGCTGTGTGTAAGAAAACACCTTCACCCAGCCTTTTACACCAAAAAGGCCGGACACCCGACCTACTGAAATCGGCTGTTGCAGCTGCTCGATCAGTTGCCGACCTGGGCCTTGCGGTGCACCTTCAACAACGAGGCAACCCGCTCCGAGGGCTGGGCTCCCTGCCCAATCCAGTGATCGACTCGCTCGAGGTCGATGCGCAGATTTTCCTCGTGGTCCTTGCCGACCGGGTTGAAAAAGCCTACACGCTCAATGTACCGGCCGTCCCGACGATTGCGACTGTCGGTGACTACCAGGTGATAAAAAGGACGTTTTTTCGCGCCTGCACGCGAAAGTCGAATACTAACCATTACTCTTCCGTTTTTAAGAATCTATGACAGGCGGACATGCCCGGCCTCGGGCTGTCCCGAGTAGCGCGCATTGTACCGGTTTCAATCTAAATGTGAAGCGTTTTCGCCGCGAAAAACCTTACGTATTTCAGTAACTTAGTAGTGCCCGGCGCGCAGATTGCGAGTGTAGCGGTCCAACTAGCGCATTCCTGGCGGCATTCCGCCTCCGGGCATCCCACGCAGCATTTTCTTCATGCCGCCACGGGCCATCTTTCGCATCATTTTTTCCATCTGCGTGAACTGCTTGAGAAGGCGATTGACGTCCTGCACCATCAACCCTGACCCAGCCGCAATACGCTTCCTTCGTGAGCCATTGATCGTCTTTGGAAAGCGCCGCTCGCCTGGCGTCATCGAATTGATGATCGCGACCTGCCGTTTGAGCTGTTGGTCGTCCACGCCTTGCTTCATGGCAGCCGTATTGACCTTGCCGGGAATCGGCAACTTGTCCAGCAATGCGCCGACGCCGCCCAGGTTCATCATCTGTTGCAGTTGATCGCGCAGATCGCTCAGGTCGAATCCACGGCCCTTTTGAATCTTTTTGGCGAGTTTCTCGGCTTTGTCCTGACTGACTTTATCCTCGATGTCCTCAACCAGTGACAACACGTCGCCCATACCGAGAATTCGGGACGCCATGCGTTCCGGGTGAAATGCTTCGAGCGCGTCGACTTTTTCGCCAACACCGAGGAATCGAATAGGCTTGCCCGTAACTTCCCGGACAGACAGGGCAACACCACCTCTGGCATCACCGTCCGCCTTGGTCAGAACGATCCCCGTTAGCGGCAGACTGGCGTCGAAGGAGGCCGCGGCATTGACGGCGTCCTGGCCAGCCATACTGTCAATCACGAAAAGCGTTTCACTGGCCGCCGATTTGCCATGAATGGCAACCAATTCGCGCATCATATCGTCATCGACATGCGATCGACCGGCTGTATCAATAATCAGGACGTCGGCATGCGATCGCCTTGCCTCATCAAGCGCGCGAACCACGATCTCGGTGGGCTGATCCTCCGTGCTGCTCGCGCAGTGCAATGCGTCAACTTCAGCCGCCAGTGTTTCAAGCTGCAAAATGGCCGCTGGCCGATAAACGTCAGTGCTAACAAGCATGACGCGTTTCCTGCGTTTGTCGATCAGCTGTTTTGCGAGTTTCGCGGCCGTGGTGGTCTTGCCCGCGCCCTGTAATCCCGCCAGCAAAACCACAACCGGTGGTTGTGACCTGAGATCAATCGGCGCGTGCTCTTCACCCAGCAAGGCGACCAGTTCAGCATGGATAATTTTGATCAGTGCCTGTCCAGGCGTCAGGCTCTTGCCGACCTCCTCGCCAATTGACCGATCGCGGATACGCTCGATGAACGTCTTGACGACTGGCAGAGCGACATCCGCCTCGAGCAGTGCGAGCCGAACCTGCCTGAGCGTATCTGCAATATTTTCGTCGGTCAGTCTGCCCTTGCCGGACAGTTGGCGGGCGGCTTCTGCAAGCCGGCTGGAAAGGTTGTCGAACATGGAGGGAGTTTACACAGTCAATACGGTCCCGCTGGAAAGCATCTGAATTTTTCGGTCGGGAATCGCCTTGATCACCTGCTCGAGAATCGCACTTTCCTCACCCGGCTTCATTCCCGTGAGCCAGATATCCGGATTGTGCCGCAACTTCTCCAGGTCGCGCGTCAGCGTGCTTGGGCAATAATGACCCGACTCTGTCGCCAACCGCTCCATTTCATCCGGAAATGACACCTCGATCACAAGAATTTTCAGATCTTTACAGGCGTTCAGTACCGGCCACAAGGTTTCATTGGATTTCGTGTCACCACTGACGGCGAATGCGCCCCCTGAGTTCTGCACGGTAAATCCCAGCGCTGGCACGCTGTGCATTACATCGACTGCGTAAAAGTCCCGATGCTGAATCGTCACCGTGTCGCCAGGACTGCATACCTGGTAACGAAGCATTGGCCGTGCAGCCGTTGGAAGTTTGGCAAAGTCAGGCCAGATGACTCCATTGAACAAGTGCTCTTGAATGGCACGCAAAGTTTCCTCACGCGCATACACGGTGAGTGGCTCAGTGAAGTTTTCGTCGAATACCCGGTCGACGAGCATTGGCAATCCGGCAATGTGATCGAGGTGCGCGTGGGTCAAAAAGACATGCCGAATCGTGTCCAGATCTTCAAGCGCGAGATCACCAATACCGGTTCCCGCGTCGATCAGGACGTCGTCGTCGATGAGCATGGCCGAAGTTCTGGATCCGGCACCGATGCCCCCACTGCAACCTAAGATTCGTATGCGCATAACAATCGGGTACTATTGAGTCGCCTCAAGGCATGATTTCCTATTAGAAACGTTAGGTTAAGCAACGGTTGGATTCTGTGTCTCAAATCACAATTTTCTTGCTGTATCTGTTGGCAGCGGCCAGTTTCGCGATGAATCGGCTACCTCGTCACGCTGCCCGGGCACAGCCTTTGTTGGGCGCCGCGGTTTTATTCGCTGCCACCGCGCTCGCATTGCACGGACAATTGCTCGTCGCCGAAATATTTCGCGGCGAAGGGCTGAGTTTGTCCATTTCGGGCGCTATTTCGCTGATTGGGCTGCAGCTCGCCGTGATAGGCCTTATCGGCGCAGTAGATCCAATGCTGCGAGGCATGTCCGCGGGACTGATTTTCCTGGCGGCCTTTGCCTCGGTCATGACAGCGATTACACCTGCGGCCGAACCAGGAGCCGCCATTGCGTGGCAATTGCAGGCACACATCCTGATATCAATGTTCGCGTACGGCTTGCTCTCGGTTGGGGCCATCGTCGCAGTTTATGCATTGTTGCAGGATCGCCGGCTACGCACCGGAAGGTTGACCGGCGCGAGTCATCTATTCGCTCCGCTGGAGACCACAGAAAAACTGTTGTTCGGCGTAACGTCGACGGGCTTTGCCGGATTGCTGCTTGCCGTGGTATCAGGCTTCGCGTTCGTCGATGATCTGTTTGCCCAACACCTGGTGCACAAGACCGCCTTGTCACTGTTGGCTCTTGCCCTGTTCGGCGTCTTGCTGGGGGGCAGATTGTTTGCCGGCTGGCGCGGCAAACAAGCCGTGTACCTGTATCTCTGGGGCTTCGCTATGCTGTGCCTCGCCTACTTCGGCAGTCGCTTCATTCTCGAGCAAATCCTGGGCCGTAGTTGGGGCTAGCGCTACGCCGGGGAGATATTGCAAGCTGCGACGTGACGTCTTGACAGCCTCTGGCCGTCCTGCTCAACTGAGCAAGTCCCAGTTGTAATGGAGGTGCCCTTCCTTTGGGCGATGACATACCACTCGCAGGTCTCATCGGACTGCTTGTCGCTCTCCTGCTGCTTTCCGCGTTTTTCTCGGGCTCGGAAACAGCGCTTATGAGCCTGAACCGCTACCAGCTACGGCATAAAGCTCGGCAGGGACATCGCGGCGCAATAATCGCCGATCGATTGCTGCAACGCCCCGATCGCTTGATTAGCCTGATTCTGCTCGGCAACAACCTCGTCAATTTTTCCGCTGCAGCGCTCGTCGCCGTCATTGCCTTCAAGGTTGGCGGGCAACCTGCGGTGGCCCTGGGCACATTGCTTCTGACACTCGTTGTGCTCGTCTTCGCCGAGGCAGCACCGAAAACATTGGCGGCACTACATCCCGAAAAACTCGCATTTCCAGCCGCGCTTATCTACCAGCCACTGTTAAAGATCACCTATCCGCTGGTCTGGCTGATCAATACCATGTCGAACGGCGTGCTTTGGTTGTTTGGGGTTCGACGTGGCGATTCGCAACTGCAATCTTTGACACGCGAGGAACTGAGAACCATCGTGAACGAGGCAGGCAGCCGCTTGTCGGTCCGCTATCGCCAAATGTTGCTCAGCGTACTCGACCTCGAAATGGTAACGGTCGATGACGTCATGGTGCCGCACAACGAAATTATTGGTATCGACCTTGACGACGATATCGCGGAAATCGAACGGATTATTGCCAACAGCCAGCACACACGATTGCCTGTGTACAGAAACAATATCGATCAGGTAGTTGGTGTGCTGCATCTGCGGCGACTTGCGAACCTTGCAGATCGATCGTTCGATAAAGAGTCGATCTCCGAATTGCTCGACGAGCCCTACTTCGTGCCTGAAGGCACACCGCTTAGCACCCAGTTGGTGCAGTTTCAGCGGCGCGGACTACGGATTGCAATGGTTGTCGACGAATATGGCGACATCCAGGGCATCGTGACACTGGAGGACATTCTCGAAGAAATCGTCGGCGAGTTTACGACCGACCCGGCCGATGACGACGACGTTATCAGCGAAGGCAACGGCACCTTTCTTGTCGACGGCGGGGCAAACATTCGTGACATCAATCGCTCGCAGGAGTGGGAATTGCCGATTGACGGGCCAAAAACGATTAGTGGGCTGATTGTTGAACTGCTTGAGACGATTCCGCAGCCGACCACGTGCCTGAAGATCAGTGGCTACCCGATAGAGATCGTCGAAGCTGACGAAAATCGAATTCGTAGCGTCAGGATTGGCCCGCGAGCGCCTGAGCAGGAATCGGTCGACTAAAACGCAGCATCCAGAGCCTCTGTAACGCGGTGGACCCCCGTTACAGTGATGCCTTTTGGAATTTTTCGCGGCACATTTGATGCAGCGACAACGGCGTGTGTGAACCCCTGTTTCGCGGCGGCGACTATTCGCTCCGTGCCAAACCGAACTGGACGAATCTCACCGGCCAGGCCCACTTCACCGAAACTGACGAGCCGCTCGCGGCAGGCGCGATCTCGAAAGCTCGATACAATTGCAACAAGTGCCGGCAAATCAACCGCTGTTTCCGAGATACGCAATCCGCCAACTACGTTGACGAAAACATCTTCTGCCCCCAGCGCAATATCACCATGGCGCTGTAACACTGCGAGTAAGAGCGACAACCTGTTTTGATCGACGCCCGTTGCGAGGCGTTTCGGGTATGAGCTATTTCCATCTGCGACGAGTGCCTGAATCTCAACCAGCAAAGGCCGGCTCCCTTCCCACGCAACCGACACAATGCTACCGGGTTTCGAAATGCTCTCGCGAGACAGGAAGATTGCCGAAGGATTACTGACCTGGCGAAACCCGGTTTCAGTCAATGCAAAAACACCTATCTCGCCGCTTGCACCGAATCGATTTTTTACGGACCGTATGATCGTGTAGCGGCTAGCCGGATCGTTTTCAAAATACAAAACGGTGTCAACCATGTGCTCAACAACCCGCGGCCCCGCGATCGTCCCATCCTTGGTAACGTGTCCAATAACAAATACCGCGACTTCGTTCTGTTTCGCGAATTGCACAAGGCGTGAGACGCATTCACGCAACTGGACGACGGAGCCCGGCGCCGACGGCAAGTCCGCACTTACCATTGTCTGGATCGAGTCAATAATGAGCACCTTGGCCGCGTTGCTTGCGGCTTGCTCGAGTACGTTATCGATCGATGTATCGGCCAACAGCTGCATACCCGAGCTCTTGAGACCCAGCCGATGCGATCGCTGCCCGATCTGTCGCAGCGATTCTTCACCCGTGGCGTAGAAAACCGGTAATTCAGCGGCAAGATGAGACGAGACTTGCTGCAACAGTGTCGACTTTCCGACACCCGGGTCACCGCCAAGAAGCACCACGGCGCCCGGCACCAGCCCACCGCCAAGGACGCGATCAAATTCATCGAATCCCGTCGAATCGCGATAGCCGAGATCGTCGGGTAGCGACTCGATTGTGGACGGCGCGATTCCCGGTTGCTTCGAAACTCGTGACGGTGTGATGGCAGTTCGTGACAAGGTATTCCACGATGCACAATCCGGACATTGGCCTGCCCACTTGACGCTGTGGGCGCCACATTCAGTGCAAACAAAGGCAGATTTTACCTTGGCCATACGTAACACTCTGTTATTTAACACTTTCGTGAAAATTGCTGGCAAATCGCCACGCGTAAAACGTTGACCTGCGTCACAGTGCGCGTTTTCTCCAAGCCCAATGATAGCACCGCTTTCAGCGGACTTGATTACATAAAAATGCCAACCCTATCTCATTAAGGAGGCTTGCCTTTTTCTATACTTTCGACTTGGTGCCAAGGAAATTGATCGCGTTGAACCCCGACAAGAAGCAAAAGCGTAACCGCCTGATCGCGCTGTGTTTTGCCAGCGTCTTCATGCTGCTCGTGTACGGCCCGCTGGCTCAGTGGTTCGTCGCGGCCGATCGCATGTTGTACGACCAGCTGGCCACTCATTTTCCTGGCGACTCGCTCAGCAACGCTTTCATCATCAGTATCGACCCGTCAAAATCGGATTCCGCTGAGGTAATCAACACCTATGGCCGGATCATCGGTGTTTTGCGCCAGAACGACGTTCGGCGAATTATCCTGACCCAGCCACCCGATCTTTCCGACAATGGCAGAGTGCCAGGTTGGGCCGCGGCGATGAGTAACGGCACGCGAATTTATGCGCCCACACATCATCGATTCGCCGACCTCGCGACCCGTGATGGATTCCTCGAATTCCCGCCTGACGATGATGGGGTGCTGCGTCGCGCTGCACTATGGCAACTGAACGGCGGCGTGATGTCGCCTTCACTACCACTCGCAATCGCTTTCGACAATGAAGATTCGGCAGCTAGCCAGCGACTTTCGAGTGCCGAGAATGCGATATATACGTCGAACTACGCAGAGCTGCCGCGCATCGGCGTCGATGATTTGCTGAACAGCAGCTTTGATCCTGCTGTATTGATCGGTGCCACTGTTTTCGTTGATACGTCTCCTGCCCTGGTCGCGGCGGAGGCGTTGTTGCCGTCCGGGCAGTTCGTGACGGTCTCCGAGATCACTGCATCTTTGCTCGCGGCTGTGGAGCATGATCGCTCTATCACTGCGCCGCCCTGGGCGTCTGCAATAGAGTGGCTGGCGCCGATGCTGCTTGCAATCGTTGCTGTGCTGTTCATGCCGGAACGATCGCGCAAGGACATCGCTGTCCTGACGGGGGTTGCAGTCGTCATGCTGCTACTGCTCGAGGGCCTGCTGCTCTACGTCCTCCATGTGCGCGTAGATCTCGGTCGACCGCTACTGATCTTCTTAGGTATCTCGCTACTCAGTTTATGGCTCGTCGGCGATAAGGCGAAAGATCTCGAAGATGCATTCAAGAAAGGCTCAGACTTTCTTGCCGCCGGACGTCTCGAGCCGGCTTTCGCCGAGTTCCGGCGCTGCATTCCGTCCGAGACGATAGCCACCATCATGTACAAACTTTCGCTGGCGTTCGAAAGCCAGGCGAAACCCGAGCGTGCAGAAGCCGTCCTTGATTGGATGAAACGAACCCACGGTGCACCCGAATCTGCCAGCAAGAAACAGAAAATCAGCGGTGCACCAGAGCGACTGGGTCGATACGTAATCGAAAAACGAATCGGGCGCGGCGCTATGGGCGCCGTGTATCTCGCCAGGGATCCAAGAATCAACCGGCCAGTCGCGCTCAAGGTAATTTCGATCGAGAAGGAATTCGAGGACGAGGAACTCAAGGAAGCTCGTTTACGCTTTTATCGTGAAGCCGAGTCAGCCGGACGATTGCAGCACCCAAATATAATTACCGTTTTCGACGCGGGAGAAGATCAAGGTCTCGCCTATATCGCCATGGAATACGTCCCGGGCATTCCACTCAAGCAATTTACGGATCCGAAAAGACTGCTTGCGCCAAAACGGGCCCTCGAACTTTGCGCGTCAACGGCCGATGCACTTGACTACGCGCATAATCAGGGCGTAATTCACCGCGATATCAAACCGGCCAACCTGATGTACAACCCCAAGCAAGGATCCCTCAAAATTACCGATTTCGGTGTAGCCCGCATGACCGACAATAACGCCACGAAAACCGGCATTGTGCTCGGAACGCCGATGTACATGTCGCCTGAGCAACTCAGCGCCGAGGAGTTGCATGGCCACTCGGACTTGTTTTCGCTTGGTGTTACCCTGTACGAGCTGTTGGCAGGAGAAGTACCATTTCATGCGACAAATATTGCAGTACTGATGACTAAAATTACAACGGAAGAGGCGGCACCGATCTCCCAGAGACGCGCCGGTATCCCACCCAGTGTAGATTCTGTCCTGGCGAAAGCGATGGCCAAGAAGCCGCAGGACCGGTTTTCGTGCGGTGCCGAAATGGCCATCGCGCTTAGAAACTGTGCCAGATTCTCCTAACGCGAACTGAGAAGATTATTGCGATGTCAGTGAGCCTACGTGGAAAAATAGATTTTACCGAGATGACGGACACGGGCCGCGTCCGTGAGCACAATGAAGATGCGATCGGGTGCGACCCCGAAATCGGCCTGATGGTGTTGGCCGATGGCATGGGTGGCTATAACGCCGGCGAGGTTGCGAGCGGTATCGCAATACAGATTGTCACCGATCTGGCGACTGAAGGCGCAGCACGCGAGAACCGTCACGAAACCGATCCACACAGCGGACTCATGCGGCAATCGATTGTGCTGCGAGACGCGATCTATCGTGCCAATAAGATTATCTTCCAGACGGCCCAAAGCAAGACGGATTGTGAGGGCATGGGTACAACGATAGTTGCCTGCATGTTCTACGACAACAAGATTTCGATCGCTCATGTCGGCGACTCGCGCGCCTACCGTCTGCGGGATGGCACTCTTGAGCAGATGAGCCTGGACCACTCGTTATTGCAGGAACTCGTGGACCGAGGCTTTTACTCGGAAGAGGAAGCCCAACGCTCGACCAATCGCAATTACGTGACCCGGGCGCTCGGCGTCGAACCGACGGTCGAAGTCGAGGTGCATGAGTATCCAGTGCTGCCAGACGACGTGTATCTGCTTTGCTCTGACGGCCTGCCCGACATGGTCGAAGATGAGGATATTCACTTAACTATAAGCACTTTTAATGCTAGTCTTGATGTCGTTGGTAAGCAATTGATTGAATTGGCAAATGACCACGGTGGACGCGATAACGTGTCGGTTATGCTGGCGCAGGTTATTACGCCATTCGCGGCCAGGAAGGGTCTGTTTGCAAAGCTTGCCAACTTGTTCCGCTCATAGGGATGCAGGGTTTATCAGGAGATTGCGGGATGCTTGAGCGATACGGCTGTATGGCGGCCAACCTGTTCTCGTGCCTGAAGACTCCCTGCTTTGAATTGATTTCACTGAGAAAGCTTACATGGCACGGTTAATCCTGAGTCTGGACAATCAAGTTCTGGCGGAATACAACATGACGAAAGAGCGTTATACGATCGGGCGCCTGCCTGACAATGATGTTCGAATCGACAACCCGGCTGTCAGTGGCCATCATTCGCTTATTATCAACATCCTCAACGATTCCTTTCTTGAGGATCTCAACAGCACGAACGGAACCTACGTCAACGGCAAGCTGATCAAGAAGCATGCCCTGCAACATGGCGACGTCATAACCATTGGGCATCACCAGCTTCGATTCTCGGACGAGCAGGCCAGCGAGACAGAGCAGGACGAGTTCGAAAAGACCATGGTTATTCCATCCAGTCAACAAAACGCGGCGATGCTCGCCAAGGCCGAAGCGGCAGCTGACGTTGCTGTTGCAGCTGTCTCCGATCCGACGGCTGACTCCAGTCAGGCAGCTGACTCCAGTCAGGCAGCTGACTCCGATCAGGCGCCTGCCTCCGATCAGGCGGCTGGCGTTGCTCAAGTGGCGGCGGCGGTCATGCTTGATCCGGAGGACGCAGCGGCGCTCGACGATGAAAAGAAGACGGCTCCGGCCGCTGACAAGCCTGTTGCAGATAAACCTGTTGTCAGTGAACCACCGGCGGTTGAACATGCGAAGACCACGGTCGGTGTCGATCCAGGTACAGCACCGAACGCACTTCCATTGGCCAAACTACAAGTCCTGAGCGGTGCATTCGCCGGACGCGAGCTTGAGCTCACCAAAGCATTGACGACATTGGGTCGCCCAGGCATTCAAGTCGCAGCTATTACGCGCCGCGCCGAAGGCTATTACATTGTGCACGTCGAGTCCGGCGAGAAGGACGATTACCCGTTGGTGAACGGCCAGGCGATTGGCGAACAGGCGCGCAAACTGATCGATAACGACGTCGTGCAATTGGCGGGCGTCAAGATGGGCTTTTTCGCTTCTTAGGCAATAATTTCTGAAGCTTCGCGGTTCATCACACCGCAGACAAGCTCATACGGAATTGCATCCGCCCACGGAGCGACTTCCTCGACCGGCAGCCCCGGGCCCCACAACATCGCAATATCGCCGACCACATCCGTGGCATCGGGTCCGAGATCGACCGCGATCATATCCATCGATACATTTCCGATAAGCGGTACTCGTCGTCCGTTGATTAATACCGGCGTGCCAGTCTTGAAGTGACGTGAATAGCCATCTCCGTAGCCGGCCGATACGATGCCAAGCCGGCTATCACTCCTGGCCTCAAAGTTGCCCTTGTAGCCGACCTTGTCGCCTTTGCGCAGTCGTTTGACCGCGATAAGGCGCGCCTCGAACTGCATCACCGGTTGGAGTCCGAGATCCGCACCGGTCTGCCCGTCGAATGGCGACACACCGAACAGCGCGATACCCGTTCGAATCCAGTGCTCACCCGTAACACCCAATGTCTGGCTTGCTGCCGCGATCTCCGGCCACCCCAGGGCCGCGGGCGAGTTCGCGATACTGATCGCGCCATCAAAACCGTCGACTACGGTGCGGAAACTCTCCAGTTGAGCCCTGGTCGCAGTATTCGCTTTGTCGTCTGCGCTCGCCAAGTGGCTCATCAACCGCAACTCGGCAACGGCGCTACAAGCTCGAAGCCTGTCGATCAATGCGGCGGATTGTTCCGGTGGGAAGCCCAGACGGTTCATGCCCGTGTCGAATTTGAGCCATGCGATCACCTGACCGGAGGTGCAACGCTCCAACATGTCAATTTGCTCGGAACAATGCACGACGAGCTCAAGATCATTCTCGATCGCC
>Ga0209980_10001818_pt1 | contig 11706 bp, 8 predicted proteins | sample CR02metaG_FD_183611 | JGI IMG/M metagenome (GOLD analysis project Ga0209980, IMG submission 183611) | Deep subsurface microbial communities from Mariana Trench to uncover new lineages of life (NeLLi) - CR02 metaG (SPAdes) (version 2) | ecosystem: Environmental > Aquatic > Marine > Ocean trench >... | reverse complement strand
TGGAACTATTATTGTTATTGAACTTCGTTTGTCGCGTTGAGTTATTCGACCAAGTCTGATATTCGGGCTTTGCCTGAAGCAAAGTTATGGAGCTTTCTCAATGTATAAATTATTGATGAAAATATTTTTTCTTCTATTATATATTTCAATTGCCTATGGCCAGCATGATCCTTCCGGTTATTCTGGTGAAGAAAATCGAGAGATTAAATCATTGTCAAATGAAGAAATTCAGGGCTATTTAGCGGGCCACGGGATGGGGTTTGCCAAAGCAGCGGAATTAAACCATTACCCCGGGCCGATGCATGTTTTGGAATTGAAAGCAAAGCTCAACCTTTCAAAAGCACAAATAGATCAAACCGAGAACATTTATAACGAAATGCACAAAAAAACAGTCCGGTTAGGAAAATTACTTGTTGAAAAGGAAAAATTCCTTGACGATCTTTTCTTAAATAAGAGTATCGCCGCAAGTGAACTGCAAGCTTCGATTTCTGAGATTAGTAAAGTTCGTGGTGAAATCCGCCTGGCCCATTTAACGGCACATTTAAAAATGAAAGAATTGTTGAAGCCTGAACAAATTAATCATTATGATAAACTGAGGGGTTACACTGCGGGAAGCCAAAAACACGATGATCAAAAAAGTCATCAGTAAATTAATAATTCAAAACATCCTTTAACTAAAAGAGGAGATTTCCAATGTATTCTAAAAGGTACTTTTATGTGCTAACCGGTTTATCATTCACTATTCTGTTCGTATTTTCGGCTTGCACAAAAACGGAGCAAGAGCCCCAAACTCAAGAGTCTGCATATACTGCGGAAACCGGAAGTAAAACGGAAATGGCTGCCTGGAACAAAGTCTGTCCTATCTGCGGTGATGAAGTTGATCCTGACCTCGAAACCGTGACTCATGAAGGCAAAGTGTACGGATTCGGCTGCGCAGGTTGTCCGCAAAAATTCGACAAAGATCCGGAGAATTTTGTGAATAATTTGAGTGCAGATGGTTCAGAGTTTATTGGCGGTTAACATTTTGAAATTAAGAAAAGGAGATGCTATGAAATTAAGAAAACTGGTCATTTGGGTTGTTTTGCAAATTATTATCGTGGCCTTTATCTCCTGTGAGTCGGGTAAAAAACAGGATGAATCCGCTGAAACAACTAATCAGCGGGCAGAGCTGTCCGCGGAACAGCGCCTACAAACTATCAAAAGCCATTTAAAAAGGGTCAAAGCAGACTTGTCCATGGAAGGAGATTACGATTGCTGTATACAGCCTGGCTGTGATTGGTGTTTGCTGCATGAAGACGAGTGTGAATGCCATGATAATCTCACTGCAGGCAAGGAAGTTTGCCCCGGCTGTGGCCTGGGTTGGCATAATGGCAAAGGAGTTGTTAAAGGCGTCGAAGCGAGCCAGGTGAAATGGAATATTACCCACGAACACGGGGAGGCGGCGGAGCACGGCGAAAGCGAAGATGGCGGGGAAGACCACAAAGAGGACGGGCACAAGCATTAGTTTCGTTTATTCTTACCTGAGTCTGACTGTTTTCGCTTTTCTGGCTGCGACGATCATTCCGGTTAGCTCTGAAGCAGCTTTGGCGGCGACACTTTCTCTTGGAGGCAGTGCCATCCCGGCGCTCATTTTTGCAACCACTGGCAACTGTGCCGGAGTAGCTTTTAATTATTGGCTCGGTTGGAAGGGCGAGGAAAAGCTGCTGCATAAACTTCTGCAGAAGAAGTCGATTGACCGGGCTTATCGAATCACACAGCGCTGGGGAAACTGGTCATTGCTGCTTTCGTGGCTACCAATAATTGGTGATCCGATTACAATTCTTGCGGGAGTTTTAAGAATTAATTTCACCCTGTTTGCTGCGGTAACTTTTCCTTTGCGGTTTTTGCGCTACTTTCTTATCATAGCAATCTTGTAACTTCCTATGAACTAAAACCAGAGATGGCTGGCGTGAAAGCGGTCGGGTGACGTGGGATATTATACCGCGGATTATCCAGCAATAAGCAAGGCCGTTGACATGGAAAGACGACGATAATTTTCAAGGTTATCATCTCCTGTGCACGAAGGGCAAAAATTGGTACGTCTATCTCAACGAAAATAACTTGGACGTCCTATGAATTCGCTATCTAAAGAAGATGTCACGGGACTGCTCGAGGAGCTTCGGAACGGCAATAGAGCGGCCCTCGATGTTTTGTTTCCCCAGGTATATGAGGCGCTGCGGGAACTGGCGCACCGCCACCGGCGGCACTGGCAGGGCAACTACACCCTAAATACCACGGCGCTTGTCAACGAAGCATATTTGAAACTGGTTGGTCAGACTCGAGCAACATGGGAAAACCGCGCCCATTTTTTTGCGACCGCCGCCAAAGCGATGCGTCAAATTTTGATGAATTATGCCCGCAGCTGTCGAGCCCAGAAACGTGGAGGCGACTGCCTAAAACTGTCGCTCGATGACATAAAGGAGTCTTTGAGCGAGGATATGGTCCTGAGCGAAGAGGGAGCTGAGGCACTTGTTGTTCTCGATGAGGCATTAGAAAAGCTGGAAGAGCTAAGTCCGCGTCAGAGCCGGATTGTGGAGTGCCGTTTCTTTGCAGGCATGAGCATCAAAGAGACCGCCAGCGCCCTCGGCATCGCAACTGCTACCGTCAGCAGGGGCTGGAAGCTGACGCAAGTCTGGCTCTATCGTGAAATGAAACCGGAATTAGAACCATGAGGTAAGACATGAACTCTGAGCGATGGAAGAAACTCGAACGGCTCTTTGAAAAGGCGTCTGCTCTTCCGATCGAGCAGCGCGGTGACTTCATTGAGCAAGCGTGCGGTAATGACCCGGTCTTGCGCAACGAACTGGTATCTCTACTCGAACTCTCTGAAGACGCCCCCGACTACCTCAACCGCCTATCTGAGAAGGTCGTAACCCCGGCTCTGGCGGCGCTGTTTGGCGAGGCACCGGAATACGCTTCTGATTCGCTCGTTGGCGGGGAAATTTCCCATTACCAGATATTAGAGAAACTCGGCGTCGGGGGCATGGGTGTCGTCTACAAAGCTCGCGATGCCAAACTCGACCGCGTCGTTGCCCTCAAGCTTCTACCGCCTCATCTCAGCACAGACGAAACGGCCAAGCAGCGTCTGATCGCGGAGGCCAAGGCCGCTTCTGCAGTCGACCATCCGAACATCGCGGTCGTCCACGAGATCGGCGAAACTGAGGACGGGCAGTTTTTCATCGCGATGGCCTACTACGAGGGCGAGACTCTCAAACAGAAGATCGCCCGAGGGCCACTGCCTGTCAATGAAACGCTCGATTTAGCAACACAAATAGCAGAAGGCTTGTCTGCGGCGCACCGAAAAGGCATCGTCCATCGCGACATCAAGCCGTCGAATATCCTGGTGACGAAACCTGTCCCCGCGGAGACGGGGCAGGGCCTGGCAAAAATCGTTGACTTTGGGATTGCCAAGCTGGCTGGCGCAGAGTTGACGAAGACGGGTACGACGCTGGGCACTGTGGCCTACATGAGTCCCGAGCAGACCCACGGCAAAGCTATCGATCACCGAACAGACCTGTGGTCACTGGGAGTGTGTTTGTATGAGATGCTCAGCGGGCAGCGGCCATTTCAAGGTGGGAACGAGCAAGCTGCGATCTACGCCATCCGCAACGACGAGCCGGATCCCGCCTTGGCGGGACTGCGCCCGGAAGTGTCCCCTGAGTTAGCCCGTGTCGTCGACAGGTGCCTCAAGAAAAACCCGCTTGAGCGGTACCAGCAGGCTGAGGAGCTGCTGGCCGACTTACGCGCTATCAAGGCGGGCAGGTCCATCGGGCGGTGGAGGGGTATAGGTCGCCTGTTGCAGAAGCAGGCTTGGCTCTACGGCAGCCTGGTCGGGCTGCTCATATTACTCCTGGCCGGAGCGCTCTTGCTCTGGCCACGCTTGCAGGTTAGGGACGCTGCGACGGAGTCCGTTACCGAAGCGGGTGCGCTCGCCAGGAATCGTCTCGCCGTGCTGCCCCTGGCCAATTATAGTCCGGACCCGGAAGACGAGTACTTCGCCGACGGCATGACCGAAGAGTTGATCTCCCGGCTCTCGAGGCTCGGCGACCTGCGAGTCATTGCGCGCACGTCGGTCATGCGCTACAAAGACACAAAGAAAAGCATTGCGGAAATCGGCCGGGAGCTGCGGGTGGGGACGATCATTGAAGGCAGCGTTCGTAAGATCAAAGAGCGTGTGCGTATCACCGTGCAGCTTATCCATACCCAGAGCGAAGAACATCTCTGGTCGCAGGATTTCGACACGGAGTTTAAGCATGTGCTGGACGTGCAAAGTGAGATTGCACAGCGAGTGGCCGAGGCGATGGACGTGCAAATGAAGGCAGGAGAACGGCGGCTGCTTGCCAAAAAGGGGACGGACAACCCGGAAGCGTACAAATTGTACCTGAGAGGCCGTTTCTTCTGGAACAAGCAGACAGCCGAAGGATTCAAAACCGCTATCGAGTATTTTAATCAAGCAATCGAAACCGATTCGACCTTTGCGCTGGCATATGCAGGACTGGCTGACACTTATAATCTACTCGGGACATGGGGTTTCATCCCGGTGAAAGAATCCCACCCAAAGGCAAAGGCCCTGGCAAACAAAGCTCTTCAGCTTGATGACAATCTCGCTGAAGCTCACACCTCACTGGCTGACATTAGCGCGTACTACGATTGGGATTATGACAAAGCTGAGCACCATTACAAACGGGCCATTGCCCTTAGCCCGAATTACGCAACCGCGCATGCCTGGTACGGTGAATTTCTAAGACACATGGGACGATTTGATGAAGCGATTTCCGAAGTGAAACGAGCGCAATCACTCGATCCACTATCCATAACCATAAATAATATTGTCGGCCTCACATTCCATCATGCTCGGCAGTACGATAAAGCAGAGAAGGAATTACAAGAAACTATTGAGATGCATCCAGCCGATACCGGCACGACGTATTTCCTCCTCGGATTGGTTTATATACAGAAGGGAATGTACGAAGAAGCTGTTTCAGCGATTCAAACGGCGAGAACCCTTGCGGGAGACATTCCGGACTTCCTTGGAGTGCAAGCATGCGCTTATGCGTTGGCAGGAATGAGAACCAAGGCGCTAAGTTGCCTGCAAGAATTGCAGGAAATGTCAAAACAAGGTTATGCGCCGCCTTTTAGTTTTGTTCCCGCGTATGTTGGGCTAAGCCAAAAAGATAAAGCATTCGAGTATCTGGAAAAAGCCTATGAAGAACGAAATTTTCAGCTTGTGATGCTCAAAGTCGATCCACTCTTCGATCCGTTGCGTTCGGATCCTATATTCACTGCCCTGTTAGAGAAAATGGGCCTGACTGAGTGAAGAATTTAGATCCTCCCGCAGGTTCCGAATCTGCGGGAGGTTTTATTTTATTGCAACAAAACCATTTTCCGTGTCTGCACTAAAGCCTGAGCTTCCAGTCTGTACAGATACACGCCACTTGCCACCCTCTGGCCATTCCTATCCTTGCCATCCCACTGCACTTCGTAGAACCCAGCCAGCTTCTCTTCATTCACCAGGGTGCGCACTTCTTGACCCAGCAAGTTCATGATCTTCAACACCACTCGGGTTGGATTTGAAACTTCATACCTGATCTTTGTCGCCGGGTTGAATGGATTGGGATAATTTTGATGCAGTACGAAATCGAATGGAATGCCGGTTTGCCGATCTTTCTCATCAACGCTGGTGGTGAGCGGCGCTGTGGCATAGCCGAGTCTTGCTGGAAAGGGAAAGTTGGGTTCAAAACCATTAAACCACATGCGAAATTGTTCGCCATCCCGGATGACTCGTGGTGTGGTGATGTCTTGGGTCCATGACTTGGACACCTGTAGAACGGGATTCCCTGCATGTTTGGTCCAGTTAATGCCGTCTGTTGAGGTGGCATACATAATGACTTGATTAAATTCATTGGCGGATCCTGCTCCCGTATACCACATCTCGTAACCAGACACGGTCTTGAGTACATGCGGAGTAAAGGCTCTGCCATCATCAAAGCTGCCTGAGCTTCCTCGCTCTATCACCGGATCACTAAATTGGAATGGCGACGCGGTTGTGGCGGGATCATCATATTTCGTCCAGTTGACGCCGTCAGGGGAGGTGGCGTAGCCAATCCTGAAATTGACGTTAGGCGGTGCGCCTGTGCCGCCGGAGTACCACATCTTGTAGGTGTCGCCATCTTTTACAACTGCGTGGGCTATGAGAATATCAGCATCCCATTCTCCCGATGCGCCCGCTTCTAATACGGGTGCGTCCAGGCGGGTCCAATTGACGCCATCTATTGAAGTGGCGTATCCGATCAGTTTCCCGGGCGCTGCTCCGGCAACGGTAACGGCATGATACCACATTCGAAGTGTATCCCCGTCCTGAACGATGGCCGGCGCGGCTACGCCTATATTGTCCCATTTCCCGGTTCTGCCAACCATGACCGGATTAGAAGCGTGCCTTGTCCAGTTGATGCCATCCAATGACCACGCATACCCGATGCCAAAATCGTTTTCAAAAATTTGACTGGCGTCATTTCCGGAATACCACATCTTCAGGGTGTCTCCGCTTTTGATAACGAAGTGCTCAAAAACGGTCCCGGCATCCCAGGAACTGGCCGGACCCAAATCAAGAACCGGGTTCCCTGAATACTGCGTCCAATCGATTTGCGCGTGCAGAGCAGTGTAGCAAGCCATCAAACACACAATCGATAGGAAAAGTTTTCTTCGAAATAAATAGATCCGTTTCATAGCAATTTTCCTTTCTCAATTAATAATTTAATAAAATTATAATTAACCTGATTAATTCAAAAAAAATGAAAAATGTGCGACGCACTTCTTGAGTTGACAGAAGTTATACCTGTTTTCTAACTTTAGCGTAAGAAAACTTAGTTTCCAAGTGCGTCGTACATTTAGGTGATTCATGAATTATTCAGGTTAATAATTGTTCTGAAATTGGATACCCCATCTATCAGGCTGTCCCCGCGCGTTACGGCCGCCACACCGGGAACTCGTCGTCGGAGGGATGTGTGGTCAAACGGACCAGGTTCGTGCCGTCCAACCGGATCGTGTATAACTCCCAATTCCCGTCGCGGTCGGTGTCGAAGACGATGCGCGTGCCGTCGCCCGACCATGACGCCTGGAACTCGTCGCCGGGGCCATTGACCAGCAGAGTCGGGTTGGAGCCGTCGAGGTTGATGAGGTAGATGTCATCGCTGCCATCACGGTCGGTCACAATCGTCAGCCTGGAGCAGCCTGGCGACAAGGCCGGAGAGCAGTCGAAGGCGGCGTGCGCCGTCAGGTTCTCCTGGTTGGAGCCGTCGGCGTCCATGATCCACACATCCCCGTTCCCAGAACGGTTAGAAAAGAAGACTATCTTCGAACAACCCGTCGAGCAGGTCGGCTCGTTGTCTGTTCCGGGGTCGTTCGTGAGCCGGACTTCGTTTGTACCGTCCGCGTTCATACTATAAATTTCAGAGTTACCGTCCCGCTTACTCCGGAAGACAATTTTAGTGCCATTCTGGCACCAGGTGGGGTCGGTGTCGTCAGCGGCATCGTCGGTCAGCCTGGTGACGCCCGTGCCGTCGACGTTCATGACAAAGATATCGAACTGGCCTTCCCGGTTGGAGCTAAATGCGATTTTCGCGCCGTCGGGAGACCAGGCAGGATCGGCGTCGTCAGCAGAGTTCACGGTGATGTTGATAAACTCCGACCCGTCAGGAGTTATGAGGTAGATTTCCTGCTGGCCGTCGCGCTCGCTGCGAAAGGCGATGAGGTCGACACTGAAATCGAAGCCGGGCTCCGGGTCAGGGCCACTGGGGCTGTCTTCGCCGCCGCAGGCGAAGAGAATGAGTAACGCAACTACAGGGGTGAGAAACGCGGTCGCATGTTTCCATCTGCTGGTGTTTTGCATGAGTGTTCTCCTTTATGAGTAAGTGCGCATTGTTTGAATTTTATCCTAAATTTAGTGACTCTGGTGGACAGACATTGTAACACAAGCTTTAGCTTGCCCCGACTCATCTACTATAGAATTAAGGAATCGGGGCTTGCCGGGGATAGGAAAACACGCTGAAGCGTGCACTACGAACAATGTGAAATACAGATTGGCCTATCGATTTTGGATTGCCGCCTCTAACCTGGCGATTCGTTTATTTAATTCAGCGTTTTCTTGCTTGACAAGTTGATACAAACCCTGGATTGCCGCCAACGACACCCCGTCGGCATCGACTGTACTGATGGCCATATCATCTCCTCCCATGCCAAAAGCCCCATAGAAATCCTGCGCCATCGGCCCGATATGCCGAACTGCCGGATCATTTTTGTGGGTCCAGGTGGACATAGAAAGGCCGGCTAGTTTGTCAAGGATTTCTTCCCCATCGACAGCGACCAAGTTCTCTTTCATATTCTTGTCAGATGCGTTGACCCATTGCCCGGCCTGGTTCAGGTAGGCGCCAGTGCTTGTGTCGATTAGGCGGTTTGTGGCGATGCGCCCGGAGATCACTGACTTTCGAAAGATTTCGACCCAGGCGTTGCCGCCACCGACACTGAAGAAAACGCCGCCGTTGGCACGCATAGTCATTGTTCCAGTACCGCGTGAGGTTAAAACGCCGAGACTACCGTCGTTCCAGACAAAAGAGTTGCCATGCTTAGCCTCTGCCATCTGACCAGCCGCGAAGCTATCGCCTGCCGAAGCGATATTGTCGTGGCCGCCCGGTATGGTAGCGTGCAGGCCGGTGGCCTCATTGTTTTCACCGCCGCCGACGGTTGAGTAAGACACAGCGAAATTAACATCAGGCCCAGCCTGGTTATTGCCGCCGCCACCGACTGTTCCATACGGGCCGTATACGCGATTGCCTGAGCCGCCACCTATAGTTGAATATAGAGCTTGGGCTTCGTTCTGCCTACCTCCTGCAACCGTGGCAAAAGAGGCATCGGTTTTCGTGCCGGCAATTGAGCCGGCCGCATTCCAGCCGCCGCCACCCACGGTGCCGTGTTCATCAAACACAAAATTGGCGCTAAAGGTATTCCCAGACTCTGCCCGGCCGCCACCTGCAATCGTGCCATAGCGGGCTATAATCACATTACCACTCCCCCCGCCAATGGTCGACCATTTGCCATTGGCTTGATTATCCGAGCCCCCGCTAATGGTCGCCTCTTCATTAGCTATTTTGTTTCTGAGTCCGCCACCAATGCTGGCCCAGGTGCTGACACCGATGGCCTCGTTCATTTGCCCACCCGCAATAGTCACATAAGCCCGTTCGGCCAGATTCCATTGGCCGCCGCCGATTGCGGCATTATTTCCGCTGGCTTCGTTATCAGCGCCACCGGCAATGGTGGAATTCAAGCCCGAAGCCAGGTTGTTCTGGCCGCCGCCGATGGTTACATACGTTGCAGCTTGTCTTATTTCGCTTCCAGTCGGCCTGCCGGCCAGATTTCCGGCGCCGCCACCTATCGTTCCGTAATTATCGGTTACCCAATTTACAGCACCTTTATTTCCACCGCCCGAAATGGTCGCCCCAAACAGGCCAACCCCGGTAAGCGTGACCTTGTTGCCCACGAAACCGCCGATGATATTCGGACTACTTGAGTTCGGCAGCTCAAAACGAAAAATACGCTGATTATTCACGCGCAGTTCCAAAGGTTGATTGTCGGTGGTACCAAGAAAGTTGCTGGCAGTGGTGCCGGCATTACCGGTCAGGTTCCAATGGTTCGTGCTTCCGTTTCCGCCTGAGGATTGCTGCCAGGTGCCGGTGCCGATCCCATCGGAAGTCAAAACGTAGCCGCTCATGGCGCCGGTGGGCAGTCTAAAGCCGGTCATTTGTGCTGTGCCTGCCACATCGAGCCGCTCAGACGGCTTTGCTGTGCCGATGCCGAAATTGCCGCTAATGTCGTCGATCCGGGCCCGTTCAGTACCCGCGGGCGCTTCCATAATAAATGGGCTGTTGCTCGAATAGGCGCTGGCGTAAACTGTGCCGTTGGTTTTGATGTTGCCGGCTACATGCAGCATTTGTTCCGGCGTCATGGTGCCGATGCCTACATAACCTAAGTCGTTTACCGTAACGCCGGGTAGTGCACGGGCCATCATGCTATAAGCGGATGAAGTGAGTTGAACCCGGGGCGCCATTTCCTCGCCGCCATCCACGCTGATGCCCAACCAATAGGCCATATCAAAAGGCAGATCCATCGGTGTGACGCTGCCGAGAACGGCATTGAAAATCCCGTTCGTCACTTCGACTTCCTGGCTTTCCTCCCAGAGCATCTTCCCTGCGCCATTGGGAGCGTCATACAACTTGAACTTAAGCATAACTTTTCCATCAATCTGATTGCCGCCTGCATCAGTCAAGACGCCCTGGTAACTCAGGGTCTTCGGAACCTGGCTTAATGCGATTGGTACACAAAGCAAAATAAAAATGGCAGTGAATAAATTTAAACATTTCATGACGAATCCTCCTGTTTCTGTTAATGATAATTTTTTCCATCTTTACTTCTTTATTGCAATTTATCCATCTGTTCTTGAACTTTGACGCGGGTCTCAGCATTTTTGCGCCGAGCCTGTAATTCCGTTTCCATTTTGTATTTTTCAGCGTAGAACATGCCGCTCGCTTCCGCATAACCCAGCGCTTGCGGGTGCAAGTATTTGCCGATTTCTTCTACCGGTTTCAGTTCTTCGACCGGGATGCGATTCGCCTCAGCAAAGGCATCGTGCCGGATGCCGGTCACCTGCCAGGATACTTTCATGCCCGGCGAACCTCCTGCGATCCGGAAACGGCGATCGGTGATTTCTGTCGCGATGTAAACCTGGGCAAAGCCCCCAACGCAGGTGAGCTGATAACGAAAATCCTTATTCAACGCCTCGAACCATTCCGGCAGTTCTACCCAGGCTTCGCCGCTGCCATCAAGTATAACGTTGCCGTTGTAAATGTTCATCATGTCCGGTGACTCGACAAAGGAGTGGTAGAGGTACTTGTTGGCCGGATCGAGCGGGTGGTCAATCTTGAAAGCACCGCCGCCTTTGGTCAAAGTTCCCGTGATATTCACTTTCCCCACGAAGTTTCCAGCAAACGTGCTGCCGAATGCAAAGATGCCTGTGCTATTGGTGCTGGAGGCGGTTATCGCGATGCCGCTTTTGCTCGTCGCCATCACGCCGACACCGTTATTATTCCCATCTCCGACGACCCCGGCACTTGTCGTTCCGAGCCAACCCTCATTGCCGCTGCTATTTTGACGACCGTATACGCCGTCCCCGGTTGTTGAGACACCCCGGATTCCGTTACCGCCACCCGTTACGTAACCATTTACACCAGTACCGCCGTCGGATTTGCCATACACCCCTACCGCGTCAGGACTATAAGCTACCATGGCGACGTTCCCAACTGCTGCCAGCACCACCAACTGGGTGGTTCCTGAATTGGTGGTGCCAATACCTACTTTCCCGCTGGTGGTCAAATTGCCGTTGCTCTCCACCCAGGCTGTGGTTCCCGGTGGTCCCGGGTCGCCTTTGTCCCCTTTGTCCCCTTTCGGGCCGTCATCTCCTTTTTCACCCTTGTCGCCTTTGGCTCCCGGATCACCCTGGTCACCTTTGGCGCCATTGTCTCCCTGGCAATCCGCGGCGTCGAAACTGCCGTCGCCATTGGTGTCCTCGTTCGCATCGCCGCTGCCATTGCCGTTCAAATCCCAGCAATCGAGACCATC
>Ga0209980_10001815_pt1 | contig 11708 bp, 8 predicted proteins | sample CR02metaG_FD_183611 | JGI IMG/M metagenome (GOLD analysis project Ga0209980, IMG submission 183611) | Deep subsurface microbial communities from Mariana Trench to uncover new lineages of life (NeLLi) - CR02 metaG (SPAdes) (version 2) | ecosystem: Environmental > Aquatic > Marine > Ocean trench >... | reverse complement strand
AGCAGCAATCGGCCCGGTCCGGGCGAAATTCGATACCAGCCTCACGCTGGAAAATGTGCAACCGCCGGAGAGCTATACTTTGGTCGGCAGCGGCAAAGGTGGAGTGGCCGGTTTCGGCAGCGGTAGCGCCGACGTTCGGCTTTACGAGATTGATGGTGGCACGCAGCTGACCTACAGTGCCGAATTCAAAGTCGGCGGCAAACTCGCCCAGGTCGGCTCGCGACTCGTGCTGGGCGCTACCAGGAAAATGGCCAAAGAGTTTTTTGGAAATTTTTCGCGTAGGCTTGATTCGCATGCGCAACGTATTGAAACGGCGGAGGAAAAAGGCGAGGGCGGCATCTCGAAGACCTGGCTTGCGGTAGCTGCCGCAGTGGTCGTATTGCTGATTTGGTGGTTCCTGCTAAGCTGAACGTAGGTCGAAAAAGACCCGTCGTGCGACTGGTAGTCCATCAATATCACCTGAGCGGAGTACTGGAACAAAAGGCAATAACAACAAACCTGCAAAGGATGCGTTCATGTCCATAACAGTGTCATTCACGCTCAACGGCGAGCCCGTGAGTGCAGAGGTTGACAATCACACGCTACTGGTTGAAATGATCCGTGATCAACTCGGACGTACCGGTACGCACATCGGTTGCGATACCAGTCAGTGCGGCGCCTGTGTTATTCACGTCGACGGGCGGTCTGTCAAGAGCTGCACGATGCTCGCAGTACAGGCCGAAGGCGCCGAAGTCGGAACGATCGAAGGTGTTGCACTAAACGGTAAGCTGCATCCCATGCAGGAAGCGTTTCGCGAATACCATGGTTTGCAGTGCGGTTTCTGTACGCCGGGCATGATCATGAGTGCCCTCGATCTCGTGCAGCAAAACCCCGATCCCAGCGAGCAGGAAATTCGCCAGTGGCTCGTGGGCAATCTTTGCCGTTGCACGGGTTATCAAAATATCGTCAGGGCCGTGAGAGCCGGCGCCCAGGCGATGCGGTCATAGGAACAAGGGGCGCAGGCATGACAGAAAACGGTATCGGCGCGGCGGTGCGACGTAAAGAGGACTATCGCTTTATCACGGGCCAGGGACAATACACCGACGACATAAATCGTCCCAACCAGTTATATGCACACATTATTCGCTCGCCGTTGCCCCATGCCAGGATTCGCGGAATCGAACTCAAGGCAGCGTTGGATATGCCTGGTGTCGTCGCCGTGCTGACGGGCAAGGACATGGTCGATGACGGGATTGGTGGACTGCCCTGCGGCTGGGGCGTCAATAACAAAGATGGTTCGCCAATGACGGAACCGGGTCACCCACCGCTTGCCGCCGACACGGTTCGTTACGTTGGCGATCAGGTAGCTGTCGTACTCGCGGACAAACGCAGCATTGCGCGCGATGCCGCCGAACTGGTTGATATCGATTACGAAGAATTACCCGCTGCTGCAAGCCTGTCGGCCGCGAGCGCCGAAGCTGCACCGGCCGTGTGGGAGGAAGCGCCCGATAACGTCTGCTTCGACTGGGAGATCGGTGATGCGGCTGCGACCGACGAGGCATTCGCAAGCGCGGCGCATGTCAGCAGCATCGATATCGTCAATAGCCGACTGATACCCAACGCGATTGAGCCGCGGGTGGCCATCGGCGAATACGACAGCGGCAGGGACGAGTACACTTTGTATACAACGAGCCAGAACCCGCACGTCATTCGCATGTTGATGGGAGCGTTTGTCCTCAGTATTCCCGAACACAAACTTCGTATCATCGCGCCCGATGTCGGTGGTGGTTTTGGTTCCAAGATTTGTCACTATGCCGAGGAAGCGATCGTTACCTGGGCTTCGAAGCGCGTGAACCGGCCGGTCAAGTGGACGGCGGATCGCAGCGAGTCATTCATGAGCGATGCGCATGGCAGGGACCACATATCACATGCCGAACTCGCGCTAAGCAAGGATGGTGACTTCCTGGGACTGAGAGTACGGACGAAAGCGAACCTGGGTGCCTACTTGTCGACATTCGGGCCGGCGGTGCCGACTTATCTTTATGCCACTTTGCTGGCAGGCACTTACAAAACACCCGCCATTTACTGTGAAGTGAAGGGCATGTTCACTCACTCGGTTCCCGTCGATTCGTATCGTGGAGCCGGGCGCCCGGAGGCCTGCTATTTGCTTGAACGACTCGTGGACAGGGCCGCGAGAGAAACCGGCATCGATCCGCTCGAGATCAGGCGCCGAAACTTCATTCCACGGGACGGCTTTCCGTATCAAACCCCGGTATTACTCGAGTACGACTCGGGTGATTATCATGCGTGCCTGGACAAATGCCTCGAGCTTGCCGATTACAAAGGCTTCGAGAAACGCCGGGCCGAGTCGGCTGAGCGTGGCAAATTAAGAGGCGTCGGCTTATCGACGTATATCGAGGCATGCGGTATTGCGCCGTCAAATGTTGCCGGCGCACTCGGTGCCCGCGCCGGACTTTACGAATCCGGAACGATACGCGTAAATCCGACCGGTTCTGTAACGGTATTGACGGGGTCGCACAGTCACGGGCAGGGACACGAGACCACGTTTGCGCAACTCGTGACCGAGGCACTTGGCGTAGACTTCGACAACATCGACGTTGTCCATGGCGACACAGGCAAGATTCCCTTCGGCATGGGCACTTATGGTTCGCGGTCACTTGCCGTTGGTGGCATGGCATTGATGGCAGCGTTGGAAAAAATAAAAACGAAATCCAGGAAGATTGCCGCCCACTTGCTTGAAGCGTCCGAAGACGACGTCGAATTTGTTGACGGACAGCTGCGGGTTGCCGGCACGGATCGCACAGTAAGCTTTGGCGATGTCGCCCTTGCAGCATATGTGCCGCATAACTACCCGCTCGATGTTCTCGAGCCGGGGCTGGATGAAACGGCCTTTTATGACCCGAAGAATTTCACGTTCCCGGCCGGCTGCCATATATGCGAGGTCGAGATAGATCCGGATACCGGTGTCGTCGAGATTGACCGGTTCACGGCTGCCGACGATTTCGGACGAATAATCAATCCGATGATTGTTGAGGGTCAGGTCCACGGTGGTCTGACGCAGGGCATCGGTCAGGCGCTCTACGAGCAGTGTGTCTATGATGATTCCGGCCAGTTGCTAACCGGTTCCTATATGGATTACTGCATGCCGAAAGCCGATAACTTGCCGAATTTCGAAGTGACGACGAACACGACGCTCTGCACCCACAACGTACTTGGGGTCAAGGGATGTGGCGAGGCGGGGACAATTGGTTCTACGCCCGCCGTTATCAATGCCGTCGTCGACGCATTGTCGGAGCTCGGCGTGAGTGATGTTCCGATTCCGGCGACGCCGGAGCGTGTCTGGGACGCAATCCGTACGGCAGCACACAACCGCGCCGTATCCGCCTAGAAACGTAAGGATCAAAACAGGGATTCACTATGTACGAGTTTCAGTATCACCGGCCGGCTTCGATCGATGAAGCAAAAAAGATCCTTGCGGATAACGACGAAGCAATAATTCTCGCCGGTGGCATGACTATGCTGCCGACGATGAAGTTGCGCCTCGCGCGACCCTCCGACCTGGTCGATTTGAGCGCGATTGATTCGCTCCGCGGAATCAGGAAAGATGGCAAGACCATCGAAATCGGTGCAATGACGGCGCACGCGGACGTTGCCGGTAGCAGGGTAGTGCAGTCCGAGATACCGGCACTGGCGGATCTCGCCGGTATGATCGGCGATGCCCAGGTTCGAAATCGCGGAACGATCGGAGGTTCATTGTCCAACAGCGATCCCGCCGCCGATTACCCGGCCGCCGTTCTTGGCCTGAACGCGGTCATCAAGACAGACACGCGCGAGATTGCGGCTGACGATTTCTTCAAAGACTTGTTCGAGACGGCACTCGGGCCCAACGAGATCATCCAGGCTGTCCGGTTTCCAAAGCCGAAGCGAGCCGCTTATGCCAAGTTTCCGAACCCGGCGTCGCGCTATGCTGTCGTCGGCGTGATGATCGCGGAAACGACGGATGGCATTCGCGCGGCCGTAACGGGCGCCGGTCCCTGTGCGTTTCGTGCGACCGAGATCGAAGCGGCATTGGCGAAAGACTTTTCCGCGACGGCACTGGACGGGCTGACGTTTGACGCTGGCGATTTGAATGATGATTTGCACGCAAGCCCTGAGTACCGTGCTCATCTTGTAATTGTCATGGCAAAACGGGCGGTTGCTGCGGCGAGTGTCTGAATCCTCGAACAAGAGAGACTTGCCGGGAGACGTTTCAGAAACACGTTCGCTCCTGATCAGCGGTGACTACATTGCCGGGCGCGATCTTGCGACCGTTGTTTACCTGGCACTGCACATGGGCCGGCCGATGTTGCTCGAAGGTGAGGCGGGTGTCGGCAAAACCGAAATCGCCAAGGTTCTTGCCGCCACGCTCGGTCGCGACCTGATTCGTTTGCAATGTTTTGAGGGGCTGGACCTGGCGAGCGCGGTGTATGAGTGGAACTATCCTCGGCAGATGGTCGCGATCCGTATTGCCGAGGTCGAAGGCCATACCGGCGACATCGGCAAGAACCTCTACAGCCGGGAATTCCTGACGGAAAGACCACTACTTAGCGCGCTCGAGGAACATCCCAACGGGCCGCCTGTATTGCTGATCGATGAAATCGATCGTGCCGATGAGCCGTTCGAAGCATTTCTGCTGGAGCTCCTTTCTGATTTTCAAATCAGTATCCCGGAACTCGGCACGATCAAGGCGAAAGAGCCACCCATAGTCGTGATCACGTCGAACCGGACACGCGAAGTTCATGACGCGTTACGCCGCCGCTGTCTGTACCACTGGGTCGATTACCCGAGCCAGGAAACCGAGTCCCGCATCGTTGCGCTGAAAGCGCCGGATATTGCCGATGAGCTGCGCGATCAGCTCGTTGCATTCATACACAAACTCCGCGAGCAGGACCTGTTCAAGCGGCCCGGAGTTGCGGAGGTGATCGACTGGGCGAACGCATTGACTCAACTCGATGTCGTGACCTTAACGCCCGAAGTACTGGATGACACCCTGGGATCATTGCTGAAGTATCAGGACGACATTGCGAAGCTGCGGGGTAGCGAGGCCGCCCGGCTGCTGGCTGAAATTCAAGCCGCCGCATGAGCGCAGGAAATGCAAGCAGAGAGGCTGACTCGGGCCGCCTTGCCGACAATATCCTGATGTTTTGCAGGACCCTGCGCAATGCTGGTCTGCCAATCGGCCCCGGCCGGGTGCTGGACGCGATGGCTGCAGTTCGCTGTGCAGGAATCGATCGCCGTGATGATTTTTACTGGGCCCTGCGCGCGGTACTGGTGAATGATCCGGCCCAATTTCGCCTGTTCGATCAGGCTTTTCACGTCTATTTTCGTAATCCTCGCCTGTTGAAGCGGATGATGTCGCTGCTGCTGCCCACGCTTGAAATGGATTCGCTCAGCGCCCCGGCAGAAGCACCCATTCGCCGCCTGCGCGAGGCCATGTCCGGTACCAGCAGCGGCCGGGCCGACGAAGAACAAGGCACAGAAATCGGAATTGATCAGTCGGGGTCCTGGTCTCGTCGCGAAGTGCTGAGGCACAAGGATTTTGAAGAGATGAGCCTGGAAGAGCAAAGCGAGGCGGATGAGTTGTTGCGGGCAGAGATTCTTGCAATTGCAAATGTCGCAACGCGCCGTTATCGCTTTCATCCTTACGGTAATCGCTTTGATTTGCGGCGGTCAATGAGGTTGATGCTCAAAAATAGCGGCCAGCTCATCGAGCTTGTCAGGAAGCGTCGACTTATGAATCCGCGACCACTGGTATTGATCTGCGATATCTCGGGATCGATGAGCCGCTATTCGCGAGTGTTTCTGTATTTCGCCCACGTCATGACCTCGCGGCAACATCGGGTTCACACATTCGTTTTTGGCACACGGCTCACGAACATCACGCGCAGGCTTGCCGACAAAGACATCGACAGAGCGCTCGCCGCGGTATCGGCGGACGTGAAAGACTGGGACGGTGGTACCAGGATCGCCGAGTGCCTCGAGCGCTTTAATGTAGACTGGGGCCGCAGAGTGCTCGCCCAAAGCGGCATCGTTATATTATTGAGCGATGGCCTCGAGCGGGACTCGAAAGCTGACCTCGGATTTCAAATGCAAAGGCTGCGTCGCTCCTGTCGGCAGTTGATATGGTTGAACCCGATGCTCAGGTATTCGCAATTCGAACCCAGGGCAATGGGTATCAGGACGATGTTGCCGCATGTTGATTTATTTTTGCCCGCCCACAATATTGAAAGCCTCGGCCAACTGAGCCGCTTATTGCAGCAGGATACAGACAGCGGACGAGCGAGCAGGCCCCTGGCAGCATTTCAGGCAACACAATGACGCTAAAAAACCTCCTGAAATCTTTTGACGAATGGCGCAAGCAACAACAAGCACTCGTACTCGCAAGTGTCTATGAGACTGCAGGATCCACTTACAGCAAGACCGGCGCCCGCATGCTCATCAATTCCGATGGTGATTTTCAGGGAATGCTCTCAGGTGGCTGCCTCGAAGGCGATCTTGCAGAGCGGGCGCGAGCGGTACTCACCTCCGGGACTGCTCAGATGGTTACCTATGATCTGGGCCTCAATGATGAAGAGTTATGGGGTCTCGGCATCGGTTGTGACGGACTGATGAGAATATTTTTGCAGCCCCTGCGCGCCGAAAACAACTACGCGCCGTTTGTGGCGATAGCCAGGGCATATGAGGGCGATCATCCCGAGCTTGCCGCAACAGTGCTTGTGTCCGACCAGGATGGCATCGAGCCTGGTGCTACGCTGGTTACGGCAGACGACAATGTGGAACTCTTCGGCCTGACTGATGATGCTGCCAAGGACCTGCTGGTTGAGTCGAAGGCCGCATTGGCCGACAACATGTCTTTGACCAGGCAGGTTCAGATCGGCGATGCAAAAGCAACCGTCCTGTTTGCCCTCATCAAACCACGCCCACGCTTGCTCGTACTGGGAGCAGGGCTTGATGCCGAACCGGTGACTCGCCTGGCGGCCGAACTGGGCTGGCACATTACCGTGATTGACCACCGTCCTGCGTACATCGAGAAAGGCAGTTTCGACGATGCGGACAAGGTCATTTGCTGTCCGGCGGATGAGATGGCCGACATTGTCGATCTGGCGAAGTTCAATACAACGATCGTCATGAGTCACCATCTCGCAACCGATCGCAGCTATCTGGCTCAGTTGTCCAAGTCAGACATCCAATATATCGGGCTGCTGGGGCCGAAAGACCGGCGCAGGCGCCTGCTTGAAGACCTCGGCGATGATGCCAGGGACCTGGAAGGACGGTTGCATGGGCCTGCCGGCCTCGATATTGCTGCGGTCGGGCCGGCGGCAATCGCGTTATCGATTCTGGCAGAGATGCACGGCGATCTTGCCGGCTGCTGATCAGGCTCCTGGTTCAGGTTCTTGTCCCGTGCCGGACTGCTCGTTTTCACGCAAAGGCAGGAACACATCGATGATCATATCCGCCAGCTCATCGATCTTGCCTGGCGCGTCAAGGTCGATGCCGCTGGTGCCCTTCAATTCGTGGCCGAGCGCAACCAAGCCGCCTGCGGCCACACGAATCATGTTGAACAAAATCGCGACATCACCTTGCGGGGCGATTCCCTGCTCCTGAAGCTTTTTGAGGTTCTTGACGGACACTTCGAACAAAGGGCGCAGATGCGTTCTGATTAGCCAATCGAGGCGGCTGCTCGGGTGACTTGCTTCCTGCACCAGCACCTTGTGCAAAGCTGGCCGGCTGGCTGCGTAATGCACGTACGTGCGTATGAGACTGGCCATTCGTGTGCGGGGGCATTCGTTGACCGACTCCTGTAATGCCCGGCTCATGGACACATTGAATTCGGAAAAAATCCGGTCGGCAGCGGCGCGCCAGAGTTCTTCCTTGTTCTTGAAATGGTAGGTAATAAGCGGGTGATGAACGCCGGCTCTTACCGCGATATCGCGGGTCGATGTGCCCTTGAAACCGTTCTCGGAAAACGCCTCGATCGCTGCATCCAGCAACTTCTGCTGGGTCTTGAGGCTGCGTTTTTGTTGCTTCCGAGGTGCTTTTTCTTCTGTATTTTTCGCTTCCACGCTCACCGTGCGGCGTCCACCCAGATACTTCGGCAATCTCGTAGGCTATAGCGTTTGCTACATTTGGTCCAATCCGGAAATTCTGGAATGCCGGATACTCCCCGGCCGGCCTCGAAAATGACGATTTTCGGGGCCTGCGACGCCTACTGCAAGGTGAACATCATCCGCACAGCCACCCGTCTTTCGACGGCTACGCCGTTCTCGACAACAGGCTCGAAGCGCCATTGGCTGATGGCCTTGGTGGCGGAATCGTCGAACACCGAGCCAGGCGTCGACTCGATGATTTCAATGCTATGGACACTGCCTTCCCGCGAAACGGTGAAACTCACATCGACCCAGCCGCTGGTGTTTCTGCGCTCCGCAGACCGCGGATACTTGGGTGCCACGTAATTCGTTCGTTTCAGCCGGTTGATGGCTAGCGGTTCCGGCGGGCTTCCTGCGGCTTTCGCGGTGGTAGAAGCCTGAGAAAATTGAGCGTCGGCAGTCGCAGTCGCGACGGCGAGCAAGGTTTTTTCTGCCGTGCCGCTTTGTTGTACCGCCGGCGGTTCAATCGTTGCGGCTGCTTGTTCGTCAGCGTCCGCAACAGTCCGGGACTGATCCGTAGCTTCCGGCCTGACACCACTCGGCTTGTCCTGCGCTGTTTGCGTTTGAGTTGCCACTGCAGCTGCAGCCACTACCGCTGCAGCTGCAGCAGCCTTTTCTGCGGCAGCCTGTCTTCGCGTCTCGGCTTCACGTTCTGCTGTCAGCTGTCGCTCAAGTTCGGCCTGCCTTTCGATGGTTGCTTGCCGTTCACTTGCTGCGCGTCGTTCAGCTTCCGCCAGGCGTTCGGCTTCCGCCAGGAGTTCGGCTTCTGCTTTTTTCAGAACCGCTGCCTGGCGTTCTGCTTCCTGCCTTGCCGCGGCGGTTTGTCGCTCCGTTTCCGCCAGTCGTTCGGCTGCCGCCACGCGTTCGATTTCCGCCAGTCGTTCGGCTTCCGCTTTTCTCAGAACGGCCGCCTGGCGTTCTGCTTCCTGCCTTGCTGCGGCGGCTTGCCGTTCAGCTTCCGCCAGACGTTCGGCTTCCGCCACGCGTTCGATTTCCGCCAGGCGTTCGGCTTCCGCCAGGCGTTCGGCTTCCGCCAGGCGTTCGGCTTCCACTTTTCTGAGAACGACCGCCTGGCGTTCTGCTTCCTGCCTTGCCGCGGCGGCTTGCCGTTCAGCTGCCGCCTGGCGTTCTGCTTCCTGCCTGGCCCTGGTGTCATCTAACGCTGTCTTGGAGGTAGCGAGGTCGCTGTTGGTCGGATCCAGCGCTTCGGCATCCCGGAGCAGGCTGCCGGCGAGAGCGAATTGTTCCTTGTCGATCGCCGTTCGTGCCTTGAGGGCCAGTTTACTGGCTATGATCGTGATGCCTTGCTCAGCGGCCGGGTTTTGCGGGTCATTGCTGAGGACCAGCTCATAGTAGTAGCGTGCATTGTCATTTGACGGCGTGATCAGCTTATCGTCATTGAGACGTGCGCTTGCAAGTGCGAGTACTTCATCGACTCGCTGTGCGCTGCGCGCGGTGGACAGTTCCTGCTTCAGGACATTGATTTCCGTCGTGTCGCGGGTGCGCAGGGCTTCCGCGTCACCAATCCGTTTGCCGGCGTCTTCGAAGCGACCGGACCGAATCGCGGCCCGCGCCTGGTCCGTCGTATTTCGGAACCGCAGCTGCAGCAACTGTGCGTCCAGGAATACGAGACGGGAGTTGCCAGGGTCAGCGAGGCGGACCACTTGAAGTGCCTCGGCCGCATCTTCCATGCGCTCTTCGAGCAGCGCTGTCTCGGTCATGCCGAGCGTCTGATTTACGACCTGTTCGAACTCCGCCGCGACGACTCCATTGTTCGGCGCCGAAGACATCGCTGCCAGGTAGAGCTCGACAGCGTTCGAACCGGGTGGACTGAAGATCCGTCCGAAGTCTCGTGCGATCCTTGCGTTGTCAAGCAGGTTCTCAATACCCGGCACTGCTGGTGATTTAATCGACTGTGGACCAGACGGCCGTATCGGCAAGTCCGATTCGACAATTGTCGGAACCCGCGCTGCTTCCTCGGGCACAGATTCGGGCATTAATGAATCCCAGTTACTGGCAAGCCAGTATCCCCCCCCAATAACGGTCACCAGGCTGGCAACGATTGCGAGATTCCTGGGCTTCCACAGTGGGGCAGTCGCAGCGGCCAGTAATTTTCCGAAAGTTTTGCCGGAAAACATTAGCACCGTGATTGCGCCTCCGGCGATCAGTCTGAATGCGCCCGACAGAAATTTTCCGATGAAACTTGCAATGCCGCTCATCGTTTCACTGAAGCCGCCGCCTTGCTCGAAGGGATCGGACAAGCGATCGGCTTTAGATGATGCGACGATTGGTGTCGGCACGGGATGACGCTTTGCCTTGGGCTGTGGTTGCGCCGTCGGCTTCAATTGCGCCTTGGCCGTTGGCTTCAGTTGTGCCTTGGCCGTCGGCTTCGGTTTGGCCCTGGCCATCGGCTTCGCTTTCGCCTTGGCCTTCGGCCTTGCTGCTCGTACCGGCTTCGCCGGCGCCACTTTGACGGCTGACTTTGGTCTGCCCTTGAACGCGGAATCTGCCGCCTCGAGGTGGTGCTTGACTGATGCTTCGATCGCCAGTCGGGCACGCCCCGGTGACACGGGCTTCAAAAGGAACCGATATACGTGTCCACGATTGATCAGGTCCATCAGTAGTTCGCCGTCGTCACGACGTCCGGCGACGACAGCAACGAGGCGCGGAACGGCTTTACGCAGACGTTCAATCAGTATTTCGACGTTGGCACCGATCATTGCCGCGTCGGTAACGAGAACACCAACCTTATGCCCCCGGGCAATCTTATCGGCCTGCGTCGGTGTGTTCGCATGATGGACGGTGTGAAGGCCGCGGGCCGAGTCCCGGACCGTTGCAAGAAACTCGTCGTCCCTCGTAAGGACGAGGACGTCGATCTGGCGTCCGCCAATGTTTGGCACAAGCGGCACTCTTCCCGGTTTCAATGCTGGCATTCTGCCGGTGCCATCGCTGATAATCGATGTGCCGTTCTCCAACGTTTCCATGACTATGTGTTCGGCAACCGGCTCATCCGGATTCGCTGCCTGATCGTTCGCTGATTCAGACAATGCAACGAGTCTTACGCGACGTGTCGCCTCGTCAATCAGTTCACGTAATTCGGGGGGGGTGATCGCGCCGCGAATGATTTGAAAAACTTCCTGATCGCCAACCAGCGCTTCAAGGCCGTCGTCGCGGTCGGTGCCGGCAAGCAAAATGCCGATTGTGTCCGGCGAACGTTTTCTTGCTTCGCGAAGTGCTTCCAGCCCACTCATGCCGGGAAGATCCTGAGCAGTAACGATGACATGAATTGGAGTTTCGCCAAGCGTGTTTAGCGCTTCCGTGCCAGTCGTAGCGAGGTGAACGGAATATTGTTCGTTAAATCCGGCACTCAGCACTTCCAGCGTGCTCTGTTGACTGTGTAGCAACAGTATTTGAGTTTTGAAATGCTCGCGCCCCACTTCCGTGCTCCTTGGCGGCTTATGTTTAATTGCGGCGACAGACCTTACGGCCGACGAGTATAGCCGTCACGCGGTTCGGAAATGG
>Ga0209980_10001812_pt1 | contig 11709 bp, 9 predicted proteins | sample CR02metaG_FD_183611 | JGI IMG/M metagenome (GOLD analysis project Ga0209980, IMG submission 183611) | Deep subsurface microbial communities from Mariana Trench to uncover new lineages of life (NeLLi) - CR02 metaG (SPAdes) (version 2) | ecosystem: Environmental > Aquatic > Marine > Ocean trench >... | reverse complement strand
GGTAAGTCAATATTGCCTTTTTTCATGTCTACATTAAATTTAGCCGACATATCAAAGGCCTTGTTGGGTGCCTTTGATAAGCGCTTGCCATATGTCGCCAGTTTTGGATCATCGCCTCCTTCAAACTGACCCGCTATTTGTAACAAGGTGGGCAGATCCGGACCGGATGCAGTTAATTCGCCACTGACTGCGGGTTTGCTGGTTTGTATGTTCTCGGCAGCAAACTGCCCTTTGACCGTGGCATCCAACATTCTGGCATCCAGCGAATTGATATTGAGTCTTCCCGTTGTCATATCAGCATCAAACCCCGTCTTCAGTGAAAAGGATTTGTTTTTCAACTTGCTGATTTGTTTTGCCAACGCATCATTTCCGATGACCTTGAAGATAAGCGACAAGTCCTTCCCTTTGGCATCCAGCTTACCGTTGATACTCGGAGTTTCTGACATAAACTTGCTGATATTCAGATCACCTTTAACATCCAGACCCAAGCCGGTCAGTGCCAATTTATTGACTACCAACGTCTGTTTATCCAGATTCATGCGCGTATCGGCACTTAGCGTCACTTTGACGGGTGAGTTAGGAATTTGCTTGCCTGAAAAAATTGCCTGAGCCACCAGTGGACTGAGCTTGATATCACTTCGAGTTCCATTCACCCCAACTTCGATAGACACATTGCGCAAGGTCCTGGCCAAGGCATCCTGCTCAAACGCAGCGAGGACACTTGATAGCTTTTCACCATGAATCGATAATTTACCCTCAATCGTTCCTTTCTTACTGTTAATGTCATTGGCCTGTAAGCGGCCATTGACCGATATTCCGAGGGCCTTCATCGACAAGGCAGGCACTTGAATATTGCCAGAGGCAAGATCGGCATCAAACTCAACATCAACATCAAAGCTTTTATTCGACACTTTAGATAATCTTTCACCGTAAATCTTGAGCTTTGGCTCCTCCCCACCTTCAAATTGACCAGCTATCTGAAGTAAGGTCGGCAGGTCTGGTCCTGATGCCTTCAATTGTCCCTTTATGGCAGGCTTGTCAGATTCCACTTTACTGGCTTCGACCTGACCCGTGATAGAAGCCCCAATCAGCTTTGCCTTCAGATCAGAGATGGCGATATAGCCTTTTTCCAAATCAGCATGCAGACGAGTTTGTATATCAAACGACCTGTCTTTCAACTTGGATAGCTGGCTCGCTAATGGTTCGATCCCCGCAACCTTAAAAAGGCGGGCCAGATCTTCCCCGACAATAGAGAGTTCCCCTTCGGCCGTCGGCTTGCCAGATTTAAGTTTACTTACATTTAATTGTGCCTTGACTAACATCCCCAAAACACCGAGTGTCAGATCATTCACCGACGCAGTGTCTTCTTTCAGGTTGAACGCGACACCTGTATTAAAATTAAGATCCGCCTTTCCGCCAGGGATATTCTTACCTGTCAGCTTTGCTGTGACCTTAAGGGGGTGGAATGCATAAGTTTCTGCGTCAAGATCGTAAGTTGCCGTTCCCTGCATCTGTAGATCAGCTTTAATCGCGGGTTGACTGGACTCTGCTTTTAAATTCATCTTGATATCGATCGGTTCACCAAAGATCAGGTCGCCAGTGGACATATTCAGGTCGCTAATCCTGAATGTTTGACCAGAGGTCTGATCAACCCAGGTAAAACGAGCGTCCTTAATGTCAACACCGCCCAATATCACTGCAGCCAGTTGGATTGGTTCCTGCTTTCCCGCATCAGCATCTTTTTCACCAACGAGGTCATCCCAGTTGCTAACACCCTCTTTATTCTTTGCCAGATTAACTTCGACACCATGCAAGCGCAGAGTATCCAGTTCATATTGCTTTTTCAGTAATGGCATTGTTTTGATGCGCAAAGCTATTGCATCTGCATGAAAAAATGGAGCATCCCCAAAGCCTTTTGCATTCCCCAACGTCACGCCACTGACTTCGATCCCTAGCCACGGGTAATAACTCAGTTTAATATCCCCTTCCAGTTTGAGTTGTCGTCCGGTTTCTTCTTCAACCTTGGCAATGATTCGATCCTTGTGATCATTCGGATCAAAGAACAAAACAGCGCCAAGTACGACAACGCCTAATAACAATCCAATCAGGACTGTGATGCTCAATAACAGCTTGATGAATTTACCCATCCTTTTTAATCCTCTATGCCTAATTCTCTATGATTAATATTCTACGATTAATCTTCTGTTAAGGGCACGAACTTAAGACGTTTGCGACCCGTGTGTATGGCCTGATAAACCTGCTCCGGTGCCGTGCCTCCCTGATGTGCACGTGCCGCGACAGATCCTTCGAGACTCAGAAAATCAAAGACATCATCCTCAATCACTTCACTGAATTGCTTTAACTCATCCAGCGTTAATTCGGATAAATCCTTCTCTGCTTCTATAGCGTACTGCACAGATTGTCCAACCACTGCGTGTGCATCCCTGAATGCAATATTCTTTCGCACCAGATAATCTGCCAAATCAGTCGCCGTCGTAAAGCCTTGCATGGCGGCGCTTCGCATACGTTCCTTGTTCACGACAATTTCAGGCACCAACCCTGTGTAAGCATGTAGACATCCTTTGACTGTATCGATCACATCAAACAAGGATTCCTTATCCTCCTGGTTATCCCGGTTATAGGCCAATGGCTGGGACTTCATCAATGTCAGTAAACCCATCAAATGACCGTACACCCGCGCAGTTTTCCCCCGAACAAGTTCAGGGATATCCGGATTTTTTTTCTGTGGCATGATGGATGATCCTGTACACCAGGCATCCCCTAAATCAATAAAGCCAAATTGCTGAGACATCCATAACACAAGTTCTTCCGAAAAGCGTGATAGATGCATCATGATCAAGGCAGCACAACTACTGAACTCGATTGCAAAATCCCTGTCACTCACAGCATCCAGAGAATTATTTGTCACTGCAGGAAAATTTAATAATTTAGCGGTATATTGACGGTCAATAGGATAGCTGGTCCCTGCCAGGGCAGCAGAACCCAATGGCATGACATTGATACGACCATGACAATCAGCCAGACGCTGGCTATCCCTGTAGAGCATCTCAAACCAGGCCAACATATGGTGACCAAAAGTCACAGGTTGTGCCGTTTGCATGTGTGTAAACCCGGGCATAATCGTTTCAGCCTCACGTTCCGCTAGATCAAGTAATGCCGACATGAGCTTCATTAACAAAGACTGAATTTCAGTCACTTCATCACGCAAATAAAGACGAATATCTGTCGCAATCTGGTCATTACGTGAACGCCCGGTATGAAGTTTTTTGCCAACATCACCAATACGGGTAACCAGTGCCGTTTCAATATTCATGTGAACATCTTCCAGCGCAGTCTCCCACTCGAAATTTCCCCGGGCAATATCCGCCTCAATTGATTCCAGACCTTCAATGATTTGAGCAGATTCTTCCCGCGATAGTACACCGACCTTGGCCAGCATTCTCACATGAGCAATCGAGCCCAAAATGTCATAATGGTAAAGTCGCTGATCGTAAGAAACAGATTGCGTGAACTGTTCAACAAAGGCGTCCGTTGACGCGGAAAAACGCCCGCCCCAAAGTTTATCTTTCTGGGGTTTACTTTTCCGGGGTCTGTTTTTCTGGGGTTTATTTTTGTGACTTGTCATTTTTGTAAATTTTCCATCTGTGAAGCAGCCTTTTCTGATATGATTTTGTCGATTTTATTTGCCATTTTGTGAGTACAATCTAATGTTCTTGTTTTTATACCCAAACTACTTGGAAATGCAGGTTTCAGCAAGTTGAAAGTAGTCATATTCAAGACATAAAGCCGCAGGACTAGTCATTCTAGTCCTGCGGTTTTATAACGATGAAGATGGCTGGTTTTCGTCATGCCCTGCGGGAGCTCAGTCAGGAAGCCAGTGCCGCGTTACAACGCTTATGAAGGACCAGTCATTCACTGCGAGTTGCGCCTTGCTCTGACTTCCTGACTGAGCTCTGAATCCTGCATTTCCAAGTAGTTTGGGTATTTGTTTGATAAACACCGACAGTATAACGTAAGCTATCTGCGAAAATTCATTATTTTATGGATATAAACCAACAGCAATCACGTTCTTTTCTACCGGATTTCTGCAGCGTCCGCATGCTTTTTGTCGTGGTTCTTCTTGGCGAATTACTTGCCATCGTTTTAACACTGACACCTCCGATGCGAGGACAGGATCGCGTTGCCGATTTGGCATTATATTCACTCTTCATCCAGTGGATTGTCCTGTCTTGCACAGCAGCATTGTGCCTGTCCGGAAAGCATCTGAACCGCCTGTCTGATTCCTGGGCAGCCAGCCTCAGTTATCTGCTGACTCTATTGATATCGCTGATTATCACAGAACTGGCTTGGTGGATATTCCACGTCAGGCCCGCTCTGGCGGGCTCCACTATTGTGGGACATGGTGACTTCCTGCTTCGGTGTATAGGTATCAGTGCGATCGCGAGCGCGTTTTCATTACGCTATTTCTATATGCAACATCAGTGGCGGAAAAACATTGAATCAGAAGCAAATGCACGGATACAGGCACTGCAGTCCCGCATAAAACCACACTTTCTATTTAATTGTATGAATACCATCGCTAGCCTGACGCGTAAGGATCCGGCGCTGGCAGAAGAAGCAACTGAGGATCTGGCAGATTTATTTCGTGTCAGCCTTAAGGATGCCAAACGTATGTCCACTCTGGCTGAAGAAATTTCATTATGCAAACGTTATCTACGTATTGAGTCTCACCGATTTGGCGATAGATTGAAAACGGTTTGGGAGACAGATGATTTGCCCGAAGATGCGCAGCTCCCCACCCTGACACTCCAGCCCATCCTTGAGAATGCGATATACCACGGCATCGAACCTTTACCGAAAGGGGGTGTGATCCATATTCATGGTCAAAAAACGTCAAACGAGATTACCATCACGATTGATAATCCATTGTCCCAAGGTGGAAATTTAGAACAACATGATGGCAATCAAATGGCGCAGGATAATATCCGCCAACGTTTGTTTGCCTATTATGGAAGCAAGGGGTATTTGATTACACATTCCGATAATCAACGTTATGTCACAAAAATCGTTGTCCCTTATCCCTATGAAAATACTGATCGTTGATGACGAAATGCTGGCCAGAGAGAGGCTCGTCAGTCTACTTTCTGAACTAGACAATCATTTTTCCATATTAGAAGCCGAGCACGGTGTTGATGCACTCACCCTGATTAGCAAGGAATCTCCAGAAATTGTTCTACTGGATATTCGCATGCCAATCATGGATGGTCTGGAAGTTGCGCATCATCTTGCCGGGCTGGAATCTCCTCCTGCAATTATTTTTACCACGGCATATCAGGACTATGCACTAGAGGCTTTTGATGCACAGGCAATTGACTATTTGATGAAGCCCATCCGTAAAGAACGGTTGCAACAGGCCCTTAGAAAGGCACGGGCATTGAACAGAATCAATGTCAGCGAATTAAGAGATAAAGATGACTCGAAATACAGTCGTTCTCACCTCAGCGCGACCGTGCAGGGTAATTTACAAATTATCCCTGTTAATCAAATCCATTATCTGAAGGCAGATCAAAAATATGTGACCGCTATCTGGCCAGGGGGTGAGTTGCTGATTGATGACTCCCTTAAATCTCTGGAAGAGGAATTTGCTTCGCGATTCATACGGGTTCATCGGAATGCACTGGTATCACTGAGGCATATTCAGGGAATGGACAAAGATGAGGACGGTAATCCCTGTATCAAGTTGCAAGGCATAGAGTCACCATTACCGGTGAGCAGAAGGCATGCCAGCAATGTTAGAAAAGCAATCAAACGATTATAGACTAGCTTCTATACTTGAGCATCTGTTTCTCTGGCTGCAGCCAATAGCGCCAGCCTGGCAATCACCCCATAGGTATAGAAACGATTCGGATGCGGATGCGCATCGGCATCCATATCCTTTTCAGGAGAAATACAACAATCATCAAAGGCCAGGGGTTCAAAACGCATTCCCGGTGAATTCAGATTCTCATTCGCAGCGCGTGTATCATGTACCCGATAGAAACCACCGACGACATTGTGGTCAATCATATAGACGACGGGTTCGGCAACAGTTTCTTCTTCTCCCCAGGTTTCGTGCGTATAAACTCCTTCCTGAATAATGACCTTGGTCACTTTCTGACCTTCTTTAATTGTTGACATGCGGCTACGCTGTTTACGATTTAATTCCACAATATCATCAACACTATTAACGGTCATGATGCCCATGCCATAAGTACCGCTATCTGCTTTTACGACGACATAAGGTTGACAGTCTATTTCATATTCATCATATTTCACCCGTATTTCCTTTAGCAGTGCATCTACATTTTTTTCCAGACAAGAACCCCCTTCACGCTGCATAAAATCTATTTCACCACAATTTCTGAATAAAGGATCAATAAACCAGGGATCGATCTCTATGTGCTTGCAAAATTCAGCTGCGACTTCGTGATAGTGTCTGAAATGAACAGATTTTAATCGATTTGACCACCCCAGACCTAGCACCGGCGTCACTGTCTGATCTAGAGACTCAAGTATCTCGGGTCGCCCTGAAGAAAGGTCATTGTTCAGCACAAGCAACTCAGGGATGAATTTACCGACACCGACACAGTTTCCATTTCTTTGCAACGGCTCCAGACATACTGACTTACCTGACTCAAGTGTGATTGTCATTGGCTCCGTCAGATCTGACACCAGCGAACCTAACTTCACCTCGAAACCTGCTTTCTCAATGATCTGCTGCAAGGAAGCGAGGTTTTCCAGATAGAAAAGATTACGCGTATGATTTTCAGGAATTATCAGGATCCGGTCCACCTGATGCGGTAAACGCTCTACCGCTAATTGGACAGCTTGTATGCACAGTGCCTCAAACGCAGGGTTAAGATTATTAAAACCTGCTGGAAACAGATTGGTATCCACCGGTGCCAGCTTATATCCAGCATTGCGCAGATCAACAGAGGCGTAGAATGGTGCTGGTGTCTTTCGCCACTGCTTTCGAAACCATGACTCAATATCAGACTGATGATCGACAAGATGTCGTTCAACTTGATCCAATGGCCCGGCAAGTGCGGTGGTAAGATGGGGAACAGGGACAGTATTCATAGTATTTCGGTAGTACCGACTTATTTATATATAAGTACAAACAAATTGTAAGAGAATCCATATCTCTTGGCCGGTTTTTACTCCTCGGCAATTGCTCCTGCATTGCCCTAATAAGTTACATCCTTGTAACGATGCAAAACCGGCATACGACCACCACGGATGGTGTAAGTGCAAAATATGCAGGAGCATATATTCTGCCAGTACATCCTCGGCAACTGCTTCTGCGTTGCTCTCGGTCTCCGTTCCTGACTCGACTCTACCGATTACTTCCATGTAATCGTACCTCCTACGTCCCTGTAGTCGTATACATAACTTCGAATCATAAATATTGTACACCAGTGACCATGATATTCATGATTAATTCATGATGCACTCAGGAAAAATCACCCCCCAAGCACTGTTAGCTTCTAATGCTGCTGTTTTGGTTCTTAAAATTCTGGCTTTCTGCATGACTATTTTTTACCTTACACAAAAACTTGCAAAAAACGACTATATTCTAGCTGTGTAAAGCGATAAGTTATATCCAGTGAAAATACACCATTTATATCCATGCCTCTATGAAAGTACATCATGCCAAATATAGCGTTGGGCAATTAATCGTCCATACACTATTTAACTACAGAGGAGTTATCTTCGATGTTGATCCCGTCTTTCAGGGTTCTGAGGAGTGGTATGTCAAGGTTGCTCTCAGCTGCCCGCCAAAAGATGAGCCCTGGTATAGGGTATTGGTACATAATGCCTTCCATGAGACTTATGTGGCAGAGCGTAACCTTATTCCCGACAGCTCAATCGAACCGATTAAACACCCTTTAATTGAGGACTTTTTCGAGATATATCAGGGTGGAAGCTACATCCCCAACCAACGCAACAACTAACCAACTCAAAAACTAATACCCTGGTCAACAATCTGGCCACCAGTTATTTGGACTCCAGCCCCATTTACAGAGTATTGGCAGTCTACCTATAGCATATAAAAAATGCTCCTGATGTCATATATGTGATAGATCTACACTGGACAATGTCCAACCATAAGCTAGGATATCGGCTCGTTGTTTGCGTGGTTACAAGCAACGAAAAGGACAATAAAGGACAATGAATAAATTTACCCTCAGGTATTTAATATTTCCGTCCGTGTTCGCTTATAATCCATAGCATGGAAATCCCTGGCTATAAAATACAGCATCGTGTCGGCCAAGGCGGCATGGCCACTGTTTATCTTGCCACACAGGAATCATTAAACAGATCCGTTGTTCTCAAAATACTTGATGTCAACGGGCCTCTCGCCAGCGAAACACTCATCGAGCGCTTTCTCTCTGAAGGTCGCATCGTTGCCACACTTAATCATCCTTGCATAATAACCATTTATGATATTGGTATCGCGAATGACTCTTTATATATTTCCATGGAATATATTGAAGGTGGCGATCTCAAAACACGGATGGAACTACCCATCACACCAGATGATACACTCGACTACATTGCCAAGATCGGCTCAGGACTGGATGCAGCACATAAAATGGGCGTGGTTCATCGAGATATTAAACCAGGAAACATCATGTTCAGAGATCCTGATACACCTCTGATAACAGACTTTGGTATTGCCAAACAAACTGATGCTATTGACAACGATTTAACTGCTACGGGACTGTTTCTTGGAAGCCCGAATTATGTCAGTCCTGAACAGGCCGATGGTATTGAGATCGATGGTCGTGCTGACATTTACAGCCTGGGGTGCATGTTTTATGAGATGCTAACTGGTAAAAAGCCTTATGCTGCTGCCACCGTGTTTGATGTCATTATTCAACACAAACAGGCCCCTGTCCCGGTGTTTGAAGAGGGTCTTGAGGAATTTCAGCCATTGCTCAATAAAATGATGGCAAAAAATCGTGATCAGCGATTCGAAGATGCCGCCACAATGGTGGAAAGCATCAATAAGTTACAACGCAAAAGAAAATCTTCACCAACAATCATAGATTTCGATACTGCTGGCGTCATACCCCCCGATAGGGCAGAACAAAAAAGTACCCAAATCCTAAATATTTTATTGTTGCTTTTGATGACTTCAGGAGGAATTTTCGGAACACTGCAATATGCAGAGTCAAGAATGAATGACGATTCATCCAGACTTGATAAGGTCCCAACAACGTTTGTGATGCCTGAAACTATTCCCTCGGCAAATGTCGCTGATGATGTCTCAGACCCAGCAAGGGCTCATGTAAAAATGTCCGAAGATGTTTTACAGGCCCTGCACTGGCTGGGCAAAAAAAGCCTGGAGGAATATCGATTAACTCAACCATCAGAAGATAACGCGTATTATTATTTTTCGAGATTACTTGAGGCAGATCCAACGGACAAGGTTGCAACAGCAGGTCTGTTGAATATTGCCGACCGATATGCCTATCTGGCGGAACGATCAGTCCTTGATGGTGATCATGACAAAGCGCACGCCTACATAATGATAGGACGGAAATTTAACCCAAACCATGAAACCTTGATTAAACTAAATAAATTGAATCTGGATGTTGGAGAAAAATCATTTATGGAGAAACTAAAGATTTTCTTTACGGGAGACTAATCTTCTTCATCTCACTTATTATTTCTCATGCCCATTGCTGTTGCCTATTTTTCAGGATTCCCTTGCTGCAATAATAACCTGGCTTCTTCCGTGCGCTGGTTCTCCCATTCAGCAATCAACGCTTTCATTTTTTCGATAGAATTATCTTCTTCCGTGCCTTCATCTATAGCTTTTCCCCCGATTTCTGTTTCGTCAGGGCCTTCTATGGCTACTACCTCCTGAGATTCATCTTTAAACTCGGAATCTTCACCCTTTTGCCCTGAAGTTGCCTCTGCATTTCTGTCTATCATTGCCTTTAATTTAGCGGCTTCCATTGCTTTCTCCTTCGCCGCAAGCCTGTCTTCTTCTGCCCTGATAAACGCATTTGTGCGTAAGGCTATTCGTTGCTCGTCGGAAACATCGATGCCCGTATCGTCAACGACCTTGCCACGATTAAACACGAAGACCCGTGGTCCACCTTCAACGCTGCGATACCAGGCGGGTGGCTTCCCGGATAATTGCGTTGTCCCGGTTTCAGGGTCATTCCATTGATACATTTGAGCCTGAGTGGGTTGACAAAAAAACAATAAAACCAATAAGCAATAATGACGCACTATCGAATCCTCCATACCACACTGTTAAGATTATAACATGCTTCGCTAATACTTATTGTGCTGTGGTCTTTTCAATTTTGGTACAGGGATTAACTTTTGGTAAGCTGATTAAAAGATATACCTGAAAAAGATATACTAGAAATATCTTAACTACATGTTGAAAAAGCTTCAGATGAATGCGAGACAAGGCAAAAATGATTGACCAATTTGTCGGGAACAAATTGGAACAGCTCTGCTGACCCGCAGGGTGTAGGGCAGGGTGCCCGCAATAAAAAGTGCAGTTTATAAATTATAAATGAGCATTTTGAGAACATTTTTAACGACGTATCGTGCCAGCTGTAGATTTTTCATGCACCCACACAGGCGAGGTAGGCCTGTTCCAGATTGTCTGCTTTAAACGTTTCTTTGCATTCCTCTGTCGTCCCATTAAACCGGATGCACCCCTCATGTAAAATAGCAATACGGTCACATAAAGCCTCGACATCTACTAATAGATGGGTACTGAAAAAAACTGTCTTGCCTGCCTGTTTCAATGCCATCAGGTGTTGCTTTAAATAGACCCTGGCTTTTGGATCCAGGCCACTCATGGGTTCATCAAATATCATCAAGTCTTTATCGCTCAATAAACAGGATGCCAACCCCAGCTTCTGGGCCATGCCTTTTGAAAATTCCCTGACAGGTTTTAATAATGCCGATGACTCCAGATCAAGAATCTTGAATAAATCTGTCACCTTCTTATTGCTATATTCAACCCCATGGAGTTCTGTCATATAAACCAGAAAATCCTTACCCGTGAGATAATAAGGAGGCATAAATCTTTCCGGCAGAAACACCAGATTTTCTCTTGCTTCCTTTCTTATGTGGGCCGTCCCGAATATTTCAATCTTGCCGGAGGTGATATCACAAAAATCAAGCAGACATTTAATCAAGGTTGTTTTGCCCGCACCATTGACACCGATTAATCCTATAAACTCGCCTTGATTGACGGTCAAATCAATCTCATTCAAGACCTGTATCCCGGCAAAGGATTTGCAGAGTTTTTCTATATTAATTGCTGGATCAGTCATGACGCCTTGTTTTTTTATTAATTGCCCTGGTTTATTGTCTAGGTCTATTACCTGAGTTTGCTACTTGATTATAAAGTACACAGACAAAGAATTAAGCAGTCTAAAAAATAAAACCCGCTTTCGCGGGTCTTATTATTCCGACATAATAAATATAGTTAGTATACAAACACCTGACCACAATCCTGAAAATCGTCGAAAACATCAAAGATATCCGTATCCGCACCATTACCAACCACATCACCTGCCCCAGATGCCCCACTAACAGTAGTACAAGTAGCAACGTTTGATACAAAACTTACTGTATCAAACGTATCCCCGCCACCGCCAGCAGTTG
>Ga0209980_10001811_pt1 | contig 11727 bp, 12 predicted proteins | sample CR02metaG_FD_183611 | JGI IMG/M metagenome (GOLD analysis project Ga0209980, IMG submission 183611) | Deep subsurface microbial communities from Mariana Trench to uncover new lineages of life (NeLLi) - CR02 metaG (SPAdes) (version 2) | ecosystem: Environmental > Aquatic > Marine > Ocean trench... | reverse complement strand
ATTAAGTCGTAGTTTGTCGACGTCCGCAGTGGCAACTTCGAGCTTGCGACTGATCAGCATCGGCATCAGCCGAATACTTAAGCGCACCCGCTCAAAACTCGCAAACGGTTCATCGCCGAATCCCGCTGCATTACCAAGCCGGGTGCTGCCGATTTCGATAGCGAGCCATGGAAATATGCTGACCTCGACGTCGCCCTCGATAATCAGCTCACGGCCAGTGGCTAACTTCACCTCGGCAGCTATGTCATCGCGATAGTCGTTTGGGTCGAAAAGCAGCAGAAAGCTGACTGCGCCGATGACCAGCAGGACAATCAAGCCGCCTATGACTAGTAGCAGGGATTTTAGTACGCGGCCCATGGAATGACCTCCGGTCAGGGGGCCTTTAAGAGTACCAAATTAGACGGTCGCGCTCCGAGGAGTGCTCCTACAGGCGCGATTCTATTTATTGCAGATATAAACGTCGCCGTTCAGCGTTTCGATGGAGACTTCGGAGTCCCCGTCGCCTACGGTAAAGCTCAGCTCCAGACCTGGCGAGTAGCGACTCGAGCGCTCGGCTTGCGGCCCGAAGCAGTTGTCGATGTCGCCGTTAAATGTTTCGATGTCGAATCGCGCCGATACCTTATTTGAAAACTCGACTTCGATTGTGCCGTTAACCGATTCCATCAATAGTTCGCCACCGTTTCGAAGGTCCGCATAGAACGAGAGGTCACCGCTGACTGTCTCGAGATAGGCTTCGTGAAAAGACCCGCCATCGACTTCAACATCGCCCGACACAGATGCACCGGCGACGCTGCCCGCAAGATCTGTAAGACTCACATCGCCCGAGACTGTGCCGACTTCAGTGTCCGCTTCCTTGCCGCTGCCCGATATATCGATGTCGCCACTGACGGAACCCGCTTCAATGTCGCCTTCGGCCCCGCTGACTTCGACATCACCGCTGACCGTTTCCAATGACAGTTCACCGCGGATATCCTTGACCTCGATGTCCGCGCTCACGCCCGAGACCTCGATGGAGCTGTGCTCCGGCGCATGAATCTTCAGGTCCGCCTCGATGTCGCCCCAGTGCCGATTCGGCACTTTGACCTTGATCAGAATTACGTCGCCGTCGCGCTCGAATATCAACTCCTCGACATCGTCACCAAGTTCAGCCTCCAATTTGATGCTGTTTCGCGACCAGCCCACGATCTCGATCGTTCCCGACGTATTGAAAATCTCTATGTTGCCCTTCGCTGCGGCATCCAGCGTCTGGCTGATCTCTTCGTCAGCGACTGCTGGCAAACTGACCAATCCAGCCAACAATACGATCAAGCTTCTCTGTTCAAGTTTTGTCATTTTGTCCACTCGGGCCTGACGGCCTTCCTACGATGATTGCTAAATATCCTTTCGCGCCATGACGCGTTGCGTCATTCGGCCAACCCGGTTCTTCAATGCCAGTTCGTTGCCATAGGCCTCGACCAGCAGCTTCTGCAAAAATGCGTTATTCGGATCTTTCTCCAACGCCCGGCGAATGTCATCAATCGCCTGGCGCATCACGGCCAGGCTGACCTCGACGCTTTCCCGCGCTTCCGGCGACAATTTTGCCAGCTCGCGATCGAATCGCGCCTCGACGTCTCCGCCGGCCCGGCCATAGACCGACGCAAACGTGTATTCTCCACCGAACGCGGTCCGCTCGAAAACGAGATTCGCCGGCGCAGCCTGACTCACAACCGGGCTATCGTACGTGACAGCAACGTAAGTCAGCAACGACGAGACACCAACGATCAGCACAACCGCCGCCGCTTGTGACAGCATTGGTATCCAGCGAGATCGCTTCGGCTTGTTGATAGCCTCTTCGATGCCCGGCCACAAGTCGCGCTCCGGACTGATCTCCGTTGCAAGCCCGCTTGCCGCTTTGCTCAATTTATCGTCGTCTATCGCGTTCATGCTTCAAATCCCTGCTCTTGCAGCTGTTGTGCCAACAGTCTTCGTGCTCTGTGCAGTTGCGCCTTGCTCGTTCCCGGCGCGATGTTGAGCATGTCGCCGGTTTCCTCGTGGCTGTAGCCGTACACGGCTTGCAGCACAAATACGTGTCTTGCTCCTGCCGGCAACCTGTCAATCGCCTCGGTTAAATCCTGCAGGTCTCCGGTGTCCGCCACTGTTACCGGCGATGGTGTTTGCTCGGCCACAAGCTGAATCCGGTCCTGCTCGCGTTTCGACTTACGTATCCTGCCGAGCACCACATTAACCGCGATACGATGTAACCAGGTGCCAAATGCACTGTCGCCGCGAAATCGGTCAAGCTTGCTCCATGCCTGGATAAATGCCTCTTGTGCGCAATCTTCCGCCTCACTGACATTGCCCGTCATCCGCAGGCAAAGCCCGTAAACCCTGTCGACGTGCATCCGGTACAGGCGCTCGAACGCATTCGAATCCGACTGCTGCGCTCGAGCAATCCATTCGGCTTCGTCGGTCAACTCCGGACGATCTAATGGCACCATTTGAGGACTATAGTCGCTCGCCAGTACCGCCAAAAGCGCTCCCAAGGGCTATATCTCCACATCCTTTGTTATTTGGATGCCTGCCCTCCTCAAATGGTTTGAAAAAGGCCCCTAAATACCTGTGTTTCCTTGCTATTCTGATATTATGCGTCTGGCCCAGAGCGACACCGGTCAACCCTTAAAACGGAAAAACGACAACAATCTATGGCGGGGCACTCTATTCTCTATCTTGGTCGCGGCGAATTCGCTGCCGACTATTTACACGAGCTTGAAACCCTTCCTTGTTGCGCATTATTGACCCGTTCAGCATCCCTGAAAATCCCGGTCGACGCGCCCTCAATCATTGACCTTGTATTGTTCGAGGCAGGCCCCGCAATCGCGCAATCCGGCCAGTCCATCGCCGAACTGATCGGCTCATTCGACAAACACCCCGTCATTGCATTGACGACCAGGGATCGCGAACATCGCGGCATTGCGGCGATGCGTGCTGGCGCACAGGCCTATATATGTGTCGATGACGTTAGCGTCGAAGGCCAGGAAGCAACATTCGTGCACGCCGTGGAGCGCCATCGCCTGCAGCAACGATTGTCTGACACCGATGTCACGGTGCTGACTATTCTCAGGAACATCAACGACGGTGTGATCGTCGTCGACAAAAACGGCCATGTAATGGATATCAATCCAGCCGCGCGCACGATTTTGGCGCTGGGCCCGCGCATGCAACCCGACACCAGTTGGGAACAGACGTTCTGCTGCATCGACGAAAATGGCAATAACTATCGTAACTCCGCAGACCTGCCACTGGTCCGTGCGCGTTACGGCGAGAAGTTTTCGAACCAGATCGCTTTGTACAGAGTCCCCGAACAGATCGACACGATACTCTCGATCAATGGACAGGGACTTTACGACGGCAAGCGCGAACTGATCGGCGGCGTCGTTACGTTCCGCGATATTACCGACGCCACCAGGAAAACAAACGAGTTGCAGCGGCTCGCACAATACGACGAGCTGACAGGCCTGCCGAATCGCGGCTTGTTTGTCGAACAACTCGCACGCGCGATCGGCCGCAGTCAGCGCAAGTCTGCGCCGCTCGCGGTACTGTTTATCGACCTGGATCGTTTCAAGTCGGTTAACGACACGCTGGGGCATGACATCGGCGATTCATTGCTGAAGCAAGTTGCCGGCCGTCTGCGCAAGCATTTGCGTATTGGTGATATGTCAGGTCGATGGGGCGGCGACGAATTCGTTGTCTGTCTCGAGGATTTTGGTGAATCGAACAACGCAGCGGCGGCGGCGCAAAAGTTGCTGCTCGTACTCTCTGAGAAATACGAAATAGGTAACAGTGAGGTATACGCGACACCGAGCATTGGAATCGCGGTATATCCCGAGTCCGGGGACACGGCCGATCGTCTGATCAAGGCAGCCGACCTCGCGATGTACGAGGCTAAGAAACGCGGTGGTGGCCGGTTCCAGTATTTCTCAGAAGCGCTGAACACCAAGCTCGCACAACGTGAGGAACTCGAGGTAGGTCTTCGTCACGCACTGGTCCGCGATGAATTTTTGCTGCATTACCAACCGCGCATCGATCTGGCGTCCGGACGCCTGATTGGCCTTGAAGCATTGTTGCGCTGGCAACATCCACGATTTGGATTGCTGCCGCCGGCCCGTTTCCTGCCCATTCTCGAGAGCAGCGGTCTGATTCACTCGGCCGGCGAGTGGGTGATCTCAACCGCGTGCCGGCAACTTGCGGCCTGGCAACGACAGTTCGAATTGCCGGACCTGTCGCTTGCAATTAATCTGTCTCAGCAACAGCTCATGCACCGGCGGCTCATCGATGCCGTCAAGGAATCGCTTGATAACACGGCGCTCGATCCCGGTTGCATCGAACTCGAGATCGGCGACGGCGATATCGTTCGTAAGCGCACAACCGAGCTCGGCATTCTGCAGGGTCTCCGCAAGCTCGGCGTACGCATATCACTCGATCACTTCGGCACACGCGATGTGTCATTCGAGTCACTTGACCACGGTTACATCGACAGTTTTGTGCTCGATCAGTCACTGATTGCCGATCTCGATGAGAACGACAGTCATCAGCGCATCATCCGGGCTGCGATCGCCATGGCACAAGGTCTCGATATCGAGGTCGCCGCCGAAGGCGTCGAAACACTGACGCAGCTCGAATTCCTGAGAAGCTGCAACTGCGATCTCGCACAGGGCTTCCTGATCAGCAAGCCAGTGCAGACGGACAAGGTCGCGGCAATCCTTCGCTCGGAAATCGCCGGTACACGCCTGCTCGCTCGCGGCATGCCCTAACGTAGGAGGCCGCCTCCTACAGACTCGTACCGCAACTCCAGCAGGCCGCGAACTGGCCTTCGTTTTCTTCGCCGCAATGACGGCATTTCCACGGCTCGGTCGGACTCTCGTCCACGACGTCATCGCTGATCAGCTGCTGCGCGCGGTCGAAATCGAGGTCGTTCACGATCCATAGCTGTGGCCAGACCTCGACGAACGGCATCTCGCCCATGATCGAGCCGAGATGCTCATTGCGAATCTCGCAGGCGATGCCCTCACTCTGCAGGACATTCTTCCAGTGATTGATCGTGATCAGCGATTCCGAGGAATTCAGTTTCTTCATTGGCTGCGCAGCGATTTCAGATACGTTGCCGGATCACCGCCATCCTCAAGCACTTCAACTAGCGCTGAACCGACGATTGCTCCGGCGGCGTGTTTGCCGACACTCGCGACGTCGGCGGCTTCTCGAATGCCGAAGCCCGCGCACACCGGTAGATCCGATACGCCGGTCACCTTGTCGAGGTAATCGGCGAGACCGTCGGGCAGCCCCGTATCACCACCCGTGATGCCGGTAATGGTAACCGCGTACACATAGCCCATTGACGCAGCGCAGAGCATCGCCAGCCGATCGTCCGGCGTCGCCGGCGTTACCAGTTGAATCAAGCCAAGTCCTTTCGCCTCGAGCGCGGCTCGCAACTCGTCGCTTTCCTCGAATGGCAGGTCCGGAACAATAAACCCGCAGACCCCGGTATTGACGGCGCGCTCGGCCAGCTTGTCATAGCCGAACGCGAGCAGTGGATTCAAGTAAGACATCATGACGAGCGGTGCATCGATCGAATTTCCAGCGCCATCGAGTTGCTCGAAAATCCACCGCAGGCTGACGCCGTTTTTCAAGGCCTCAAAACTCGATCGTTGAATCGTCATCCCGTCCGCCATCGGGTCGGAGAACGGTATGCCGATCTCTACGACATCGCCAACTTCGGCAACTGCCGCAAGCGTAGCGATGAATTCGGCAGGCTCCGGGTATCCGGCGGTTATGAATGGCACCAGTGCAGGTCGGCCATCGTCAGTCGCGGTTTTGATCGCCGCTGTCAGCCGTTCATGAGCGGGCATGAGTGCGTATCCTTGCCGGAAGTTTGCTGAGCGTAGGCATATCTTTGTCACCACGACCGGAATTGCCGATCAAGATTCGCTTACCCGGATTTTGCTTTGACCATACGCGCGCAAATGCATACGCGTGCGCGGTCTCCAGTGCCGTCAATATACCCTCCGTTTCGCAGAGTTCCTCGAGCGCCGCAAGCGATTCATCATCGCTGGCCGACACATAGCGAACCCGGCCCGTCGCCTGCAACATCGCATGCTCGGGACCAACGCCCGAGTAATCGAGGCCCGCCGAAATCGAATGCGTTTCCTGCACTTGCCCGTCGCTGTCTTGCAATATTATCGTGTAGGCGCCTTGCAACACGCCGGGTGTTCCGGTCGCCAACGTTGCGGCGTTCTGGCCGAGACCTTCGCCCGTACCACCCGCCTCGACACCAATCAATTCGATGTCATCGCCGAGCAGCGGATAGAAAAGCCCAATCGAGTTAGAGCCACCGCCAACACATGCAATTGCGACATCGGGCAATCCACCAGCTTGATCGATCATTTGCTGCCGCGCTTCGATTCCGATAACCGATTGCAATTCGCGCACAAGATACGGATAAGGATGTGCGCCCACCGCGGAGCCGAGCAGGTAGTAAATTCCGGATGGATCAGTCACCCATTCACGCAACGCCTCGTCGATCGCGGCCCGCAGAGTCTTGTCGCCGGACTCGACGGCAACAACTTCCGCTCCGAGCCTATGCATGCGGTCAACGTTGGGAGCCTGACGTTGCATGTCGACGGCACCCATGTACACCGTACACGGCAAACCAACTCTCGCACATGCCGCGGCCGACGCCACGCCGTGTTGTCCTGCACCAGTCTCAGCAATGACGCGTTCTGCGCCGAGCCGCTTTGCCAATATTGCCTGTCCAATCGCGTTGTTGATTTTGTGTGCGCCCGTGTGCGCGAGGTCTTCACGCTTCAGCCAGACGTCTGTTCCCCAACGCTCACTGAGCCGCGGTGCGTGAGTCAGGGCCGTCGGTCGGCCAACCCACTCGCGCAGCTCACGTCGGTATTCTTCCTGGAACGCGTCGTCGTGCAGATGGTCCTGTATGCCTTTTTCGAGACGCTCAAACGCCGGCACCAGGGTTTCCGGCACATAGCGACCACCGAACGGCCCAAAGCGCCCGCGCTTATCGGGCAACTCGCCGTTGATTGAGGCTTTGAGAAGCGCTTTCGCTTCATCAGCCTGCAATTCCGCTTTCATAGCTCTTTCTCCGCAGCGCGAACAGCGCTGACAAACCGCCGTATCAATTCATAATCTTTGTAACCCGGCAACGATTCCACGCCGCTGGACACGTCGACTCCCCAGGGTCGCACCGAGCGAATGGCTTCGCGCACGTTGTCTTCAGCCAGGCCTCCCGCGAGAATCATCAGGCCGTGATCTGCAATGGTTGCTGCTCGTGTCCAATCCACGCTCTTGCCACTGCCGCTCTTCGGACCCTCATACACGTATACATTGGGTGGCTCAATATTCTCGCCGCCCTCGCGGATGACGGGCCAGCAATCGATGTCTCCCGGAATATCGAGCCCGGCGAAATCCTCGGCATCAGTTTGCACGACGTCTGGCTCAAATTCATCGAGCATCGCACGACAGTCATCGTTGGAAGGATGACACATGACGGCTACACGCAGCACATCGGAGGCAATAGCTTTCGTCGCCGCTTTTGCTTGTTGTGGGGTTACCTTGCGCACCGATTCTGCGAACACAAAACCGACAGCGTCTGCGCCTGCAGCAGCAGCCGCTGCAACATCGTCTGCCGTACGTAATCCACATATTTTGACAAACACGCTCACGCCGCAAGCACCGCGCTGCCCGCCGAGCGCATGTCGGCAACAAGCGCCGCCGGATCACTGCTGCGCATCAGCGCACTGCCGACAAGTGCGAGCTGATAGCCCCTTGCCGCAGCACTTGCAGCTTCGTCGGCAGAACGGATTCCGCTCTCGGCAACACACTTCGCCCGCGGCAGCGATGGCGCAAGTTGCTGCAGACGATCGGCATCCACTTCAAGCGTTCGCAGGTTTCGTGTGTTGACGCCGACGAGTAGTTGCGCCCGTTCCGCCCGGTCGTGGTACGCAGGACGCTCGAGCAACGTGGACACGCGCTTGAGATCGCTCGCGTCGAACGTCTCAAGCAACACGAACATCTCATGCTCGAACGCACAGTCGAGCATGTCACCCAGTTTGTCGTCACTCAGCATCGTTGCGATCAGCAGCACGCCACTCGCTCCCGCAGCACGTGCTGCCGCGATTTGCACTGGATCCACCAGGAAGTCCTTGCACATAACCGGCGTCCCGGGAACGACGGCGACCACTTCCTGCAGATGTTCGAGTGATCCGGCGAATCGACTTGGCTCTGTCAGCACCGATATCGCTGCGGCTCCGCCCGATGCGTAGCGCAACGCCTGTTCCTTGCGGTCACTGTTGACTGACGTCAGCTCGCCTTCCGATGGCGAGCAATCTTTGATCTCCGCGATAATGTCGAATTGACTCAAAACCAGCGGCAATGCCGGTTTTGCTGCTGCAAGTCCCGCCGTGTTCACGGCCGCGGCCCGCTCCGTGCTGAGCATCGCCATTGTTTGCAGAAAATCACTCATCAGCCTGGGTCGAGCGGTAGCTCCCAAAGTGCTGCCGCATGCGTTCCAGAAGACTGGCCGCATCGCCATTGTCGATTGCCGCGGCAGCGATCTCGACACCCTGCCTGGGATCACTTGCGGTGCCCTGAACCTCGAGCACCAGTGACGTGCCCATCAGTAATGCATCGCGATGTGCGCCCTTGTCGTCACCGTTGAACACGCGAATCAATTCATCCGCATTGTATCGAGCATCGCCGCCCGCGAGGTCCTCCGGACTGCATCGCTTGAGCCCATAGTCCTCCGGCGACCGGGTGGTCTCGGTCACATTGCCGGACACAACGTCGAATAGCGCGAACTCACCGACCGGTGTCGCCTCGTCCCAACCCGGCTCACCATGCACGACGAACGCCCTTTCGATTGGCATGCCGGCGAGCGCACCGGCCATCAGCCTCGCAGCATCCAGGCTCCAGGCGCCGATCAGTTGAAAGGGTGGCGCCGCCGGGTTCGTCAACGGACCGAGCATGTTGAAAACCGTGCGCACCGCGAGCGCCCCGCGAACCGGCATGATCGCTTTCATTGCCGGGTGGTACGCGGGCGCAAACAAGAACGTAAACCTGGTCGCCTCAAGGCAAGCCACAGCCTCTGCCGCATGCAGCGGCAGTGGCATCCCGAGACATTCGAGCACGTCGGCGCTGCCAGAGCGGCTCGAAATGGATCGATTGCCGTGCTTGACCACGCGTGCGCCGGCAGCAGCGGCCAGCAAGCCCGCGCCGGTCGACAGGTTAAGGCTGCCGGACCCATCACCGCCCGTGCCCACGGTATCCACCGTAGGAGCACCGTCCGGAATAACCGGATGCACGGCCAGTTCACGCATGGCCGTGGCGAAACCACGGAGTTCGTCGGCGTTTTCTCCCTTGGCCCGAAGACCCGCGAGAAACGCGCCGGCCAGCGCATCGGGCATGTCACCTGCGGCCAGTTTATGCATCAATCCGTGCGCCTGTTCCTCGGACAGCGACTGGCCGTTGAGTAGTCCGTTTAGCAGCGCGCTGAAATCCGAACTCATGACGTAATCCGTAAGAAATTCGCCATCAGCTGATCTCCTTCTGGGGTCAGCACGCTTTCGGGGTGAAACTGCACGCCTTCGAGCGGCAGATCCTTATGCCGGACGCCCATGATTTCACCCCTATCCGTTTGCGCCGTAAGCTCGAGTATCGAAGGTAGCGAATCATGCTCAGCGCACAACGAATGATAGCGCCCTACCTCAAACGGCTGCGACAAGCCCTCGAAGATCGTCTTGCCGTCATGTTTCGCCATCGATGTTTTGCCGTGCATCAGTCGTTCCGCGCGCACGATGTCGCCACCGAAATGCGTAACGAGGCACTGGTGTCCCAGACACACGCCAAGCATGGGTATCGATTCGTAAAATGCCGCAATCATTTCGAGAGAGACGCCCGCGTCCTCGGGCCGACCGGGTCCGGGAGAGATCACCAGGTGGGTTGGCGACAACGCCCGGGCCTCGTCCACCGTTATCGCATCGTTACGATGCACGATGACCTCGGCACCCAATGCGGCAAACGCCTGCACCAGGTTATAGGTGAACGAGTCGTAGTTATCGATGAGCAGCATGCGTATCACAATCCGTCCCCTGCGATTTCAAGCGCGCGTCTAAGAATCGCGCTCTTCGCCAACACCTCACGATATTCATTGGCTGGTACCGAGTCGGCAACGATGCCGGCACCTGCCTGAAAGCTGTACTCGTCACCTGAAAAGACGAGTGTGCGAATGGTGATTGCCTGGTCCATGTCTCCACTCAGTCCGAAATAACCGGCCGTACCTGCATACAAGCCGCGCCCCACGCCTTCCATTTCCTCGATGATTTCCATGGCCCTGACTTTAGGCGCCCCAACCAGCGTGCCGGCTGGAAAGCTCGCCGCAAACAGGTCGAATTGATCGTACCCGTCGGCCAACTTGCCCTGCACGCCACTGACGATGTGCATGACATGGCTGTAACGTTCGATCGCCCTGTATGGATCGACATGCACCGAACCCGCCACCGCAACCCGGCCAAGATCGTTGCGCGCAAGATCTACAAGCATGACATGCTCGGCCGCTTCTTTTGGGTCTGCAAGCAAACTCTTTTCGTTAGCAATGTCCTGTTCGCGCGTCTCACCGCGCGGTTGCGTCCCGGCGATCGGGCGTAACGATGCCGTAGTGCCGTTGAGTTTGACCAACGCTTCGGGCGAGGAGCCAACAACTTTCAGATCGTCAAAATCGAAATAGAACATGTACGGTGAAGGGTTCAGCAATCGCAGGGCGCGGTATACCTCGAATGGCGCAACATTGGAGTGGCCGCTGAACAAGATGGACATGACAATCTGGTAAATGTCGCCCGCCGTAATGTACTCCTTACACGCCTCGACTCTCTCCGAGAATTCCGCCTCCGAAAAACTCGCCTTGGCAGCTGACGTAGTCACTTTGCCATTGCTTGCGGGAATCCCACCCCGCAACAGACGAATAACGTCCTGGCGCAGCTCTCTTCGCTCCGCCTCGGGGCCGTCATGTAACAGGGCGACGCGGCGAGTCAGGTGATCGAACACCAGCAGCGACGCGGGTGCAATAAATGCGGCGTCGGGTATGTTGTTTTGCGCGATCGTGTCTCGCGGCAATTTCTCGAACAAGCGAACGACGTCATATCCGGAAACACCCACCAACCCGCCGGCAAACGGCAGCCCGTCCACCGCGGGGCCGGGTCTGGGCGCTGCAGACAATGCCGCGCGCAGAGCATCCAGGTGTTCCTGCTGATTCACCGGCCGTGCGTGCGACTCGCCGTTGATGGTCAGGGCCCTCGCGTCCATTCGCACTTCCAGCGCATCGCCGAAGCCGAGGAACGAGTAGCGCGCAAGACGCTCGCCGCCCTCGACGCTCTCCAGCAGAAAGCGTGGCCTCAGTGAGCCGAGCTTCAGGTACGCCGACACGGGCGTATCAAGATCGGCTGCTATGTCGAATGGTGCTTGCATTATTTATCCAATAAAAAAAGCCCATCCCCACAACTGCGGAGATGGGCTTTTGCTGTGTTCTCAGCTAATAGTCAGCCAGCCGCCCTCTCCTTGTTCAGCTGCCAGGACCAGTTATTGTTACGTAGAGCTGTCATGGCCCGAGTATTACCGCCGACACCGCACCGGTCAACGGTTGCGCATGAAACTCTGTAGGAGCGCCTACAAATCGTAGAGCATCGG
>Ga0209980_10001810_pt1 | contig 11734 bp, 15 predicted proteins | sample CR02metaG_FD_183611 | JGI IMG/M metagenome (GOLD analysis project Ga0209980, IMG submission 183611) | Deep subsurface microbial communities from Mariana Trench to uncover new lineages of life (NeLLi) - CR02 metaG (SPAdes) (version 2) | ecosystem: Environmental > Aquatic > Marine > Ocean trench... | reverse complement strand
GAACGGGGTCAGGCGCCCATAGGGGCAGAAACGGGTGGTGCGCAAGACGTCGGTCGTAGTCGCGGGCGCACGGACCGCACGCGGGGGACGCAGTAATGAGCGGGGTCGTTATGGCCGCATTGTGGGAAAAGCCCTGACTAATGGAATCGATGCATGTCTAGAACAAGTTAAGGCTGGGTTTGCCTGACATGACAAGACATACCAACATGAGCAAAGTCTGGAAAACCAGCGGCTTCATGCAGACGCCGCGAACAAGGCCCGACATGAAAGGCTAGGTTTGTGGTGAGAGAACAATCCTATCCCACCGTGGGAGCATCGACGACTCCGTAGGTGAGTCCTACCAAAGTCTAACGTCTGCCGCCATTTATTCTGTCGTGGGCCAGAGGCGTCCACGCCCAGTCACCAGGGACCTGCGGCGACATTGACCACTGCATAAAACGCCATCAGTCGATATTTTTTCGAGGCTCTTTAAGTTTGGTCTACGGCGCATGATGTACCGTCATGCAAATGGCCCTGCACTTGGCTCCTGGTGTGGGACCATCGTGCCAAAACCATGCCACAGGAACATAGGAGCGTCCCGGCGGATCCATCGACTGGAATGATACTCTCAAATTGTCTTCCACCTGGGTCACCCCTTCAGGAAGGAGTTGGAAAGCATCCCTCTTCTCGTCATGCATGTGCGGCATGTAAATACCGAGATTATACGCAGACAACTTACGCATCTCACCGTAAGGAAGCTGCAAAAGGGTTGATGGCAAAACAGGGCAGACCGGCGTTCGGGGTGGGTTCAATCTTGGTGGCGAGACGATGCCGACTAACGATCGAGGACTGAACGCGAGGCGGTAACGTCGTCGTTCAAAAAAAGCTAAAACACGTCGATGCGGTGAGACCAACAAGAATCGTTTCGATTGTCCTCATGCATTGGAAAAATGACAATGTCTGAGTGCCAGCAGTTCCATTCCAAGTGCGGCCAGACGGTGGCTTAACGCCACAGGGCTTCGCACCCATGCAGTGCAGGAAAAGCTACGCCTGCTTGTGATCTCCTACGCCTGCTCAATCGCCGTTCAATCCGGCAACGGCTCGTCGAAATTGAAGGAGGTGACGTGTATTTTCAAAGTGCCGTCTTCGTGAAGCTTATAGATGTCAACGTATTTTCCCATAACCCGCTTGCTCTCCCCACTGCTCGTCGGGACATCAACCGCAAACTTACCCACGTTATACGCTAGGTCGCCACCCGAGCCGAGCTCGACCGAAGTGAAGCTCATATTTTTCTAGCCTGTGTCCAAAAGCCCCTTGAAACCCGACTTGACCGCTTCGCTACCTCTCTCCGCTGGACTGTCAGAACGACGAGCGCGGCTAAATCGCCTCGGTTGAACGCGCCAGCAAACTGGCCATCCAAATCTTTGATTTGCTGTTCGATTGCCATTTTGTTCTCCTTTCGCTGTGGTGTGACTTCTAACAATAATTAAACGTCTCAATCGCAGTATATCTCCGCCTAGCGGTCTTCTTACCGCCTTTTCATCCGCTGCGTCACCACCTGCGAAATCTGCATTATCGTAGACAGGAGCTGATCCTCACTCCCACCTAATAGTTCCCACGTCCGGAGATTTGACACAATCTGACTGTGCAAGGTTACAAGTTTCAAATTTAATTCAATGACTTAGAAAAATGGGATGCGTAGTACCGAATCTACTAGTAACCTTAAATTAAGGATACGGAAAAAAGCGTGACACACGAGGTACGTGTGTAACTGGCAGTATACGTATCGCACCTCGCGTTCGGAAGCTCTGGCAAGGATTGGACCTTGTCGAGATTATCTGATTACCGGGTCGGCTTCAGGACCACGGCCATCGCTTTCAGTCCCACAGAGGTTTTAGGGAAATCAGCCTGTCTGTTAATTACTGGCTAGACTAGCGTCTAGAGGAGGCACGGCATGCGCAAACGTTTGATCGAAGTTGAGCGGACAGCGACGCTGGCTGTGGTGGGTAAAGCATTAGACCGCATTCGGTACGTATATGAATTGTCTTCGCCCACGCGGAGAATCCCGTTGGTACGGGAGGGTGATCTGACCAGCAAACCGCTGCGGGTCGAACGTCGCTCCGGTGCGCGTCGCGTGACCGACGTAAAGGTGTGTACCTATGACGGTGTGGACATAAGGAAGTGCAGGCTCCTCGATATCGGCCTTGACGGTGCATTTATCGAAACCAAAACCTTCGCTCTGCCCAAAGGCACCAACATGGAGTTAGTGCTTAACATTCGGACCAAGGGAAAGCCCATATACTGCCGTCTGCCAGCCAAAGTTGTACGAGCTGAAATAGGCGGAGCGGCGCTGAAGTTCGGTCATCTCGATAAACAGGTCTATACTGTCGGCATTATAAAGCCGTCTAAGACAAAGCCTCGCCTCAGGGTTGTTTCTCGCTCGTAAATTTCTGCGCCATCACCTGCGCTGCATCATCGTACCCGTTAGTTGATCCTCACTCCCGCCCGTAATCTCCCACGCCTGCTCAAGATTCGACACAACCTGAGTGTGTAAGGTTGCTAGTTCTTTTTTCGTGTAAGCCCCTGGGTCCGCCACAATCGAATCGACGTCGTACAAGGCTTCGGCAATGCAGACTTGGAGTTCTTGGTTGAAGTCGTCTTGTTTGATCGGCGACTCTATAGATAAGCCCTACCAGAGTGATGCTTTCTAACGCCACGCACCAGCGGCGGCTGTAAGCCGCGTCCGTTGCATGCGTTGGTTAGGCGAGACATGTTTATTGTCAAGAGCCCAACTATTTCCTTCGGCCCAACCGGTCAGGCCGTTGAGGGCAAAGGCTGTCCAACCGTATTGGCAAAATCTCTGACGTCTGCTTCGTCACCTCTAAACGGGCTGCCTCGTTCCAACTTTAGAGAGGCGGTCATCGCCGCAAATTTCCCCACTTCATCAAGTTTGGTGCTTTTCTCCCTGTAGAAGAGATAGCCAGCCATGTAAGTGTCGCCACAACCGGTCGGGTCAACGGCAACTGTATTCCGAGGTAGATAAGTGGGAACCCAGTACGATTTACCTTTGGAGTAAACCAATGAGGGATTGCCCCCACGGGTTATAACCACTTCTTCTGGACCGCAGTTTGATAGTTCGACGGCAATCTCTGTCATATCCCGTTCATGCGACAGAATCCTCGCCTCTTCTTCGTTAGCCTTTACTATGTTCACGAGGGCAAGCGCTGCCGTTTTCTCTTTCCACGCTGCATGCCTGACTTGCGCCCAGCCTCGACTTCTTTCCACAACGTTCCTCACAAACCCTTGCACATCGAGCGAGATTCTTGCCCTGTCTGCTAGAAACCGGATTACTTCAAGGGGAATGTCATCTTTCGTCACCGGACCAAGATGGAAGATTCTGGCTTCACAGCGTGATGCGTCACGGACAGTAAACGGCCTCGCCACGTCTTTCACCCATTGCTCCCTTGTATTGGTGTCACTGGAATACACGTTCGTAAACATCGTCGTCCGGTCACTTTCTCCTAAGAAAACAGGGATGTGTTCTTTCTCCAATTCGCTTAAAAGGAAAGTATCATGATCATGCAGTTTAGTAATCACCGCCACACTCATGCCGAGATTTTTCAAAGCGACAGCTGTATAATAGGCCGTGCCTCCAGGCGTCTCGATTTTACCGTCAGCGGTGTTTGCGACGTCCTTCGTTATGTGACCAACTACACAGACATCGAACATCATTGGTTGTCTTTTTCTTCCTTTGGCGGATTCGATCCTTGCGACCAAAGATAGTGTTTCCTGTTTGTTAATCGATTAACGCCGAAATCCCCGTGCCGCCACCTGCGAAATCTGCATCATAATGTCCCACGCCCGTTCGAGGTTGGACACAATCTGACTATATAAGGTCGCGTGTTCTTCTTTTGTGTTTCCCGCGGTCAATGGCATTCGATCTTCGAGATCCGGTTCTTAAAGAAGTCGCTGACGTAGATTGTGCCATCGCTAGCGACTGTGACCCCGGCTGGGTACTGGACTAGTTGCTCTTCACCCGGTTGACTCTTACCCCATACCCCTAGAAGCTCACCTTCCTCCGTGAACTTTTGCACCCGGTAATTGAAGGCATCGGCGACGTAGACATTGTTATGTGAATCCACAGTCACTGCCTTCGCCAATCGGAACCAGCCGAACCATTTTCCCGAGATACCGTAGCCGAGGCCGCCCCATTTGGCGAGATAAACTCCCTTCTGCGTAAACTTCTGGATGCGGTGGTTATATGCGTCGGCCACAAATACCTCCACCTGGCTGACGGCGACGTCGGTGGGGTAGTGAAAACGACCGCTTCCCCGACCTTGGCCGCCCCACTGCATGACGAACTCGCCGTCTCCGGTAAACTTTTGTATGCGGTGATTGTAAAAGTCGGCGACATACACATAGCCATTACCGTCGGCCGCAATGCCACTGGGCGCATCAAACTCCCCCTCGCCCTTACCGTACCCGCCCCACTGCGCGATGAGCGTGCCATCGGTTGTGAGCTTCGCAATCCGATCGGTGAGGAAATCGGCAACATAGACATTCTTATCAACTACTGTCACCGCCACCGGTCTTTTAAACCCGGTCCATTCGCTGACAAGGGAGCCGTCCTCGCGAAACTTTTTGACTACACCGTTCTCTGTATCTGCGACGTAGAGGAAACCGTCTCCCCAAGCGAGACCCATGGGGTGATTTAGCCGCGCCTCCTCGTTGTTCTCAATTGTCCACTGTGCAACCGCCGTACACACTTCTTTCGGAGACGATAGCGGCACGAAAAAATAAATCGCTGCAACTACCAGTAAGGAAAGAATAGCCAGCGCAGCTAGATACTTTTTCATGGTGCTATAATGCTGTACGCGTACGGATAATCTGCTAGCTTCACCGCCGTCCTTATTTGCTCCGCCGTAACCGTTCTTCCCTCGGCGATGACTGCGCGTATCGTCTCATCCTTCCAATGCAGCTCGACGCGCACGATGCCATCCAGTTCTAGCAGTCTCTTCTCGACGCCATACGCACAGTAAGGACCGGGAATGCCGGGAACGGACAAGATAATCTCTTTATCTCCCGCCGCCCCAGACTGGATCATCAGTAAATGTATCCCAGCAATACCGGCGATCAGTGTCAGAATTTTTAAGCCGACTCGCATTCTCGTTCTCCTTCTCTGATGAATCGCCTGCTACCCAAGGACAATGAGCCTAATACCTGGAGTTGACGCCATGTCAAGGGGATTCTTTGATTCAGGCCCATTGACTCCGTGCTTGGGACCGCGCGTAGAGTGTCCCGAAACAGAGGACGCTGATCTTCCCACTCAAAAGTGGACACCTGTTTGGGTTAAGCAGCGATTTGCTCATATTCCTCAGGTGAATGGTGACCGATTCCCGAGTGCATCCGTTGCCGGTTGTAAAAATGGTTAATGGTTCCTGCCAATCCCTGGCGTAACTCACGTACCGAGGCAAAGAATTTTCCGCGAAAGAATTCTGCCTTCAGGGTGTGAAAGAAAGACTCCACGACAAAAGCAACCGACCCGAACTCATCTCTTGACTCCGTCGGTGCCATCACCTCCGCCGACTGCGATCTGTTCAGCGTAAATACCTTCGCGGTACTCCGTATTCATGGTACACATGGGCACGGCAATCCAGTCTTCACCACGCCTTAGCGCGCCTCGGAAGGTGCAGGCTGAAAGGCGCTTTTGCACTACTTCACTGTGGGGCTCTGCGAGATCGCAAGCACTCATGAAATTGTGTAACACGATGTTGATGCCCAAGGCTCGGCCACACAGGAAGCGCCAAAGTACTTCTAGTCCTAGGTTTTCCTGTTTAAGACGAAAGCGCACGTATCTCAGAAGTTTCACAAGGAACCCCGGATTGCGAACGAGAATGCTTAACTTGCGCAGCACCGAGCTGAAAGTATCTTCCCTGCGGCTACCCATGCCGCCAAAGGTCCGTAGTAACGATGACCAGAAGTCACGGCTTTGCGCGTCAGGGGTGATGAGATTGATTGCACGTTGTTCGGGAAACAACACTAACAGGACAGTCATGCTGTTGCAGTCGGGGTGACCCCACCAAAGGTTATCACGTGGCAGCTCGAGGCCGACGCCGGTACAGATCTGGCGCCAGGCCTTCTGTGCAGAAACGGGATTGTTAGAGAACTGCGTGCGGCCAACGTCGGCTTCGGTCTGAAAGCTTACAGTGCGGAAGACATCGAGGTGGCGGGGGTCACTTATGAGCCAACGCAGAATCTCCGCAATACTGTCGATGTTCCGTTCGGTCACCGTTACGGTGTGGGCTGCGCTTAGCAAGGATCGCGTCTTCCGGCGCACCCGAAGAATAAGCTCAACGAACGCCGCTCGCAGCGGATGCAGATCGGCCTCGCTTGTAAGTGTGCGGATCGGGTAGCCACGGCGCCCGGCCTGTGTGATATCGATGTGTATACCCACTTTACGAAGGCCGCCTTCCTGTACCAATTGCACCAAGTAGTCTGGATTCTCTAGCAGCACTTGTCCGTGGGTCATGAGCATGGGCACTACACCAACGTCGTTGGCGTATCGCAGGATGGTCGTCAACTCGTCGGCCCGCCCGGCCTGCCAATAGGCATCGACGACGTCGCCACCGGTGATTTGAAGACCGCTACCGGGGCCCGAGAGGCGCCGATTTGCATCGATCTGCGCTTTCATTTCATCTAACGAGGGCAATGGAACGCGATTGGCGTTTTTCGGCAGGTAGCAATGCGTGCAACCAAACGAGCAATGGGCGGCACCCATGGTATAACCGCAGTGCACCAGGTGGCGGCCTACGGCTTGCCATTCGGTCTGCAACTCGCTAGGTAATTCGTTCCAGCGCTTGGCGAGCAACGCGTGCATCTCGGCTGGAATAGGCTCTGTGAGGATCGAGAAGAGTCGGCGCATCGAAAAGTCCTTGTGCGGGCAGCCAGTAGCGAACGACTTGCGCGATCGCACATCATATCACAGGGCGGCGCCGAAACTTGCGAACACCTAGCTAACGCTTACTTCGATTCTGTTATGTGAGTTTACCAACTACGTCTTGCTACGGTTATAGCGATCGTTTAACCCCCAATCGTACTCATCACCTTCCGGTTTCTTCGTGTTCCCGAGTCTTGTAGCAAGGTCGAATTTCGCATACCGCCGCAGATGTTTAATTACGCTGCCATCGCTACTTACGAAGTCTTTCTTGAACCAAACGTAAATACTGGAGACGATTAACTTGCCCTCCTGAAACCGGGCGCCGCGTGGATGATTGATATACTCGCGAGCGGCGGCGTCAAGAAGCGCATCGCTATTTGCGGCGCTAAACGCTGTGCGTTGTAAATTGGGACAACCAATCGCTGCACAATTAACCGCGTAGTGGATTCGTGGATCGCGCCAGATCGGGCGTAGGATTCGGTGTTCGATATCGTTGAGAGACAGGCTCTCTCCCTCTACTGCGATCAGCTTTTTACCCCACGGACCAGGTGCGAATACACCGGGCGATATCTTGATTTCCCGGATGCTATCCACGGGATACTCATCGAGCACCAACTTTACCGTGAGCGCATTGTAAAGGTTGACCCAATAGGCGAGCTGCTCATCGCGATTATAGCGACTGATTGGTGTGCTCTCTAGGTTGGTGATGTACGTCGACAACGCTTGGCGATCCGCGTTTCTGACAAAGGCGTATGCGACCCGATTGATGCCATCGTCATGCACCGAAACATAGGTCTTGAGAAAGCGGTCCCACGCGCTGTGATCGATGCTGGTGCTCGCGGATTGATCATGAGCCGTCCACCGCTCCCACAGCTTGGCTTTCGGCGCAAAAAGCCTCTCCAACACCCCGCCGTGTGCTGCCGAAACCGTAAGCAGCGTCACTAGTGCCACTTTGCCAGCAATTGTGACGAATGATTTAACTAACCGAGCCGTAGTCATGTATGTACCTCGTTCTATATAAGTCGAAATAGGGCTGTCGTAAGTCGAATACAGACTTAATCTATCTCGAAAGAGCTGTACTGCAGTTCAGCGCCTCGTTGCACCCGAACCACGACTGCATCGCCAATGTCCAGTTTCCCCGCCAGTACATGGCTGTGAACCGGTAGTCGTGTGCGGCGCTTACTGATCCTCTCAGGCACATCACGGAACTTTGTCATAGTAAACCCGCATCTTCACTGGCTCACCGTTTACCTGCGTCGTCACATCTTCCCACGCCCATACCGTAAGAATGATACGAAACTCGGAGGGACCCGAATTAAGAAGCACTGGAATTATCTCACCATGATTCTCGATGTAAGCCGATGTCGGGATTAATCCGTAACCACCGGACCTCTTAGGCCGGATATCCTTGATGACATCCGTCAAGATCACAGCGCCTTTGTCCACCTCCGGCGCATCCGCAGGCGTTGCCCTTGCCGGCAAACTTTCGAGAAAAACCGCGCCTAATACCGCCAAAACAAACAACGCGGTCCAAAAGCCTTTTAAGGTTAAATCACTCATAGTGGCTCTGTAGTTTCCGACCAAAGTAAGTTCGATAAGTTTCGCCCGATAGGCATTGGCGCCTCGAATATTCGTGGTACACGTCGACGACTCTATAGATGAGCCTATCAGAGTTGACGCTTTCTAACGGCAAAGCTCAGCGGCGCCAGCCTCTGGCTAGGGGGGTCGGCTAGAAAAACTTCTTGCCTTAGGTGAGTTCGGTCATACAACCTACATAGACCAACTGAAGTGAGAGAGAGCAACGGACTATACTGATTCTTAGGACCATCGATGTTCGTATCGGATTATTTTGGCCCGCACACGACCATCAGGCAGGCTCGGTCATGCGCCAGATCAAAATGGCGCTTGATCCCGAAAATACAATGAACCCCGGAAAGATTGTATAGTCGTTTCTTGCTAGGCCTACGAAGGCAACGCTAGGCGGTGGCCCGCCTTGAGTCCTTCTTCTTTAATTTCGCTGGCTGCGTCGCGGGTCCGAAGCTTAACCGGATGCTTTAATGATCCGAAGTACAGAAACACTACGTTGTCGTGCTCGTTAGGGTGGTAGCGTTGGCTACCTAATTCATTTGCCACTCGGAATATCTTTCCGAGTACGAGCACGACTAAGAAACCTATTACGAACCATCCTCCAATGATGACGATGACGTCTCCTGTGTCAATGTGCATATTACCCTCCTGGCAACCCTGCCCCGTCACAAGCGTTGCTATTATATTAAGCATCGCTGGTTTCATCCCAAGATCGCAATGCGAACCGAGACAGAAGGTGTGAATTGTCGGACTAACGGCTAGCGTGGGCCGTTAACAAGATGATTAGTTGTTTTTGGTGTAAGCCCCTGGATCCGCCACAATCGAAGCCACATCATACAAGGCTTCGGCAATGCAGATTTGCAGTTCGGGAATTTTATTGAAGTCATCTTGTTTGGGGGTGAGGTAGAAGGGCATGATGAAATTTCCTGTAGGCGTTGTTTATTCGCGCACCCACAAGCGATGATACCCTAAGTCACGGTTGTATTTGCCGCCGAAGTACAAAGATTCTGCTTCTTCACGCTTTACTGTCCATCGCCCCATCGGGACGTCTACGAAGGACTACAAACCACCACAATGAGGTAACAGTAGCGATAATTCCGTACCACAATAAGGCAGTATCAGTATTTAATGCAACGGTGATGAGTACGAAGTCGTGAAGGTCAGTAGGGATCGTGTGACCTTTGAGACCTCCGACGACGCCATTGTCCATATGGATCTCGATGATTTGATGAAAGAGTTGGACGAAGGCACCCTCTTCCTGTCGGTTTATGCGGACGCTGAAGGGGAAGGGGATGATGAAGACGTAGAAGATTAATAATTTTCGTTGATAATGGAGCAGTGGGCGCAGTTTTTCTTGGGGATTCGCTTGCGGGTTTTCTTTCGGATTTTTATCGGATTTAATGCCGCATGACCAAGATCCGTCGCGTGGAAACTTATATTGGCCCAAAGAACGCCGAGCGGTTCACCGGCTTGTCGCGTGATACGCTAATTCGCTATGTACGGCGGGGCATCTTGACACTCTTTCGTACAGATGGTGATCACAGACGCTATAAGCTATCGGAATTGCGGGCGCTGTGCGCAGCGCTGGACCGTCACCCGGCCGGGGTAATTAAGTGGAAGGGTTAGCCACAGCGATGCTGATAGAAATTATTTCGCTGTTTGTCATTTGCGGCCCCTGGCACACGTTTAAAGCTTACAAGGCCAAGCCTTGGCAAATGCCTTTTGAGCTAACTTAGCGGCTGGCTCACGCAGCTTTTCGGGGTGTTCCCTTGCCCACTTGACAAAAACCCGTTGTATCTGGCCAGCAGTAACGTTGTCAGGGACACAATGATAGTGTTTGAGGTTCTTTACAAACATATCCCTGGCTTCTCCCTTCCCCTCAGGCATCATCCTCGTAATCTTCAGAGCGTTCGGCCCATCGTCCAATGTTGCGTCGGTTGCGCCGATTAGCAGTAGGTTTCAGGGGTCTAAAATAACTAGCAAAAAGGCTTCCCAGTTTTCCTTGAGCTTTTTCATCTTTCTCGACTTCCAAATCCGTGGTCCAAATTTGGTCCAACTCCGACAACAAATAGCATTATTGCCAATTGTTGCCGCCTCTGTAAGCCCCTAATACTATTATTGTCACCTGCGGCCCTTTGTTGTGAGTTACAGGCCGGCGAAAACTGTAAAGCCGTGTAGGCTGGTTCGATTACCAACTAATTACCTATCTCGCGGGCTGGCAGGCCTGCCCGCGACTACAATTCTTTACCTACCGACGGGCATTGATTAGCAAGGGATTAGCAGATGGCTCATTTTGGTAAAACGTCTCACATCACAGCATTGCGTTTCAGCCTTAAATAATGGCGGAGAGGGAGGTCGCTCTCGCCCATCCATGGGCTGCGCGACACCTGCACATCCGTGCGCAATGGGATTCTCACCCCGCGGGATTCTCACCCCCACCTCGACCATAAATTGTAACGGGGCGCTATGGCCCCGCTACATTTTATGGCGGAGAGGGAGGGATTCGAACCCCCGGACGGTTGCCCGTCAACGGTTTTCAAGACCGCCGCCTTCAACCACTCGGCCACCTCTCCGTACTGTATTTAGCGCGGTATTTTAACTTTAACTGAAGGTCGTGCCGACTGCGAACTCAGCGACTTTCAACCTGAATCGGGGTAGTCCAGGGCACATTTACGCACAGTGAGTGCTACCCACTGTCAGCACGACTAGCGAACCGAGGAGAGCACCATATCGTGACCCTACTCTGCTAAGGAATTGGTTTGTAATTTGGTTTGCAAATCTCGACTGGCTCCGATGGCTTTGGCTCGGAAGCAGTCCCTCAGGACCAATGCCATACGGACCACTTGGATTAACAGCTAAATTTGGAGCCGTCGAATGACTGCTTTCACCAAAACTGGCTATTCGGTGCGGGCCCCGGAAAGGTCTGGTTATGGATCAAAAAGCGGTCGTCGAACGGTGGTCAAGTTCATACGGCTCAGCCATGAACATCGAGCATATGCGTACGTTCTTGGAGATCGCCGCCTGTGGAAACTTCAACCGCGCGGCCCGACCCCATGCGTGCTGCGGCGTTAATCTAAGTCCGCCGCATCACGCATGGGGCACACGTGTGTTATTAGGAGGTGGCGCAGCAAGCTGTGGCACTTACCTCGGCCGTAGTCGTCCCGGTGTCCTTACGCGGGTGGTCATTTCGCCCGACAAGGCCCTCGACCACCTCCCGAATCTGCGCCCGCG
>Ga0209980_10001809_pt1 | contig 11735 bp, 8 predicted proteins | sample CR02metaG_FD_183611 | JGI IMG/M metagenome (GOLD analysis project Ga0209980, IMG submission 183611) | Deep subsurface microbial communities from Mariana Trench to uncover new lineages of life (NeLLi) - CR02 metaG (SPAdes) (version 2) | ecosystem: Environmental > Aquatic > Marine > Ocean trench >... | reverse complement strand
TGATCAATTCTGGCACCAAGACACGAAGGGAATAGCAGATTCAGCTGAGGTGGGCGATAAATTTGGAATACTTCATGGAATCAATATAGAAGTTTAAATTTGATTTTACATATTTAAATTGTTTTTTTAGGCCTTCTTCTATTTTCACTTTTGGCTTGCAACCTAGTATTTTTTTTGCTTTTTTAATATCGGCTTCAGATCATAGAACATCTCCTTTTTGTTCAGTCATGGTTTCACCTTTAATGGAAAGTGTTGTGTCATAGCTTGTCCACCATGTTTACATCCTTAATGATGGTTTTTGCCTTTCAATTTTTTGGCAACTTCCATTATTACATTCCTTCAGGTTTGCAAGCCAAGAACTCATTGCTGTTTGTCTATTCTGACATTTTGTATTAGTACAATCTGACTTGTTTTCTAATTGGTATGGATCTTTGGTGAGTTCATAAAATTCTATAAAACCACCGCGTTTTTCAAAATAAAGATATTCTGAGTGTGTTCCTGTTTGTCTTACCGCATAAAAGGCATCAGAATGTTGAATTAAAAATCCCTTACGCCATTTCATGTCTGGATCATCTATCAGTTTAACAAGTGATAGCCCATCTACTACCAGTTCGGGTGTCACACCTGCAAAGGCAGAGATTGTAGGTGCAAGGTCATTATTTAAAACAATTCTATCTATGATTTGTGGTTGTGTTTGTAGTGTACGGATAATAAGTGGTACACCAATTGATTCCTCATAAACCCAACCTTTTTTTACTAAGCGATGTTCACCTAGCAAATATCCATTATCAGATGTGAAAATAATTATTGTGTCATCCAGTTCATTAGCATCACTGATTGCTTGAATCAAGGAACCAACCAAGTCATCAACAGAACGCATCGATTCAAGTTTATCTCGAAAAACTCTTTCAATACAATCAATTTGTTCAGTGGTTAGTATTGGTCGTGCTTTTACGTTGTTTGGTTTATCTGATATATCTTCCTCATTGAATGATGGTGACTGAGGCTGTGAAATAAAATCTGCACTTCCATCATATTTTTCATTTACTGGTGTACTGTTAAGGCGAAAGGTTTTTTCTTCTACCGTTAGTTCACACGAAAAAGTTGTTCTACTACTTTTTGGAGCTCTTGTATTAATAGAAAGAAAAAATGGTTCATCTCGCTGTGCCGAATCCTGTATAAACTCAACTGAACGTTCACCAAGTTTATCTGTTAAGAATACTGGGCTGTCAAATCTTTGAACTATGCCGTTGTCATTAAATTTTATATTATTTTTGATTACATACCATTCATCCCATCCAACAGGAACATAAGAAAATGGAAACTCAGTTTTACAACACTTTTTTCCATAACCATTTAGATATTTACCGATATGTCCAGTGTAATAACCATCGTCTTGTAGCCAAGTTGCTAAAGTTGAAGAATCATCAAAGAAAAGAATCCCATGTTCATTAGATAAAACACCATGATTGTGTGAGTATTGACCTGTAAGATATGTAGCCCGAGAAGGACAACAAGAAGGATTAGTTACAAAAAAATTTGTAAAAGTTGTTCCTTTGTCAATAAGTTCTGTTTGTATGTTTGGTAAAAGGTTATTTGCTAACGCAGTATCAAACTCTAATGAACTTAGGTCATCAGTCATAATGACTATAATATTTGGTTTTGATGTATCAGCAAAAGAAAAGGTAGGACTATGTATGAAAAAAACTAATAAAACAATAATAATTGGTATGAAAACATATTTCAGTTCTTCGTCACCTTCCTCCGGCCGCTTCTACGACTGGATTTGCAGTGATTGCTCCTGCTATAAATGCCAAAACAATACCAGAAATTATAATTGAATTACGTCCTTTTGCCAATGCCCAGATATCATCATAAATGAAACCACTTCAATGGATCCTGTCAACTTTTTTCACAAGGCGGATCGTTTGTGTTTACACCGATCTGCTCTCGTTAATTAACCCACACACCTAATCAGTTTATATTTTTTGATTTAGATTTTCTGGAACTTCAATGCTGTTTGTTCTTAGATATTGTAAGAGATCATGACACGATCAGTGGTAAGAGTGCGACACGATCAGTGGTAAGAGTGCTACACGATCAACCTTTACTTCAAGAGCATTATGTTTTGCAGATAATGATTTGAAATTATTCTCAATTGATTTTGTATCTGTAATTGTAAGATGTGGTTCAGCTTCAAGATACATCTGTCGCTTTTTCTCTTCTGGTAGTTGATAGTAGGTATCCATGTAGAAGCTGTGACCCATCAAGTCCTCTACAAAGTCCCTTCCACAGACATTTCCTACATTTGTGCGAAAATCACTCTCATTTTCAAGTTCAAACAAAACTTACCCCCCCTTTTCGCACGATTCAAAATTACCCCTGTTTTCCCCTGTCTGAGAAAAATAATCACATACTTTGACTTTAGTGCATTTAAAATGGCAGTATAATGAAGGTGTGCCTGTCTACATTCAACATCTCCTATCACAGGCATTAGCAGGTACGCTTTTTCCTAGCCTTTCTTCTATGAGATAATGTATCTTAATTCTATGATATAATCCAGGGATATTACACACAAATTTTTGAAGTCGCAGAAACAGAGGCTACCCCCTTATTCTCTAATAGGGCCGCTTTTTTATGCCAGAAAAATTTCTAGATCCCCCTTTTTAGAAGGTAAAATTATCCGTATAATTGAGTTATACTAATTTCGTTAATAAAGTCATTAGAAAAAATACTAATTCAGAAAACGTTGATACTGGGAGAGAGATTTACTGTTTTAGTTCAAATCTCCACCTAATTTATACACGAATTATTAAGTTTTACAATGACTATATGATTTAACCATTATTAAACAAACTTTTGAATGATTTTGATATTTCTTTAAGGTGAAGTTCCTATACACAATTAACCCTTACATTTTGATATATCTTGAATTTGAATCCATCATTGCCTTTGAAAACTGGTTTTACCTTGACTGCTTTTTGATCAACGTCTAACACTATTGGGTTGGAATCAATATCCACCAAGTTAAATTTCATTTGAAGTGACTCGCCTGGAGCTAGGGTTTTTTTCACACTTTTAATAATTAATTGTTGCCTACCCTCAGTACTTGGGTCGACGTCTATTTTGGGTATTACTATTTTAATAATTCTCCATGGATCTAGACCTGTATTTTCGAAAATTACTCCTAATGTAGTCCCATCACGATCGCAACTGACAGAAGACAGTAAATCTACCTGTAGATTTGGTGACTCGCCAGGATCTGGTGGGATAAATAAAACTGCAAATTTGCCTGGATTATCTGGAGTATTTATACCATTAAGTTTGTTTCCAAAGAATGTAACTACCGGGGTTCCACTTAACTGACCCAGCTCTGGGCTAAACAAAAAGTCTTCTCCTGGAACAAGCTTTACTCTAATTTTCATTCTAAACTTGTCTGTAATTTCGTCGTCGAGGTAAGTAAAAACGGTTGTTTTACCTATTAGCTTTATTGGGTCATTACTTACGTTGGCTACAGTAGAATTAATGGGTTTGAGGATAGGATCATCTAGAGGACCACCCTGAACTTTTAACAATGCTGCTTCTACAACTCCTGTGGATAACGTTACCACCAAGATTGCGACCAGTAATATACCTAATATGTCGAGTTTCAAGCTAATTTTGCACTTTGAAAATGAAGTTATCAGGAAAAGAGTCATCAATTTTTGACATACTTCCTAGCTGAGTTCATAGTCTTGATTCAATTTTCTCACAGTTATCACATTGAAACTTATATGGACTAATCTGAATCCATACATGATCTTTAATACATTCTATTTTTAACATGCCCAATGCCCATAATAATTTAACAATAAAATTACTTAAAGATGATCAAATGTTAATCAGTTAATCAGTTCATACTTTTTCATCCATTTTCATTTCATACCATCTATTGACACTTCAAAGACAGAATTACTGAACTGTCTATTACTACAATAACATGGACGACTTGCGTCATTATTACTAGAATCTAAGTAAATAGCTTAATTCGCCATTTATTTCGTGAAGTCCTAACGAATTCATTGATAAAGAATAAAAAGAGTATCCCCCCTTTTCACGCCTAGAAAATCCGTACTGATTCACGTTATAATGTGGAGTTGGTTTGTTGGAAAAAGTTCTTTAAAATTTGATTAGGAGTTTCATATATAATAAATTCCATATTCGTTTAGTTTTTGTATGAGTCATAAAGAAGATTCTTCTAAAAACCCATTAAAAGATCAAATTATTATTACTAAGAAAATAGAATATGAGGACATAGTTAGTTCTTTCAAGCTAGATGGCTCAATTCCACATAAGCCTATCTACTATCAACTTAAAAGAATTGCAAAGATTGCTCAGTGGTATGAAGCAAGGGTTTCTAATGATATTATTAAAAATGTGATTCTAACTCATCATCCTAGATGTCAATTATCTTTTTTCCCACGAATGTTAACACATCTATATAACAAAGCTGAATTAGTTCCCAAATATGGTGCGACTGTTGAAGAAACTTACAACAGACTTGACAAATTCGAAAAATATTATGGTCAAAAACGACCAAAATGTATTCAAAGCATTAAAAAATATAACGGTAAAAATTTCAGACCTATCATTTTAACTCAAATCCCAATGAATTTTTTTAGAAGACACAGAAATCTAAGATGGAAATCAAATAATCTAATTCAATATGATGGTAGCCATAGACTTTTGTCATTATATTATCCAAAAAAAATTAATTTTGACTATGTTAAGTGTTTCATTGCCATGGTTGATAAAATATGAATTTACATGCATTAGATTCTCATAAATTTACATTTCATAACAAATGTAATCAACAGAATTATCGAACTGTCTATTACTACAATAACATGGACGACTTGCGTCATTATTACTAGAATCTAAGTAAATGGTTTAATTCGCCATTTAATCCAGCAAAGAATTAAGAATTTTCAGGATTAATCAGTTCATATCAAATTTAAACGTCTATATTGATTCATTGAAGCTTTCCAAATTTATCGCCCGACTCAGCTGAATCTGCAATTGCATTACTATCCTGATGCCAGAACTGATCTCTATGACCTAGGGTTTTGTGCAAGCCGCCTAATGAGCCATATATCACATTGACTGCTCCTTCATCAACCCCACTCAGATCTTCGCCTGGCACACCAATAGCCAGATCATCGTATCCATCGTGGTTAAAATCACCAGCTGCTAAAGTCGTTCCAAATCTATCATCATCTTCAGATTCATCCTCTATTCCCCTCTTGTCTTGGTGCCAGATTTGATCAGGAAGACTAGCTTGTATGTGTAGGCCTTTAGCTGAGCCATAAATTACGTTGACTGCGCCGGCATTAACTTTGCCGTTAACATCTTCACGATAGGATGATACTGCTAGATCATTAAATCCATCGCTGTTAAAGTCCCCCGCTGCTAGGGCATAGCCCCATTCTTCTGCTGTGTCAGCTTTATCCTTTATTCCCTTTTTGTCCTGATGCCAGAATTGATCAGGAAAACCAGCGTCTTTGTGTAGGCCTAGAGCTGAGCCATAAATTACGTTGACTGCACCGGCTTTAACTTTGCCGTTAACATTTTCATGTTCCACTCCTATTGCTAAATCATCATATCCATCGTTGTTAAAATCACCAGCTTCTAAAGTCGTTCCAAAAAGATCATTCTCTTCAGGTTCATCCAATATTCCATCACTGTCTTGGTGCCAGAATTGATTAGGAAGTTCAGTGTTTGTGTGTAGGCCTTGAGCTGAGCCATAAATTACGTTGACTGCACCGGCTTTGAATATGCCGTTAACATTTTCACGTTTCACTCCTATTGCTAAATCATCATATCCATCGTTGTTAAAATCACCAGATTCCAGACTGTTTCCAAACTTATCCTTTTTTTCGACTTGGTCCTCTATTCCCTCAATGTCTTGGTGCCAGAATTGAGCACCAGGAAGATTGCTTGCGTGTAGGCCGTCAGCTGAGCCATAAATTACGTGGACTGCGCCGCCTTTGAATATTCCGTTAACATTTTCATGTCTCACTCCTATTGCTAAATCATCATATCCATCGTTGTTAAAATCACCAGCTGCTAAAGTCGTTCCAAAAAGATCATTCTCTTCAGGTTCATCCACTATTCCATCACTGTCTTGGTGCCAGAATTGAGCAGGAAGACCAGCGTCTTTGTGTAGGCCTTGAGCTGAGCCATAAATTACGTTGACTGCACCGGCTTTAACTTTGCCGTCAATATCTTCAAATGGGACCCCAATAGCTAAATCATCATATCCATCGTTGTTAAAATCACCAGCTGATGAAGTCGTTCCAAATCTATCATTCTCTTCAGCTCCATCCGATATTATTCCCACATTGTCTTGGTGCCAGAATTGATCAGGAAGACCAGTGTTTCTGTGTAGGCCTTGACCTGAACCATAAATTACGTTGACTGCACCGGCATCAACTTTGCCGTTAATATCTTCAAATGGGACCCCAATAGCTAGATCAACGAATCTATCACCGTTGAAATCATTGTCTTGGTCTTTAGTGAATGCATCACACACACCTTCTACTTCATTACCATCATTATCTGAATCAGTTGGAATAATTTTGAAGATGCTGCCCTGGGTTAGTGATACCACATACAGAACTCCATCAGGTCCAACCTTAATGTCAGTAATAACTCCAAAGCCCGAGCCAAAGCAAAGTAAATCTCGCTCTACATTGTTGTCAGCTACTAGATCCTGCAAAGAAGGAAATGAGGCAAAATCAAATCCTGTCCTGTCTACATTTAGCGGAAAACTGTAAATTTGTCCAGAATTGTTATCTCCAACGAACAAAAAATTTTTGTAAATTGAAAACGGTTCAGTATCAATAAAGGAAATGGCAGTGGGAGCAGTAGTATCTAACCAACTAAATTCAGGCTCACTGTAAATATAGGTACCATGGCCCACTATGTCTAAGGGAGCAAGATGTGGATCAGGGGAGATTGGTCCCATTATGGTTTTCCACCCGCTGTTAAAATTCTCACTAATTAGATTGATTTCATCAAAAGTTTTTTGGCCATTTTCTGTATCCCAAAGAAATCCTGTAATGGGATCTACAGCAAGACCAAAACTATTTCTGATACCTATTGCCTTGTATGGACCTGCAGGATTTACAGGTAAGATAACGCCTGTGTCATCAGGATCACCTGTGGGAAAGTTTTGTAAAATGCCCTTCCTATGCTGGTCTCCGATTACAGCATAGACCGTATCATCTAAACCAGCGACCAAAACCCCACCATTGTGATTTTGACGCACTGCTGGCAGAGCCTTTACTAGGATTGGATTTTCCAATTTCCCAGTTAAACTGTTCCAGGTATACTTGTATACATGGTTTCCAAGTGCGCTGCCACCATCAACAATTGATTCAGTATAGAAAAGATAGACAAGGGGATCAGGAGAGGATTGTAAAATGGTAATTCCAAGTAAGCCGCGTGCTTTATCAGTGGCAACAGGTACATCAAGAACTGGATCGGCTTGAAGCACGCCACTTAAAACGCGCATAACTTTTCCATCATTTTTTTGCAAGACCAAAATGTCATCAGGTCCAAGAAAAGCCATAGTAGTAGGTAATTCTAAGCCAGACACAACTGTTTCTACTTTAAAGTTTGAATCAATAACGGCTGGGATTGCCAAAGATTCTTGGGTTCCAAATGAAACTAAAACTACAAAAATTGATAAAATGAATGTTATTTTCAAATCCTTTTGTTATCTAGTTGGTTAACTAAATCTCCCATTGCCCAACGTATTATATGGATGGGATTACTTAAGGGTGATCAAAGGTTAATCAGTTCATACTTTTTAACGACAGATTTACCGAACTGTTGAAATCTAAGAATTAAGAATTTTCAGGATTAAATTTTTTAGAAAATTAAGATAACGTACGTTATGATTTGTTGGAAATTGTTTAAGATTATAATGTAAGTAATAACGTTGTGATATTAGCTGGAAAGAAAAACCACTACAACGTAAAATTCCTGAAACATAAAGGTCAATAAGATTAACAGATAAATTTTAAATTTATTATAAAAGGAAAGAGGTTAGAAAAATTTTGCGAATCTGGATCAAATTATCTATTATTGTCGTAATTGTCATTTTTGCAGGTTTAATTCTCATGGTTCTAACCACTGAACTTTACTACAAGGCTGTTCGAGACAGATTGTCCTTACTAGGACCTCCTGAACTTAGAAGCGAGGGTTTTATTTCGGAAGAATTTGTAACTGGCTTGAAACTTCCTACTAAAATGACATTTATTGGTGATGATATTTTGATACTTGAAAAAATTGGTTCAGTTCGCCATGTCACATCAAATGGTACACTAATTCCCGAACCTATTTTGGAGTTGGAAGTGTCCACAGTTGCTGAAAGTGGTTTAATCGGAATTATTTCGAAAGATGATTTGGTATATCTTTATTATACAGAACCAGAGGGTGAAGAGAAAACCCCTAAAGCAAACAAGGTTGTAAAATATAGATGGACAGGAAGTAATCTTGTAGATCCGGTGTTAATAAAGGAACTTCCTGCAAGTGAAAGGGGATTTCATAATGGCGGCGCAATGACAATTGGAAAAGATGGTACTGTGTATCTTGTGATCGGGGATATAGGCACAAGCAAAACAATTTTACAAAATTTCGCAGGTGAAGACCCCAATGATACAGGAGTAATTTTACCGGTTGATCCACCTGGAGCTTACTATGGAATTGGAATCAGAAATAGCTATGGATTGGCAACAGATCCCATAACTGGAAATATATGGGAAACTGAAAATGGTCCTAGAAGTTTTGATGAAATTAATTTAGTTCCCTTAGGATTTAATAGTGGTTGGAAAAAATTTATGGGTCCATCTCATTTGGCACATTTGGGAGAATTACCCGAATTTAATGTTGAAGATCTTCCTGAAATTGAGGGTTATGAGTACAGTGAGCCAGAATTCAGCTGGGAACGAACTGCTGATGCTACTCCGACAGGAATAGCATTTCCTACCTCTGAGCTTTTTGAAAAATATCAAGATAGTCTATTTGTGGGAACTTGTAATTTTGGGAGTATTTTTAAATTTCAACTCAATTCTGAAAGGACTGGTTTTGTCTTTCAAAATCCAAGTTTACAAGATTTAGTGTACAATCCTGGAGATAATAATGAAGAATTTGTTATAGGCCAAAAATTTGGTTGCATAACGGATTTGCAATTTGGTCCAGATGGATATCTGTACGTGGTTTCATTAACAAGGGGAGCCATATTCAAATTATCTCCTGAACCATAATTTGGTATTATGGCTAAACTAAGAATTAAGAATTTTCAGGATTAACAGTTCGTATCAAATGTCGAAGAGGGTTGTATATAGATACTTAAATTTTAAAATTTTATTTAATTTTCCAATTTCAAGTATTGCATAGTTCTGAATAACATGAATTATAGGTATGAAATTAGGTAACCTCAGTATGAGATGATATAATCATGATAATGTTAGAATCTCATTCTTTGAATGGTTCTTTGAATGTATCCTAGTGCTTTTTTAATAGTAAAATCAATTCCATTGTATTTTTCACAGTAGTAAAAAAACTTAAGATAATTAAAAAACCAATTTCCTTTTTTGTAATTTGGAAATTTATAATCCTTAAACCATTCAAAAAACTGTTTTGAGTGGTAACCACGACTTATTTCATCATCCCTAATTGTATCTGGAATATGTTTTTGGATGTCTAAGAACAAATTCCTAGATCTAAATAAGAAAGGACAGGAATTTAACATATCTTTTATTTCGTCAAGAACATTATTTTTTATATGAAAATTACATTCATTTGGATCGATCCCTTCTAAAATTAACCCTATTATGGTTCTCCAACATTTCACACAACATCCACAATTTTTTGGATTAAGACTTTGAATTGGGAAAAAGCAAACAAGTAAATTTTTAAAATAATTAGGAGTATTCCTGAGAAAATGTATTTTTTCTTGCCTTGATAAGTTACCATAATAAACAAGATCAATATCTGACCAAGAAAAATCATTATCCGCTAAAAAATGACGGCCTTGAAAATGAGTGGTTCTAAGATTTTTTGGATATGTAGATGAATATAGGATTCTTCCTATCCTCTCGACTGTTATAGGAACCACAAGTCCCAAGGTAACTAAATCGGCAGCAACATCTTCCCACCAATCGACTTTAAAATCATGATCTAACATGCGGTCATTTATAATTTCATTACGAGAAAAATTCCATAACATACTTCTTATGAAATGAATTTCCATTCCCTCTTGTTCTGAAAACTTTTGAGTCAAATTTTTTAGGTCATTATTATCTCTGTCTAATCGATTAGAGTCATTAACTCTTAGTAATGTAACTAAAATTGGATTTTGATCTTTATTTCTTACGTAAGAATATAAAGAATCTATCCCACCACTGAAGAACAATGCACTTTGTTTGTTGTTAAATTTATTTGCAATAATTTTTTGTACATAGATATTGCCTGAAGCTGAAAAATTTGGATGGTAAGTCTCAAACACTTTTCTCAACTTTTTAAGAAACATCAAACAGGTTTCATCTAGTTTTTTTACATACAGATCAGCTCCAGTTGCCCAAGATATCTGGATAGTGAAAAGAACTGGAGGTATTGTCAGTATACTTTCATCAATATTATCTATATTTTTGTCATAGAATATTTCAAAATGATTTTTTAAGAAATACTTAGAAATTTTTTTGGATACGTCTAGCTCTACTTCGAGTTTATTATCCGTTGCTCTTACCTTAGTGATTTTAATTGACTTGGCATTTTTCATTTAGATTTTTAGTAATATTGTATCATTTAGAAATTTTGGATTTAAGCATTCGTACCAATCTCTTTCGGAATCCTATTTTGTCAATTTCATAATCAGTTTCCTCACATGGTTCTGAATACATCAGATCCTTAATTTCCTCCTTTGGAATCCTTGAAACTAATTTTGGATCAGGACTATTGTTGTTATTTACATTAAGAACCGTGTCAAACAATTTATCATCCAACATGCAATCCCAGATTAAATGGTATCGTGTCTGTTCACCATCATTTCCTGCTGTATGAATGCATCCATCGTTGAAAAAGTAAATAATCCCACGTTTTAACCAAAATTTTTTCCAATCCAACATGACCCATGCAGAACTATTAGTAATTACTGGTAAATGAAACCTGAGGCGAAATTTTTTTTCATCATTAGTTCTAATTACTTTATGAGGAGATGATCCAGAATTTTTTGATATACCAAATAGCCAAAAATTGATTAAGTTATTTTGAAACAACTTAACAATATGATGAATATTTTTAAAATTTGGATCAATGAAAAACTTGCCAATTTTAGGCATTTTATAGTCAGTAGAGAAATCTAAAATATTGCCTGTGGTGTTATAAAGGCAGGATTGAGTCACGGCACCGTATGGTTTTGTAAAATCTGTGTGATGTTTTTTTATGCACTCCTCTGAAATTTTGTAATTTTTTACAAGTGTTTGAACTTCTTTTTCTATCGCATTCATTATAAAATCGTTAACCCTTAGGCAAGGAATTAACCGCGTTTCATAAATTTGTCTTTTGAATTGTTCTACTGTATTTATCATTATTTTACTCATCCTGAAATAATACTAACGTTCCTAGAATCAAAATACTAGCTAAAACTGGGATTACAATCTGTGCCCTCATGCCCAACACATTACTAC
>Ga0209980_10001807_pt1 | contig 11736 bp, 10 predicted proteins | sample CR02metaG_FD_183611 | JGI IMG/M metagenome (GOLD analysis project Ga0209980, IMG submission 183611) | Deep subsurface microbial communities from Mariana Trench to uncover new lineages of life (NeLLi) - CR02 metaG (SPAdes) (version 2) | ecosystem: Environmental > Aquatic > Marine > Ocean trench... | reverse complement strand
CCCAAGGTACCGCGGCCCGATTGATGGTGAGCGGCTTTTACCGCTGGGTGCGGCACCCGCTCTACACCGCGGCCCTGGTGTTGATCTGGTTGACCCCGGTTATGACCTCCAGCACGCTGATCCTTTTCCTGGGTTTCACTCTCTACATCATCATCGGAAGTCGGTACGAAGAGCGGCAGCTGGCTGCAGACTTCGGCGAATCTTACCAAGAGTATCGGCTCAAGATTCCGGCCTTCATCCCCCGGCCATGGCGGCGATCTTGAGCAGGAGGGCTGGGGAGATCAACACGCGTACCCTTAACACGCTCCCCTGCTGCTCTGCTCCCACGCTCCTTCAACTCCCGCGCTCCCCGGCTTCTCCGCTCCCCACCACCCCAGCTCCCGTGCTCCCCTGCTCCCCCACTCCCGCGCTCCCCCGCTAACCTACGCCACCGCCAAATAATCCTGGGTCTCGACGAGCCCCATCCCGTCGAGTTGTTCACGGATCAGTTCGCGTGCGCCTCGCGAGCCAACCGCCGCAAGGACCATGGGCTCCCGGTACTGCTTCAGCAGTTTCGGCAATTGCTCAGTGGACAAGATGGGTAAGCCGCGTTTCACGCTGCCAATTTTTTTCGGATCGATATCCACAAATGCCACGAGCGAGGCCCCACCTCGCTCCAGATGTTTGGATATCCGCCGCCCCATCTGCCCCGCCCCCCAGATAATTACCGCCTCGCGATCGGCCAGCGGCCCCAAGCACAAATAGTGGGCCTTGGCGCGTAGAAAGTTCTCCACCGAGTAACGTCCGTCCGTGCGTGTCAGCCGATCGGGATGCTCCCGCCATTCCAACAGCACCTCCTGAACCTTTCCCATCCGCGCGCCTGCCACGTGCATTCGGAGCCAGAGATCGTAGTCTTCCGGCCAACCATGTTCTTGATAGCCGCCTACACGTTTCAGCCAATCGGCGCGAATCATCGTAGAGGAATGGGCTAAAGGGCTCTCCACGAAGATGTCGCGCGCGATCCGCTCCGGCGTATCCAGGCTGTTGAGCCAGGCCAGGTAGTGTTTGAACCCCTCCCCCACCTTATCGCCGGGAAATGCCTCAACATAGCTGCCGACCACGGAGATCTCGGGATGTTCGGTCAGGAAGCGCACTTGTTTGGTCAGGCGGTCGGGGTGCGCGCGATCGTCGGCGTCCATGCGGGCGATCAAGCCCGATCTGCAAGCTACAAGGCCTCCGTTGAGGGCCTCGATAATCCCAGCATGGGGAAAGGTAAGGACCCGCACACGACGGTCGCTGCTGGCCCAATCCCGCAGCCGATCGGCCGTACGATCCGTGGAGCCGTCGTCCACGGCTATGAGCTCAAAATTACTGAAAGTCTGCTCCAGGATGGATAACACGGCCTCATCGACCGTGCCCTGCGCGTTGTAACACGGCATCAGCACCGAAACCGCAGTATTATCGTTGGCTGCTGTGGAGGACATAACCATGGAAAACCTTCAACCTATCGAAATCATCCTCGCTCAGTTCATCGGGTTCTTGCCCAAGCTGATCACCGCCATCGTGATCTTCGTCGCCGCTTTGTTTCTGTCGTCCTGGTTGGCCAATGTTGCGGCCAAGGCGATGAAACGTCGCAACCTCGATACCGAGCTGATTCTGCTTTTGCGCCGCGTGGTACGGATCACCGTGCTGATCCTGGGAACGATACAGGCCCTGGCTCAGGTCGATTTTAATGTGACCGGCTTCGTGGCCGGGTTGGGCATCGTCGGCTTCACGGTCGGTTTCGCCATGCAGGACGTGACCAAGAATTTTGCGGCCGGTATCCTGTTGCTGCTTCAGCAGCCCTTCGATATCGGCGACAGCATCGAGGTGGCCGGTCACAGCGGCACGGTCAGAGACATCACACTTAGAACCACCGAAATACGCACCTGGGACGGGCGCGATGTGTTCATCCCCAACGGGGACGTGTACGTCAAAGCCATTACTAACTACAGCCGGGACCCCCGACGGCGATTGCAGATCTCGGTCAGCGTGGACAAGGATTGGGATTTCGAGAATCTCTCCGAAACTGTGCTCGGACCCCTCAAACGCGGAAAGGGCGTGCTGGAGGAACCGATCACGGAGGCCGCCTGGACCACCTCCACCGAAGGGAAAACAGAGCTGACCGCCTTTTATTGGGTGGATACGTCGCAGGTCGATCTAAGAAGTGCCCAGAACGCGGGCCTTGCCGCGGTGCGGGCGGCGCTAAGTGCTGCCGCGGAGGACTTCGCCTTCTCCGTAAAGGCGCCTCTTATTGACGCGGCTTAGTCTTCTCGGCTGAAACGCAGCCTGAGGTAGTCGAGCGCCACCCGGTCGATCAGGTCTGGGTCTTGATCCTGGCTCCAGCGTTCCTCCAGGTTTTCATTGTTGATCAGTTCTTCGAAGCTCTCCCGCGAGGCCTGGTCCCACTCGCCATTGACTTCGCCTGTGTAGTAGCCCAGCCGCCGGATCAGACGCTGCAGCTCCTGCGCCACTTCGGCCTCGATACGGACGAAGTCGGGCTCGACGGCGGGCTTGAAGAAGACGTGATGCATGTTTACAAGCTCCTGGAGCCTTTGAGTGGGTTCGGGACCGTCATCCACCCTTAGATCAAGATATCGATCGGTATCGCCTCCGTAGCCGCCTCCCTTGCGCACGACCAGCACGGCCGCCGATTGTTTGCCTCGTTTGTCGCCTCCGCACTCATCGCCAGCGCGCAGTGCCGACAACAGTCGGTCGGCCAGCTCGCCGCTTGAGGCCTCGAACGACTCCACCATCGCCTCCAGAACCTCGGGGCCGGTGAGGATATTTCCCTGGCACGAGTAACCCTGGCCGACTCGATGCCCCGCCCATTCGAGGCATTTTTGGCCGGTGTGGGCGACTGCATGGCCGGCGCGGTCGACGATGCCGACCTGTCGCTCGGCCCAATCGTCGTCGGCCTGGAGCAAAGTCTTGAGCGTCTCACCCGCCGTTTTACCCTGCTCGAGGAGCATCAATCCGTCCGGCCCGAAGCCGACCCGTGCCAGGGCCTGAGTAGCGACGGCCCCCACCTCGGCCTGGGCCCAGTTCACCACCGCGCCAACCGCCAGGAACTTGCTGGCCACGGCAACGCCCCACTCGCGCTTGCCGAGATCAGAGGCGACGATCGAGAATGTGCTGGGTCTCATTAAAGATAATCTTCCGCGTAGTGGCAGGCCACCCAGTGGCCGGGCCGCAGTTCGCGCAGCTCCGGTTCGGCAAGGGGGCAGTGATCCAGTCTCACGGCCGGGCAGCGGGTGTGGAAATTGCAGCCTTCCGGTGGATTGGCCGGGCTGGGAACATCTCCTTCCAGGATGATGCGCTGGCGCGTATCCTGCAGATCCGGATCCGGAATCGGCACGGCCGACATCAAGGCCTGAGTGTAGGGGTGCAGCGGGTTCGAGTAAATTGAGTCTCGATCCGCCAGCTCCACGATCTTTCCCAAATACATCACCGCTATGCGGTCGCTGATGTGGCGGACCATACTCAGATCGTGAGCGATGAATAAATACGTCAACCCCAACTCATTCTGCAATCGCTCGAGCAGGTTCACGATTTGGGCCTGGATCGAGACGTCGAGCGACGAAATCGGCTCGTCGCATATGATCAAGTCCGGATTGAGCGCGAGGGCGCGCGCGATTCCGATCCGCTGTTGTTGACCCCCTGAGAATTCGTGCGGGTACCGGTTGACGAAGTGTGGGTTGAGCCCTACCTGTTCGAGGAGCTGCCCGACGCGTGCCCGCCGCTGCTTCTTGTTACCGGCTTTATGAACGAGGAGCGGCTCGCCTACGATGCTGCCGATGGTCATCCTCGGATTGAGCGAGGCGAGTGGGTCCTGGAAAATCATGGAGATCCGCCGGCGAATCCGGTCGAGCTCTCTGCCTTTTAGGCTCATCAGGTCGACCCCGTCAAAGATGACTTCGCCTCCCGTGGCTTCATACAGTCGCAGCATGGTGCGCCCTACCGTGGTTTTTCCTGATCCCGTCTCGCCGACCAAACCCAGCGTTTCGCCCCGATACAGATCGAACGACACTCCATCCACCGCGCGGATCTGACCAACTTCTCGCTTGATGATGCTGCCGCGCATGATCGGAAAGTGTTTGACCAGACCACGGACCTGAACCAGGGTTTCGCGCTCGTCCTCCATTAGGCCACTCCCTGTGCAATCTCTTCCCAACGCCAGCACGCCACCGTGTGACGATCGATTTCGGTGGGCTCGAGCCGGGGCGTTTCGCTCCAGCATTGCTCTACGGCGTACGGGCATCGAGCGGCGAAGGGACATCCGGGCTTGAGATCTATCAGATCGGGCGGGAATCCTGGAATTGCGGATAACTCAGTCCCAGGATCTTCATCCAGGCGGGGTAGCGAGCCCAGCAAGCCGATGGTATAGGGATGTCGGGTGCGCTTGAAGACATCCCGCACAGTCCCGTGCTCCACGATGTAGCCGGCGTACATGACGTTGACCCTCTCGGCCAGATCGGCCACCACACCCAAGTCATGGGTGATCCAAATAACCGCCATGCCAAGCTCGGCCTGAAGACGCTTCATCAGATCCACGATTTGCGCCTGGATTGTCACGTCCAGGGCGGTGGTCGGCTCATCCGCTATCAGCAGCTTCGGATTACAAGAAAGGCCCATGGCAATCATGACCCGCTGGCGCATCCCGCCGGAAAACTGGTGCGGATAATCATCCAGCCGATTCTTCGCGTCGGGGATGCCCACCGTCGTCAGCAATTCGGTCGTCCGCTCCTTCGCCTGCCGTTCAGTCATATCAAGATGCAGCCTTAACGCTTCCACGATCTGAAACCCGACGGTCATCGCGGGGTTGAGCGACGACATCGGGTCCTGGAAAACCATCGCCAATCGCCCTCCCCTGACCCTGCGGATCTCCTCGTCACTGACCGTCAGCAAGTCCTGTCCATCAAACCAGACTTCGCCGCTTTCGATTCGCCCTGGAGGATCGGGAATGAGCCTCAAAATTGAAAGAGCATGGACGCTTTTGCCACATCCGCTCTCCCCTACCACGCCAAGGATTTCGCCCTCGCTAACGGAATAGGAGACGCCATTCACGGCGTGGACCACACCGTCCCGCGTGTAGAAGCGAGTTTGCAGGTCTTCAATCCTGAGCAGTTCGTTCACTCATTTATCTTTCAAGAATGCGCGCGGTCTCATTTAGAGAATTCCGATGCATTATGCTAAATGTACTCTTCTGGGAGCTGGTCCTGGGACTCAGTCGAGCTTCGGGTCGAGGGCATCTCGCAACCCGTCTCCGACCAAATTGAACCCCAAAACGAGAAACATGATCGAAAGGCCCGGGAAGAAAACCATCCAGGGGGAGGTGAACATGTAACCGCGGTTACGGCTGAGCAGCAGTCCCCATTCGGGTGTGGGAGGCTGGGCGCCTAACCCGAGGAAACCGAGCGCAGCCGCATCTAGGATAGCAGTAGCAATCCCCAGTGATGCCGCAACGATGATTGGCGAAAGTGTGTTGGGCATGACGTGTCGCCACAGCACTCTCCGAGCGCCGGCTCCGACGGATCGAGCCGCAATTACGTAATCCTTGCCGGTCTCACCCAGCACAGAGGCGCGCGTAATCCTGGCGAACGCAGGCACGGCAACAATTCCGACAGCCACCATCGCATTGAACAATCCGGGTCCGAGGATTACCACAATTACTAGCGCCAGCAGGACTGTAGGGAACGAGATCATGATGTCCATGATACGCATGATGACGTTGTCAACTGTGCCCCCCGCAAATCCCGAGACCGCGCCCAGGAAAGCGCCGAGGACAATGGCCAGGCTGACCGCGAACACCCCCACTAGCAATGAAATACGCGCTCCGTAAATGACAAGACTGAGCATGTCCCGCCCAATGACGTCCGTTCCCATTGGATGGTCTATCGAGGGTGGCAGCTTGTTGTCTTGAGGGAAGGCCCGATAAACTCCATTTTTGTCTGGATGTTGGGATGCGATCCAGGGAGCAGTTAGGGCCACAAGGATTACCGTCCCGATCATCAGCATGCCTACAATGGCTAGCTTGTTTGAAAACAGCCTGCGCAGGGTGTCCCAGAACAGAGAACGGCTCACACCCTGGCTCCGATCCTCTGTCCCAGATCTGGCGAACCCTCTCAGTTCGGTCTCGGCCAGAGAGCCTGACATGGATTAGCTGTACCGAATCCGGGGGTTGAACCAGCCGTACGAAATATCTACAGCAAGATTAACGAAAACATAAATCAGTGCGAAGACCATGACTCCGGTCTGAACTACCGGAAAATTGCGCGCAACGATTGCATTGACGATCCAGCGACCCATTCCTGGCCACGCAAAAATAGTCTCGGTGAGGATGGCTCCTGTCATAAGCGACCCTATCTGGAGCCCGATCACCGTGATCACAGGCAGCATGGCGTTCTTGAGCGCATGCCGCGATACGACCGACTTCTCCTCAAGCCCCTTTGCTCGGGCGGTACGTACATAATTCTCACCCAATACATCCAGCATCGCCGATCGGGTGATGCGGGTGATGAATGCGGTGGGAATCGTGGCCAGGGCAATTGCCGGCAGCGCGAGATGATGCAGGGCGCTCAAGAGCGCGCGAACATTCAAGGTGAGCATACTGTCCAGGATGTACAGATTAGTGATGATCTGCAGATCGACGGATCGGTCTATACGGCCGCCGAAAGGGAACCAGCCCAGCTTGAGTCCGAAGATCCACAGCAGGATAAGCGCCAGCCAGAAGATTGGCATCGAGACCCCTATCAGTGACCCAAATGTCGTGCCGAGGTCCGCGAAGCTGTTGTGTTTGTAGCCGGCAATGACCCCCAATGGCACTCCCACTACAATAGCAATAATTAAGGCAGCCAGGGCCAGCTCTATGGTGGCTGGGAAGAATAGGCGCAGTTCGGTAGCGACTGGAATTCTAGAGATGAGCGATGTTCCTAAGTCGCCTTGAGCGATCCGGGCCAAAAATCGCCCATACTGCACGGGCAGCGGGTCATCGAGCCCCAGCTTCTCGCGCAATGCCGCCCGCATTTGAGGCGTCGCATGCTGTCCGGCGAGTGCAGTCGCCGGATCTCCTGTGAGCAGCACCATGCTGTACGCAAAGAAGGTGACGCCCAGAACGACCGGTATTACGAGGATCAAACGTCGGATCAAGTATTGAGTCATCGATTCAAAGCTGATGCAATTTGGGGATTATATCAACCTGCACTTACAGACTCCTTCGCAGAAAAGCAAACCGGGGGGACATCCGTCCCCCCGGCAGGGTTTTCTTTGGTTCCGCTTGACGGCTATTTGCTCAGGTAGGTCAAGATCTCTCGTACTGGGCTAGGAACATAGCCCGAAACATCGGAGCGGAACAGCGTGGGCGGCGTGCGGGTAACGACCGGCACACTGAGCACGGTGTCGAAGATCATCTGGTTGATCTCTTCGTACATGGCCTTGCGGGTTTCGAAGTCCGTCTCCGCGACCGCGGCTCTCAGCAACGTCGCGATCTCCTCGTCGGGAGCTGCTCCGCCACCGGCACCGTCATTATTGAACGTGGTCTCAGTACCGCAGAAGAAGACACACAGGAAGTTGTCTGGGTCGCCATTGTCGCCCACCCATCCCAGCATGAACAGATCATGCTTCGTGCCATCAGTCTGGAGGTCGTCGAGATACGGAGATGGCCACGCGGGGGACTGGATCTCGGTGTTAATTCCAACCGCAGCAAGTTGAGCCTGAATCAGCTCGCCGATAGCGGCCGGATCTGGATAGTAGGCCCTGGAAACCGGCATCACATAGAAGATCGCCGGATCCGGAATCTCGACTCCGTCTGCCACAGCTTGCTCGAGGAGAGCCATGGCCTTGTCTGGGTCGTAAGCATAGTCCGTTATGCCGCTGTTGTAGCCCCAGAGGCTCTCAGGTTCAAACTGGCTTGCCGGTACGGCGTCACCCGGATAGATGGCATCGATGATCGCCTGCTTGTCGATGGCATGTGCAATCGCGGTCCGGACGTCCAGGTTCTGTAGCCATTCCTTGGCATGATTCAGACCCAAGTACCCGACATTCAATCCCGGGTTGTAGAGAACCTGCAGATTCGGGTCACTCTTGGCAGCCTCGATGTCATCCGGGCTGGGGCTGGCCCACATGCTCAATCCATCGATGTCTCCTGCCTGCAGAGCCAAGAAAGCGGCCGAAGTATCGGGGATCACCTGATAGATGACCTTGTCCGGGGTCGCTGCATCTCCCCAGTAGTCATCATAGCGTGCCAGCGTGATGTGGTCTTCCTGCACCCACTCTTCAACCAACAATGGGCCGGTTCCAATTGCCAGACCTTCAGCAGTCCCGTAGTTGTCCCCTTGTTCCCTGACGGCCGTTGGGCTGGCGAAGCGGAAGTTTTCCATAGTCAGGGTGTTGAGCAGGCTTGCATTTGGTCGACTCAGCGTCAGCAAGACTGTGCTGTCATCGATCTTCTCAATGCCAGCCATGACGCTGGTTCCATCTTGCTTGAAGCCCTCGAACATGTAGCCCCAGTAGATGAACTGGTCCGCGCCCTGGTTGTACTGGTTATCGAGATCCCACCAGCGCTCGAAGTTGAAGACCACTGCATCCGCATTGAAGTCCGTTCCATCATGGAACTTCACGCCTTCGCGCAGATGGAAGGTCCACTCGAGTTTGTCGTCAGAGACATCCCACGAGGTGGCCAGCGCAGGGATGGTTGCCGTCGTGCCGGGAGTGAAACCGATCAGGCCTTCGTAGATGTGGCTAGCGGGCGCCAGGCTGTTTGCGCTTGTTTGGTTCGCAGGATCAAGCGTGCCAGCATCCGCCGATTGGGCAAAGGTTATTACCACTTCCTCGGCCGGCTCGGCCGCCTGACAAGCAGCGAGCGTAAATGAGGCCAGAACGAGCAACCCCACTGCATATAGTAATTTCCGGGGTTTCATAATCTCCTCCTCCTTCAATTATCGGTCGTATGTGTAAACGTCATGCTTCGTAACATCGGTAGCATCCGTATTTTCCGTTCACCTCCCTCCCCAGTCATTGGGGACCATCCTTCAGACGCGAGCAGCCCCATAGTCCAACCCTTGTTTCCTACTAGATTGCGAATGGGGCGCCGGCATCCAAATGGGCCCGAATTGTATCTGGTAGATGAATGACCGTCAACAACTCCGTGTTTGAAACGGCCCATGCGGGATATGATGAGCAGCATATGCTGAATTATGCGTGAAATTGTGAACTCCTTATTGGAAATTCGCGATCTAGTAGTCGAGTATCAAAACAAGCGCGCGCGCGTGCGTGCTCTCGACGGCGCCGGGCTATCTGTGCAGGCGGGCGAAATCTACGGTCTGGTCGGTGAATCCGGAAGCGGGAAAACTACGCTGGCGCTTGCCATCCTGGATTTGATCGAACCCCCGGGCACGATCTTGAAGGGCGAAGTGATTTTTGAGGGGCGGTCTCTCCTCACGATCCCGGAGGACGAACTCGACCACGTGCGTGGAAGCAAGATTGGGATGGTGTTCCAGAACGCGGCCGTTAGTCTCAATCCCACCTTCACCATCGGCTATCAGGTGGCGGAGGTCCTGCGGGTCCACCTCGGCCTGCGGAGGGCGCAGGCCAGGCTCGAGGCGGAGGGCTGGCTGGAGCGTGTGGGCCTTCCGGGACTGGCCGGAGCGTATCCACATCGGTTATCGGGGGGCCAAGCGCAACGTGCCATGATCGCCATTGCGCTCGCGCCGGGCCCGGTGCTGCTGGTGGCCGATGAACCCACCTCCGCGCTGGATGTGACCCTGCAGTACCAGATATTGGAGTTGATGCGGCGCCTGACGGCAGAGCAGGGCACGGCTGTGTTGTTGATCACCCACAATCTTGGGGTCATCGCCAATATGGCGGAACGGGTCGGTGTGATGTATCAGGGACGGGTGGTCGAAGAGGCGCCTGTCCGTCAGATTTTCGAACAGCCCTCGCATCCATTCACACAGCAGCTCATCGCCTCGCTAGATATCAAGAACAGCCGCGCTAGCTGAACGCCCCCCAGAGCCAGATCGCTAGCGCCGCCCCCGCAACCGAGGCTGCGAAATTGACCGGGTCGTTGCCTAGCCCGGGCCAGCCGCTTACGAGCACGGTGGCGGTGCCGCAGGTGTGCCGGGGATGCCGCTCGGTGACGAGATCACAATTCGGGCAGGCGTATTGCGCCTGTACCGTCGCCCCCAGGAGGCTGTCCACAAAGCTTGCCAGCAATCCCCCGACGCTTGCCGCGTAGAGCAGCGCGCTACTTCCCGCCAACAACGATGCCGTTATCCCTATTAGCAGCGCGCCCGCCAGCGCAGCAAGGGTTCCGGGTAGGCTGATTGCGCCGGAGGTCCCAGCCTCGACCCGTCGCATACTGATAATCAGTCGGGGCCGAGCGCGCGCAAGTACTCCCACTTCTGTGGCCCAGGTATCGGCGTTCGAAGCGGCCAGCGCTCCCGCCACTCCTACCAGCCACAGGTCCTGATGCGTGAGGCCATATCCAGCAGCCAACAGAGCCGGCACGGCGCCGTTGGCCAGAACCTGCCATTCGTCCCGTCTCCCGCTCTTGGCGGATCGCACAACGAGGGCTCGTTTCCGATCGGAACTCTGCCTGCTCAGCAGGCTCGACGAGGCGAAGAAGGTAAGCAGGAGAATAGCAGGCGCCAAACCTCCAACTCCGAAGGTAAGCGTGCCGATGAGAGCCGTCGCAATCGCTCCACCGCTTGTGAGCATGGCCGCCCGACGGGCCACAATCGCGACCGTCCCCGCCAAGACCAGCCCCAACGCGAGTTGGGTCCACACGTCGAGCCTCAAGCCGATAGGAGCTGCCACGTCGCTCCGGCCAACAAGGCTCCGGCCAGGATAGCCGCACTCCAAAGAGCGTATGCCACGGGGTGGTCGGTGGGGTTTCCGAAGAACCAGGCGCCAAGCACCAGATCGGCCGTCCAGACCAAACCTGCGATCATGGGCAGCAGCAGCAACCTGCCCGGAGGCGCGAGCGGCGCCGGCTCTCCGGTGGGCCCAAATCCGAAGGGCACGCGTTCCGGCAGCGAAGGAGACAGCACCACCAATGCGCCCAGCAACAGAAGCGGGATCATGAGCCCGGTCAGTATCAGGATACGGGCCAGCCGGTCGCTCCAAACCCGCGTCACGAGAAAGTCCGCCCGTTCGGATCTCTCAGGAATGGCCTCCAGCGAGCCCATTCGGGCGGCGCTGAAAATTGCGCCCTGGAACGCCTCCGTGTCGGATGGGGAAACTGCGACCGCGCGGCCGGATGTTGTGCGAACGACCAGCATCCGGCTGGAGGTCGAGAAGAAGTCGAGCCTGTCCCCGCTACCGAATTTTGCCCTACCGACCATGCAGCCTGGCCACCAAAACCCAAGCCTGGGCCGCCGCGGATCGCCCGCCTCACCTGTGTTTGGATCGCCTGTCCGAATGGGGCTGACTTCCACGATGCTGTCCAGGGGAATCTGTTCATAAGACATGCCCCACCGGACGTAAAACCCATCCCGGTCCACCCGATATTTTGCCGTCACGAGACCATAAAGACGATTGAGCACGAGCAAAACAGCCGGCAGCGCTAAGAGGAGCAAGCCGATCCAAACCAGGCTTACCGGTGAAATCAATCCCTGGCCCAATTGTGAAATGCTAAGCGCGATGCCGGCCATCAGCATGGTGAGCCACAACATCCCCAGTGCGAATCCAAGCGTTCGGCGCGGAGTGAAATTCACCGTT